>Ga0194113_10003833_pt1 | contig 19948 bp, 22 predicted proteins | sample TA2MahC200mmetaG_FD_146193 | JGI IMG/M metagenome (GOLD analysis project Ga0194113, IMG submission 146193) | Freshwater microbial communities from Lake Tanganyika, Tanzania - TA2015017 Mahale Deep Cast 200m | ecosystem: Environmental > Aquatic > Freshwater > Lake | place: Tanzania: Lake... | reverse complement strand
TTGGAAGCTTTTCTAACCATTGATCGTCTATGTAAATATGACAAGTAGCACATGCGCATGATCCTCCACAATCTGCATCAATTCCATTTACAGAATTTTTTACTGCACCCTCCATTAGAGAATATCCATTTGGGACGTCTACTTCGTGCTTTTTACCGTTAAATTCAATATAGAATACTTTTGGCATTGTGTTGTATTAAATCTTATAGCAAGAATTCATGACTTTAAAATTAGATTTTAAAAAAAAAATTTTTCACCTTAAAGATAATTTTAAAATTTCAAGGGAGACAAAATCTAAAATTAAAACCATCATAATTAAGTTACATAACAAGAATGCTTCTGGTTTTGGAGAATGCATTCCATATAAACGATATAACGAGACTTTCAAAAAGATTTGGAAATACCTAAAAAATAACAGAGAAAATATTGAAAAGAATTTTACAAAAAAAATACCATATCTATCACTTCAAAATGCCTTGGAAAATGCAAACTCACATTTAACTAGAAAAAAAAGAATGAAGTTATTTAAAGATCACTTTTTAACTTCAGTAACACTTGCAATAGATAATAAGGATAAAATAATAAAAAATTTAAAAAAGTTAAGAAATATTAATTACATTAAAGTTAAATTGAATTCATCAAATGTAATTAAAACACTTAATCTTATAAAAATATATTCTCCAAAATCAAAGATTATAATCGATACTAATGAAAGTTGGAGTTTTAATTTTTTAAAAAAAATTCTACCTAAACTTAAACAATACAATGTATATATGATCGAGCAGCCCTTAAAGGAGGGAAGTGATCACCTTTTAAGAAAAATAAAGACAAAAATTTTATTTTGTGCAGATGAGTCTTTTAGGGGGGAAAATTTAAATAAAATAAAAAGTATTTATGACTGCTTTAATATAAAATTAGATAAATTTGGTGGGGTATCGAATTGCAAAAAACTAATTCAAAAAATTAAAAAATTAAAAAAAAAAATAATGATTGGTTGCATGGTGAGTTCATCACTTTCAATTATACCTGCAATACAACTTATTAAAAAAACAGATTTGATTGATTTGGATGGTGCTTTTTATTTAAAAAAAGATTTTAAATATTCCCTAAAATATAAAAAAGATACTGTTAAAATTAGTAAAAAGTTTTTCTGGATAAACAAAACAGGCCCTGAAGAAAATCTTCAGGGCCTGTTTTAAAAATTTATTATTTTGCTCCTTGTGGTGTAAGTGATGAAGCTGTTTGCCAGATCACTAAACCAAATAGGATTTTGTTTACAAAGTCTGCAAGGTTGTAGATTAGGTTTAATGTAACCTCATCAGCTGTGCCCATCATATATCCAAATAAATAACCTAATGGATAGACTGCCCATCCGATTGTAACAATCCATTTGCAGAATTCAAAACAACTTTTCGCTGCGCCAGATAATCTTGCAGCTTCTTTACCGGCTTCACCAGCGAATACTTCATATAATATGAATATCCATCCGGCCATTCCAATAATGAAACCTGCATTGATATTTATATATCCAGCTTCGCCAAGATATCCACCTATTAGCATAACTAAAGTACCAATGAGAAGTCTCCAGAATATTCCTGCTGAAACCTTCTTGACTGCTGATAAGATGAAATAAAATTCAACCATCAGAATTGGAACTGTTAATAGCCAATCAATGTATCTAAATACTGTTGGTGACGCACCAGTTTGTACCCACACTTCTCTCATGTACATGTAGTGCACGAATGCAATACCAGTCACAAGTCCAGATAGAGTAACTGATGTTCTCCAGGATGCTTTTACAGAATTTCTCTCTATGAAGAAAAAAACTGTTGTTGCTAGCAAAGCCATAGAAATTAACCAGAATGTTATTCCAGTTATGTCTGACTGTTGTAGTAGAACGTTTTTCATTTATTCTCCCTATTTGTTTAAACAAATTTAGAGCAAGGCTCTAAAGACTTTAAAATAGACCAATTCTTATCAATATAGAATAAATTTAGCATGATTTATACTATTGATTTATAACAGTTTTTTAAAAAATTTTTAAAAATTCATTTTAAAGTTGAATTTAGATTTTTTAAAATTGTCTCTAAATGAAAAGCTGAAAAATCTATAATATGAATTTTATTTTTGGAGCTTATTTTGAAAAAAAATTACGACCAAACTTATAAATTATCCATATCAAATCCCGAAAAATTTTGGGAAGATGCTAGCGAAGATATTATCTGGTTTAAAAAATATAAAAAAATCTTAGATAAAGACAATCCTCCTTTTTATAAATGGTTTCCGGGTGGAAAAACTAACGGCTGCTACAATGCTGTCGACAGGCATGTTGAGGAAGGTAATGGAGATCGAACAGCTCTTATCTATGATAGTCCTATAACTGGAAAAAAAAGTAAATTTTCTTTTAAAGAATTAAAAAAAAATATTTCTATTTTTGCTGGCGCACTTAAACAATTTGGAATTAAAAAAGGGGACCGTATAATCATTTACATGCCGATGATACCTGAGGCTGTTGTTGCTATGCTTGCATGTAGTAGAATTGGTGCGGTTCATTCTGTAGTATTTGGCGGTTTTGCCGCAAATGAACTTGCGGCAAGGATTACAGACTCTGAGGCAAAAATTATAATTTCAGCTTCATGCGGATATGAACCTGGAAGAACTATTTTTTATAAACCTCTTTTAGATGAAGCTATTAAAATTTCAAAAACAAAACCCAAAAAATCTATTATTTATCAGAGAGAAAATAATAAAGTTAATCTTGGGCCAAATGATATTGAATGGAATGAGTTTATTAAAAATGCAAAAGAAATAGATTGTGAGGAAGTTGACTCAAATGATCCTGCTTACATACTTTATACATCCGGTACTACAGGAACTCCTAAAGGAATAGTAAGAGACACAGCTGGTCATATTGTTGCATTAAAATGGTCGATGAAAAATATTTATAATATTAATTCTGGAGATATATGGTGGTCTGCAAGTGATATAGGCTGGGTTGTAGGTCATTCTTATATTGTTTACGGACCCTTATTTCATGGATGTACAACTATTTTATATGAGGGCAAACCTGTTGGAACTCCTGATGCTGGATCTTTTTGGAGAGTTATCAGTGAATATAACGTTAAAGCTTTATTTACTGCACCGACTGCTTTTAGAGCAATTAAAAAAGAAGATCCTGAAGGTAATTTTTTTAAAAAATATGATCTTTCTAAATTTGAAACATTATTTCTGGCAGGAGAAAGGGCCGATCCAGATACAATAAAATGGGCTGAAAATTTATTACAAAAACCTGTTATCGATCATTGGTGGCAAACTGAAACTGGATGGGCAATTAGTGCAAACTGTGCTGGACTTGGACTATTTAAGACAAAATATGGATCTGCAGGAAAACCTGTTCCAGGTTATGATATTAGAATCTTGAAATCCGATAAGAGTGAAGCAAAAAAAGGTGAGATGGGTGATGTTGCTGTAAAGTTGCCACTTCCTCCAGGAACTTTTCCAACATTATGGAAAGCTGAAAAGCGCTATAAAGAAAACTATATGGATCCTTATGAGGGTTACTATAAAACTTACGATGCAGGACATATCGATGAGGATGGGTACGTTTGGATTATGTCTAGAACTGACGACATAATAAACGTTGCAGGACATAGGCTTTCAACAGGATCTATGGAAGAGGTTTTGTCAGAACATAAGAGTGTTGCTGAGTGTGCGGTCCTTGGAATTGCAGATGATCTAAAAGGTCAATTACCCTTAGGATTAGTGGTTCTAAAATCAGGAGTTACAAAAGACCCAAAAGAAATTCAAAAAGAGTGTATTCAAATGATCAGAGATAGAATAGGCCCAGTTGCAGCTTTTAAAAATTTAGTAGTTGTAAAGAGACTTCCAAAGACGAGATCAGGAAAGATATTAAGAGGAACAGTTAGTAAAATAGCAGACAAAATACCTTATAATATGCCAGCAACAATTGATGATCCTACAATTTTAGATGAGATTAAGCAGTCGCTTAAAGATGCTGGTATTTTAAAAATTTAATTTTTCCATTCTGGTTTTTTTTTCTCAAAAAAACTTTTAATACCTATCTTTTTATTATCACTGTCTAATAATTTATAAAAAGCATCTCTCTCATTTTTTAACCCCTCTTTTAAACTCCCCTCAAACTTAATCAGTTTTTTTATTTCTACTAAACTTGAAAGTGGCTTCTCTGATATATTTTTTAAAATTTCTTTGGATTTATTCTTAAAGTCTGCATTATTAATTACTACACTTACAAAACCCATCTCATAAGCTTGCTTTGCAGAAATAACTTCACCCGTTAAACATAAAAAGTTGGCATGATATTTGCCAGTATACTTTTTAAGACGTTGGGTTCCTCCTATGCCTGGTATCAATCCTAAATTTAATTCAGGCTGACCAAATTTTGCATTTTCAGAAGCAATAATAAAATCACACGTAAGTGCTAACTCCATACCACCACCTAAAGCAAAGCCTTCAACAACACCTATGATAGGTTTTTTAATATTTTCTATTTCATCAAAAAAACTAAAAAGCTTTTTATCTAAAGCAGTTTTAGCGTTAAGTTCATTAAGCTCTTTAATATCAGCGCCTGGAGAAAAAAACTTTTCAGAACCAGAGATTGATATGCAGGTTATATTTTTGTCTTGATCAAAATTTTGTAATGCTTTTAAAATTTCGCTAGAAGTTTCAATATTTAAAGCATTTTTGTCTTCTTTTCGATCAATTATAATTAAGCCAAGTTTTTGCTCAAAACTTACTTTAATATTTTTGAATTGCATTAAAGCAATTACTTATGATCTATAAAGTTTCTCTCAATACACATCGCAATACCCATGCCTCCACCTATACAAAGTGTAGCTAGTCCTCGTTTTGAATGTGTTTTAAGCATTTCATGAATTAAGGTAACTAAAACTCTAGCCCCAGATGCCCCAATTGGATGACCTAAAGCAATAGCACCACCGTTAACGTTTACTTTATCAATGGTCCAGCCCATTTCCTTATTAACTGCGATAGCTTGAGCTGCAAAAGCTTCATTTGCTTCAATTAAATCTAATTCATCCTCACCCCACCCTGCTTTTTTTAAAGCAAGTTTAGATGCAGGAATTGGTCCTGTTCCCATTATAGATGGATCAACACCACAAACTGCCCAAGACACAATTTTAGCTAAAGGCTCAATACTATGTTTTTTTGCTGTTTTTCCTGACATTAGGCAAACTGCAGCTGCTCCATCGTTTATTCCTGATGCATTTCCTGCTGTCACTGTTCCATCTTTTTTAAAAGCAGGTTTAAGTACTTCAAGTTTCTCAACTGTTGTTCCATCTTTTGGATACTCATCCTTGTCAAAGATAACATCTTGTTTTTTAACTTTAACTGTTAGGGGAACTATTTCATCTTTAAATTTTTTACTTTTTATTGCATCTATTGCTTTTCTTTGTGAAGCTGCAGCAAAAGAATCTTGATCTTTTCTAGTGATTTGAAATTTTTGTGCAATATTCTCTGCAGTAATGCCCATATGATATTGATTGTAAGCATCCCATAACCCATCAATAATCATGGAGTCTTGTAGTTTACCGTCTCCAAGCTTAACCCCATTTCTCATATTGATAAAATGTGGAGCGTTACTCATACTTTCTTGACCTCCTGCAATTACAATATCGCCATCACCGCATTTGATAGAATTGTATCCAAAAGCAACTGAAGCAAGTCCTGAGCCACAAAGTTGATTAATTGTTGTTGCTGTTTTCTCTACAGGAATGCCTGCGCGTATAGCTGCTTGTCTTGCAGGATTTTGTCCAACTCCTGCAGTTAAAATTTGACCCATGTAAACTATGTCTACTTGTTCAGGTTTAATTTCAGATTTTTCTAAATTCTTTTTAATAACTTCTGTACCTAATTGAGGTGCAGTTAAAGAGGAAAGACTGCCTCCAAAAGATCCAACAGCAGTTCTTACAGCACTTGTTATGACTACATCGTTATCGTTCATTATTAACCTTTCTCTATGTTTGTTTATTGCATGTATTGGCCACCATTTATCGAAAATGTTGCACCAGTTATAAAGCCAGCAGACTCGCTCACCAAATAACTTGTGAGGTCTGCTATTTCTTTAGGTTCAGCTAATCTTCCAACTGGAATTTGGCTTACAATTCCTTTTAAAATATTAGCATCAATTTTTTTTACCATATCTGTTCCAACATATCCTGGAGCAATGACATTAACAGTAATACCTTTGTTTGCGTTTTCTAAAGCGAGAGCTTTTGAAAAGCCAATGATTCCAGCTTTAGCAGCAGAATAGTTTGTTTGACCAATCTGGCCTTTAAGACCATTAATAGAAGATATTGAAATTATTCTGCCAAAATTATTTGCTCTCATTTTTTCTATTGTGTTTCTGCAAATGTTAAATAAAGAATTCAGATTAGTATTAATAACGGCATTCCATTCTTCAAGATTCATTTTATGCAAGAAACGATCCCGAGTTATGCCTGCATTATTTATTACTACGGATATATCTCCATATTTTTTTTCAATATCAGCAATTGCTGATTTACAGCTTTCAAAATAAGCTGCATCAAATTTTATTACTTCAATCCCAGTTTTCTTGGAAAAATCTTGAGCAGCATCATCTTTACCAAAATAACTACAGACAGTTGTAAAACCGTCATGTTTAAGACGTTCTGCGATAGCAGCACCAATCCCTCTGGTTCCTCCTGTCACAAGTGCTACTTTTTTTGACATAATCTAAATAGACTACTAAATAAAAATAAGAATTTCTAGCGAGTTTTGGTTAAAATAAGGGAATTAACCAAAAACTCTCTAGAAACTAGTTAATTAACAAAAATTAATTCTTAGAAGCAGAACTTACTTTGCCTTCTTCGATAACTTTTTTAATTTCAGTTAAACCTTCAAGAATTCTTTTGTTTATAATTTCAAAAGATTCTTTTGAAGTTTTTTCTACGATTTTTGCAAAATCTGATGCAATGTTTTGAGCTTCAACAATTGCTTCTTGGATCAATTCAATTGATTTAGCAGCTGATTGTTGAGGGTTGCCTTTTGCAAGCTCAGATGTAGCATCTTTTGCGTTTGCAACTGCCTTGTTTAAAACTTCAATTTGTTTCTTTGCGAAAGAATTGTAGCCTTCAAACATTGTTTTAGATGCATTTGCGAAGGTTTCTAATGTCTTTTTTTGAGCATTGATTAAACCTTCAGAATTAGAATCTAAAGTTGGCACTTTCATTGCACTTAACATCTTTTGAAAATCAAAGTATTCAAAAGGATTGTTGTAGTTTACCATCATTGTTTACTCCTTTTTTATTTAATGAATGCCATATATGTTGCAATGCAACATTTATCAATAGATAAATTATTAAATTATATTAAATTATTGAATAATAACACTTATTTTATTTGCATATGCAAAAAATAAATATTGCGATAGCATATTATTATCTATATTTTTCAATTATAAGCGGATTTATCAACTATGGTTAATAAAACTTCAAATAATGACAATAAGACTGGAGCTGATCTTGGAAGTTTTTTTGAAGATGGAATAAAAAACTACAATCAGTACCTAGATAATCTTAAAACACTTACTGATGCAAATAAAGACAATGCATTGCTAAATTTTAACAAAAACAATAACGGTAAAAATAAATATTTCTCAGCAAACGATCTAAGCGCATTAATTGCACCAACGGTAAACCATTTAAGTGAAATTTTTAAATCACTAACAGCTGAATTTCAAAAAAAGCCAAAAGTATACTTTGATACTTTAAACGAATGGGTCACTGATATTACAAAACTTAACTTTTATTTTATATCAAAGATTTCTGGAGATAAAATAAATCCAGTTATTAAAGAGGAAAAATCTGACAAACGGTTTGCATATGAAGATTGGTCTTCAAATATATTTTTTGATTTTATAAAACAATTTTATCTAATAGCTGCAAAGTTTTTAAATAACTTAATTGATGGGGTAGAATTCAAAGATATTAGACAAAAAAGATTACTTCAATTTTATATCAAACAATTAACAAGTGCGATGTCTCCAACTAACTTTGTTTTCTCAAACCCAGAAATTTTAAAAAAAACCATAATGGAAAGTGGCTCTAATTTAATTCGTGGCTTTGAAAATTTTAAAAAAGATTTTGAAAAACATCCTAATAAATTATTTATTAAACAGACAAAGTTTGAAGACTTTCAGGTAGGCATAAATTTAGCAACAACTGAGGGTGAGGTTATTTTTAAAAATAATATTTTCGAACTTATACATTATAGTTACTCCAACGAAGACGTGTATGCAAAACCAATGTTAGTTATTCCACCTTTTATAAATAAATTTTACATAATGGATTTAAATGAAAAAAAATCAATGATGAAATATTTAATTGATAATAAGATTAATACTTTTTTAATTTCATGGAAAAATCCTAGTTCAGACTCTAGAAATTTAACATTCAAAGATTATATTGAAGATGGTGTCATCAAAGCATTAAATCTTGTACATCAGACAACAAATTCAAAAGAAATTAATTTAACATCGTATTGTGTTGGTGGAACATTAACATCAATTGTTCTTCCTTATATGAAAAAAAAAAATCTTCCTTTTACAATTAGCTCGTGCACATATCTTGCAAGTCTAGTTGATTTTAATGATCCTGGTGAACTTGGTATTTTTATTACTGAAGAACAAATAGCATCGTTAGAAAATGAAATGAAAAAGAATGGTTACTTTGATGGAAAAGTAATGGCTGCTGCTTTTAACTTTTTAAGACCAACAGATCTTTATTGGAACTATGTTGTAAATAATTATTTAATGGGAAATGAACCAACGTCATTTGATATGCTGTACTGGAATAGCGATTCCACAAGACTTCCTGAAAAACTCCATAGTGATTACTTGCGATGCATGTATTTAAAAAATCAATTAGTAAACAATGCATTTACTATTGATGGAGAAACAATCGACTTAAAAGAAGTTGATATACCAATACTTTCAATAGCAACAACAGAGGATCACATTGCCCCTTGGAAGTCAGTGTTTAGTGGTCTTAAATCATTTGGTTCTAACTCTGAATTTATACTTGCAAATTCTGGCCATATCGCTGGAATTATTCAAGGAACCGAAAATAAACCCGGCAAATTGTTTTACTACTCTGGGGACTTTAACAAAAAACTAGATGCTGAAAGTTGGTTTAATTCCTCTTCAAAAAAAGATGGCTCGTGGTGGCCTTATTGGATTAATTGGCTTCAACAATATTCGGGAGAATTAATTAATGTAAAAGAAATTAAAGGAAAAAAAATGAAAGCAATTTATAAGGCTCCTGGAGAATACGTTAAAGAACAATGATTGAAATAAAAAAATATTCTAACCGAAGATTATATAATACTCAAACGAGTAACTACATAACTCTAGATGATATTGTAGAACTTATTAAAACAGAAAAAGATTTTAAGGTTATTGATGCTGATACAAAAGCAAATATTACCTCAACAATTTTAACACAAATTATTTTAGAAAGAGAAACTGCAGGTACTAATTTAATGCCTGAATACTTCTTAAAACAAATAATTTTATTTCATGAAAATAAAAAAAATGCAGATATGTTTGGTTTTCTGACAAATATAATTAATCCAAGTAACTCTAATGGCTTCTTTAAAACAGGTTTTCCCAATTTTATGGATTTTAATTTCTTTAACTTAAATGCAAAAGAAGAAAAAAAGAAGGAAACACAATCTAAAAATATTGATGAACTTTTAAATCAGATTGATAAACTTAAAAAAGAAGTTGAAGATATTAAAACTAAAAATTAACTAAAATATTAAAGGTTTACCACTTTTTTTTAACACTATTTCACTTTCCCAACTAACAACATTTCCATTAATTACCGTTCCAACTGGAAATCCTTTAACTTTATAATTATTAAATGGTGTCCATTTGCACCTACTTGCAATCCATGAGTTAGAAATTAAAAACTGCTTATGCATATCAATTACAGTTAAGTCAGCAAAATTTTCCTCTTTAATTGCTCCTCTGTTTTTAATACCAAAAATCTTAGTGGGTTTTATTGAAACTAAATTAACTAATGTATCTAAACTTAGCTTTCCATTGTTTACATGATTTAACATAATAGGTAGCAACGTTTGAACTCCAGGCATACCCGACGGACTTTCTGGATATTGTTTTCCTTTTTCTTCTAAAGTATGTGGTGCATGATCAGACCCTATGATATCCACAACTCCTTGACTAATTGCATCCCACAAAGCCTCTTGATGATCCTTACCTCTTATTGGGGGATTCATTTGCACTAGTGTTCCAAGCTTTTCATAACAATCAGGTGAATGCATTGTTAAAAACTGAGGCGTTGTTTCTACTGTAGTAAAATCTTTATTATTTTTTAAAAAAAATATTTCCTCTTTAGAAGACACATGGAGAACATGAATTCTTTTCCTGTGTTTATTTGCATAACTAACTACCTTCTTAGTTGATGCCATTGCAACATCGCTATCTCTCCAGTCGGTATGAGATTTAGGATCATTTTTTCTAATTAAATCCCTTTTTTTTTGTAGTAAATTTTCATCTTCAGAATGAATAGCAACCACTTTTGGACTTACTCGTATAACCTCTTCAATTGCTTCATCTTTTTTTACAAGCAAGGTTCCCGTTGAAGATCCAACAAACATTTTAACTCCGCAGCAACCTTTTAACTGCACTATGTCTTTTAGAAATTTTGTATTGTTTTCGGTTGCTCCAAAATAAAAAGCATAGTTACATGACATTCTATTATTTGCTCTTTTCAGCTTGTCTTCAAATGCATCAAAATTATCAGTCGGAGGAGTTGTGTTTGGCATTTCAAATACTGAAGTAATTCCTCCTAAAACCGCTGCCTCACTTCCACTTTCTAAGTCTTCTTTTTTTGGAAATCCTGGTTCTCTAAAGTGAACCTGCGTATCAATTGCGCCAGGTATAATAGTTAGGCCTTTTGCTTCAAATACTTTACCCCCTTGGGTTTTATTTATTAGACCTACTTTAGAGATTTTATCATTATTAATTCCGATATCTACTTGCTCAATTTTATTACTAATGAAGCAGCTACCATTCTTAATGATTAAATCATATATATTAGACACGTGAGCTAAGTATACTATCTATTTCATTGATGCAACTATGGAAGCTAACAAAGCATATTTAATAAAAAAAAATATCATCTCTATTGAAGGACAGGATAAAGAAATATTTTTGCAAAATATTATAACCAATGACATCAATAAACTTAAAAATGAAAAATCTATTTACGCTGCACTATTAAGCCCTCAGGGTAAAATTTTATTTGATTTTATAATTATCCAAAATGAAAAAAAATTTTTAATTGAAGTAGATAGATTTGATGCAAAAAAATTTTTTGAAAAGCTCATGGCCTATAAACTACGATCAAAAGTAGAAATAAAAGTTAATACAAATTTATTATCACTTGATGTTGATAATCAGCTTTTTAAAAAAATTTCTAATCTCTCTGAAAACTTATTTGTCTTTTTTGAAGATCCAAGATTTAAAAACTTATCATTTAGAGCTTTAATAAATCTAGAAAATTTATTAAATTTTTCAGAAAAATTTTCAATTAGTGTAATTGATGATGATAAAAAGTACTGTAAAAAATTATTTGATAGAGGAATACCTCCAGTTGGTTTTGGAAGTATGTATTCTGAAATTTTTGCTCTTGAAGCAAATTTTAAGGAGTTAAATGGAATAGAATTTAAAAAAGGATGTTATATTGGACAAGAAAATACCGCACGAATGAATTTGAAAAGTAAAATAAACAAACGATTGTTAGCAATTAAAAATTTGAATGGCGACGTAAAAAAAGACCAAAACATTTTATATAAAAATTCTGTAATTGGTAAAGTTGCAACGGATGGAAGCTACCCTTTTGGTTTAATAAAAATTAATGATGAAAATAAGAATGAATTTTTAGAAGATAATTTTAAAACGGAAACATCTGAACTTAAAATACTGCAAAACAAATTTATTTAATTTAATGGTGCGGCCAGAGAGACTTGAACTCTCACCGGATTACTCCACTTGGCCCTCAACCAAGCTTGTCTACCAATTCCAACATGGCCGCAAAAAGTAGCAATTTGTCTAATTTATTTATTCCCTATAGAATAATATAAGTACAATTATGAGCAACACTCTAGAATTTACTGAAGAAGTTAAAGCAAAGACTTTGCCAATATTTAACAAAGTCAAATCTGTAATACCAGAATTAGAGTGGAAAAATTATGCTCCTTGGATTTATAAAATAAACAAACTCAAACAAGAAAAAAATGTAGTCATCCTTGCTCATAATTATCAAACACCTGAAATTTACTATGGTGTTGCAGATATTATTGGAGACTCTTTAAAACTTGCAATCGAAGCTGAAAAAACTAAGGCTGACATTATTATAATGGCAGGAGTACATTTTATGGCTGAGACAGCAAAAATCATGTCTCCTCATAAGAAAGTTTTAATTCCAGACATGGACGCCGGTTGTTCTTTAGCAGAGTCTATTACGGCAAATGATATAAAAAAACTTAAAAAAAAATATCCAGGAACTCCAGTTGTAACTTATGTAAATACATCAGCAGAGGTTAAAGCAGAAACCGATGTATGCTGTACATCTGCAAATGCAGTAAAAGTGGTAGAGTCTCTTGGGACAGACCAAGTAATTTTTTTACCTGACGAATATCTAGCTAAATATGTTTCAACTAAAACAAAAGTAAAAATTATTTCTTGGCATGGAACTTGCATGGTGCACGAAAAATTTACTGCATCAGAATTAATTGAACTTAAAAAAAACTATTCAGATCTTTTTATAATATCACATCCAGAGTGTCCTACTGATGTAATTAAAGCATCTGATTACACTGGATCAACCTCAGGAATGATTAATTATATTGAAACCCACAAACCTAAAAACGTTTTTCTTGTGACAGAGTGCTCAATGAGCGACAATGTACAAGTAGAAAATCCAAATACAAATTTTGTCAGACCATGTAATCTTTGCCCTCACATGAAAAAAATTACATTAAATAAAATTTACGACTGCATAGAAAATGAAACAAATGAAGTAATAATAAATCCAGATGTTTTAAAGAAGGCCCGTGTTTCAGTTGAGAGGATGATTAAAATTGGAAGACAATCATCACTCTCCTAATGGAAAGCCTTCATAGTACAGATGTTGTCGTTATAGGATCAGGCGTGTCCGGTCTTATGACCGCTATAAGTTTATATCCACGAAAGGTTACCTTAATTTCAAAAAAAAAACTTGGTGAAGCTTCCTCAAGTGCATGGGCACAAGGGGGTATTGCTGCCGCAATAGGAAAAGATGATAGTCCCCATATTCATTTTCAAGATACCATAAATGCAAGTTCAGGTCTTAATGAAGAACAAGTTGTAAAATTTTTAACTGAAAATGCAGTAGATATAATTTACTATTTAGAAAATATTGGTGTTAAGTTTGATAAAGATGAAGCTAATAATTTTATTTTTTCTAAAGAGGCGGCTCATTCAAGAAGACGCGTGGTTAAAATAAATGGAGATAATTCTGGAAAAGAAATTATCAAAATCTTAGTACAAAAAATTAAATCATTAAATAACGTTACTATTTTAGAAAATGTAACTATTGATGAAATTGTAGCTGAAAATGAAAAAATTGTGGGACTTATTGGAAGGCATCTTGGTGATAATATTGTAGACAACTTTACTTTTTTTAAAGCACCCCATGTAGTTCTTGCAACTGGAGGTCTTGGAAGTATGTACGAACATACAACAAACCCAAGAGATATTTATGGTGAAGGTATCGCTATGGCTGCAAGGGCTGGAGCATCCTTAATTGATATGGAGTTTGTTCAGTTTCATCCAACAGGACTAGATATTGGCCTTGATCCAACTCCATTGCTTACTGAGGCAATTCGAGGTGATGGGGCCAAGTTTATTGATGAAAATGACAATTATTTTATGGAGGGTGTACATCCAGAGAAAGATCTTGCTCCAAGAGACATTGTCTCAAGAGAAATTCAAAAATTAAAAGATATGGGACACTCAACGTTTTTAGACTGCAGACATTTTAATGAAAAAAAAATGCAAGAAAATTTTCCAACTGCTTATAATTATCTAAAAAAAGCGAATATAGATTTTACAAAAGAAAAAATTCCAATCACTCCATCAGCGCATTATCATATGGGAGGAGTTTTTGTTAATGATGCAGGTAGAACATCCATTGAAGGCCTTTGGGCGTGCGGTGAGGTATCCTCAACGGGAGCCCATGGAGCAAATAGACTTGCGTCCAATTCTTTGTTAGAGGCTTTTGTATTTGGAAAAAAAATAGCTGAAAATATAAATAATTCTATCACTACATCAGTAAAAGAGAGAAAATTTAATTTTCAGCAATATCTTCCAAAAGAAAAAACCTCATCAAAAATCAGAGCTAAAAAATACATTTGGCAACTCCGATGCACTATGCAAGACCTAGTTGGAGTTTATAGAAATGAACAAAAACTTAAAAAAGCTCTTATTGAGATTGATAGGATAGAACGAGAAGCTAGAGATTTGTCTGCAAAGCTCAAAGATATGGTACTTATTTCAAGATTAATTACCTACGCAGCACTACAACGCAAAGAAAGTAGAGGCGCACATTTTAGAAGTGATTATCCAAATAAAAGTAAAGATTTTTTATTTAGAAAAAAATTTATTTTAAAAGATATGATGAATTTTCTAAATAAAAAAGAATATTTTGAAAAAATTGCTTAATGCAAAAAATTAAATATCTTACCGCTAATTACATTAAAAACGTAGTCGGCTCTGCCCTCTTTGAAGATGTGGCTCAAAAAGATATAACTACAGATCTTCTTGTAAATAAAAATTCAATAACCTCTGCAAAAATTATAATAAATGAGGATGGTGTTATTGGCGGTTTAGATTTTGCTGAAGAAGCTTTTAAACAAATTGACAAAAAGACAAAATTTAAAAAAAAATTTCAAGAAGGATCATTTGTTAAAAAAAATTCTTTAATTGCAGAAATTAAAGGTTTAACCAGCTCCATTTTAAAATCAGAAAGAACAGCAATTAATTTTCTTAGTTTAATTTCAGGAATTGCTACACAAACTAAAAGTTATGTGGATCAAGTAAAAGATTATAAAACAAAAATTTGCTGTACCAGAAAAACTATACCCTTAGTTCGAATTATAGAAAAATACGGCGTTCTACTAGGTGGTGGAGTAAATAATAGATTTAATCTTCAAGATGAAATTTTTATAAAGGATAATCATATTTCTGCTTTACAAAACATCTTTGACCTAGTTCAAAATGCATTACGATTAAATAAAACAGGAAAAGTTATAACTGTAGAAGTTGATAATATTCAGCAATTAGAGCTTATTAAAACATTAAATTTTAATAGATTGTTGCTTGATAATATGAAACCAGAAGAAATTAAAAAAGCGTTAGCAATGATTGGAAATAAATTTGAAACTGAGGCCTCAGGAAATATAAACGAAAAAAATATTATAGATTATGCAAAAACTGGAGTTCAAAGAATTTCAATTGGAAAATTAACTCATAGTCCAAAAAGTCTTGATATTTCCTTAAATTTTTAATTAACCAAATCTTATTTTCGCAACCAATATTAAGAATGCTAAAAATAAAGTTACAATATTTGCTATAATTATAGGAACATTCATTAATAGAACGCCATAAATTAACCACCCAGCAACTCCAATGGTAAACACCAAAAACATAAGCAACGACACGTCCTTTGTCGATCGTGTTTTATAAGCTTTAATAACTTGGGGTAGAAAAGCGATAGTTGTACAGAATCCTGAAAAAAAACCTATCAAATCAATTATATTATCCATAAATCATTAACTACATTTTGAACCACCCAGGACACAAAATTTTGAACAGTGAGGATGGTTTAAATAAACTTTCTTTAAGGATGATTTCAAAGTTTCACCCAAATCAAAGGCTTCATCATAAGGAAGCAACGTGCAAGCAATAACACTTGGTTTTCTGTTTTTTTTTTTAACCACCATTCTAGTGTGGGAACACATAACATCATCAGGATTTTTATTTAATATACTCCAACAAGCAGTCGTTATCTCAGGAGTTTCTGCATTAACATCCATTTCAGTAAAAGTTACCAAGTCTTCAGTAGAATAAGCGTCAAGTTTTATTTTATTTATATTAAAAAAGTTTTTAAAATTTTCCCTTGTCGTTTTTTCATTTTCATTCCACATTAATCTAGTTGCGAAAGAAAAATTAAAATTATTTTCTTTTAAAAAAGAAATGCCTTCTAACATTTTATTGAAACTATTTTTTCCACGTACTTCCTCATGTTGAGCTTTAGTATAATGATCTATTGAAATTCTTAATTTTAAAAGTTTTACAAATTTTTTATTAAGGTCTAGTAATTCATTTTTTTTATGCAACATCGGAGCCATGGCATTTGTTAAAACTAATGTTTTAAAATTATTATTTAAACTTTCAAACAGCATTTGAATAATATCTTTATTCATGAATGGCTCTCCACCTGTAAAACCTATTTCTTTTGTTTGAAAGTCATTATCTAAAATTTCTTTTAAGAAATTTTTAAAATCACTCAAAGATAAATACTCAAGTCTGTCATTTTTTGGGCTTGATTCTATATAACAGTTTTTACATTCGAGATTGCAGAGTGACCCAGTATTAAACCAAACTGTTTTAAATTTTTTGGCTACAATATATGCTCTATTCTCACCTTTTGCTGTTGTATGGGGATTAGAAAACTTCATTCAAATTTATTTTGAATGTTTTACTTTGATTATGCAACTTTAAAGGGGATAATTTTGTCGACTGAACCAGTCTTGCTTCCTAACTTATCTGCAGATTTAACTATTTGATCTTTTTTTTGTTTAACAGCTTTTCCTGAAAAATTTGCTCCATCTTCAATACCAAAAATACCTGAATAATAAATATTACTTCTTACAAAGCCGGTTTTAGAAACATTTACATTTTCAGAATACACGTTGCCACTAACTTTGCCGTAAAAAAAAACTTCCTTTGCGAAGATTTTTCCTTTGAACAAACCTGTTTCTAATATTTTGACAATTTTAGCATTAATATTTCCTTTTACTTTTCCTGCTATCTCAATTTCACCTTTAGAATCTATCTCTCCCTCAAATTTTGCATTCTGCCCAATATGGGAAAAACCTACAACCTCTTCATTATTTTTTTTTACTGAACTATTTTTTTTTGAATTTGAAAAAAACATAAATATTAAAAATTATTTTTTAGTAGTTGAGCTAACAATTTGTATTTTAGCTCCCTCTTCGACAATTAAAGATTTATGACTAAGTTTGCCTTTCACATCTGCAGTATTTTTAAGTACAACCCTTTCAGCATTAACATCTCCAAGTACCTTACCAGAAATTTCAGCAGTTTTTTCTGCTGCAATATTTCCAACTACTTCAGATTCTTGTTCTAAAATTGCATCTTCAGCTTTTATATTTCCTTTGAAAATACCACTTATCGTAAAGCCGTCTTTTTCAGTAATATTACCAACTAACGTAGTATCTTTTAATATAATTGTAGGCACAAAATGATTTAAGCTTAAAGAAAATATAATATCAATACTATTTATGTTTAAATATTTATTAAATTTATCGATTATTTTAATTCTCTTTAACTCAAACACTTCCGCATTTGAAAACTCAAAAATAAAAATTAGAGAATTTTCCATAAACAAATATGAAGTTACAATTAAAGAGTTTGAAGAGTTTGCTACTAAAACAAATTTTTTAACAGAGGCAGAAAAAACAGGTGGTGGATATGAATGGGGAATGGGTTGGGAAAAAAGAAAAAATTGGAATTATAAAAACCCGTATGGACAAAAACCAGAAACTAAACTTGAGCCTGCAGTTCATGTCAGTAGATATGAAGCTGAGAAATATTGTAACTACGCTGGAGGAAGACTTCCAACATTTAATGAGTGGAAGCTTGCAGCATATACACAAATCCTAGATTCAAAAAAATTTGAGAAAGGAAAAACCTATCCCTTTCCAAGCGGCCAGATTGCAGAAAACATGAATAGTCAAGATTTAATGAAATTTAATAAGCATGTTGCTGTAACAAAACTACCAGAACAAATTAATAGTCTCGTTGCAATGGGTGGAAATGTTTGGGAATGGAATTCAGATGAAAAAAATAAAGAATCATTAACTTCCGGAGCCTCATGGTGGTATGGATCAAGTAAGACAACCGTTGATCAGGTACAATTTAAACCTTCTAATTTTTATGCAGTCTACGTTGGCTTTAGATGTGCCTTTGATAAATAACTATTGTTTACAAATATCAACCCACTCAGCTTTGACTATGTTACACAACTCATCTGTTGGAATTTTAACGGCTGCATTAATTGCTCCCGCTGCTGGAAAAATTTCAGTAAATGCCTTTAGTGATATGTCTAAATAGATTGGTATATTTTTGGAAAGTCCAAACGGACAAACTCCTCCTACTGGATGACCTGTTTCTAACTCAACTTCACTAGGTGATAACATTTTTCCTTTCATAAATTTTTGTCTAAATTTTTTATTATCAATTCTTGCATCTCCTCTTACAACCACTAGAAGTTTTTCATCATTTTGTAATTTAAAAGCTAAAGTTTTTGCAATTTGACCTTCTTCCACATTAAGCGCTTTTGCAGCCAGCTCAACTGTTGATGTTAAATGGTCAAGTTCTAATACTTTATAATTTAAGTTTCTTTCTTTAAAAAAAGCTTTTACAGAATCTACACTCATAAAAATTTAAATTTTTGCCATATATATTTCATTTTTCATACAACTAGTATTTGCTATTATTTTTTTTTTGAATTAATTAGGGGTTGTGAAAAAACAAGCAAAGCATATTGAAAATATTTTAGAAAGAACTGTATTTGTTTCAAGATGGATTCTTGCTCCGTTTTATCTTGGTTTATCCCTAAGTTTATTAGTTTTGCTTCATCAGTTTATTAAGGAAATTTATACTTTTTTAACTGATATTACGAACACATCGATTGAGTCTGTTCTTTTATTTGTTCTAACCTTAGTTGATATTTCTCTTGCTGGAAATCTGCTCATTATTGTTATTTTTTCTGGATATGAAAACTTTGTCTCAAAAATAAATGTTGCAAATCACGAAGATAAACCAGATTGGATGGGCCATGTTGATTTTACAGATCTTAAAATAAAATTAATTTCGTCCATTGTTGCAATTTCTGGAATCCATCTTCTTAAGATTTTTATGAATCTTAAAAGTTACGATAGAGACACCATAATACTATACGTGGTTGTGCATTTAACATTTGTAGTAAGTGGAGTCTTGCTTGCTTTTATGGACTATCTAATGAGTAAAAGTTACAAATTACAAAAATAATTTGAAGATCAAAATTGCCTTTTCTTAAATATCTAAGAGTTTCTATTACAATTGTTTTTTTATCTTTAATTTTTTTTTTATTTTTTGATTTTTTATTTGGTAAATTGTTATTAGAAAAAACAAATTTACTTACTAATAATCAAATATTTAAAGAAAAAAGAATTAGAGTAGTTCATCCTATATATCATCATACCTTGGCTTCTAACATAAACTTTAAAAGCAAATGGGGTCAGGATGAATTTTTTTTATGTACTAACGCAGATGGATTTAGAATCGATTGTAAAAATCAAAATCAGGAAAATCAAATTTACGATATTGCAATAATTGGTGATAGTTTTGTTGAAGGTTTAGGTATTAACTATGAAAAAACAATAAGTGGTATTTTAGAAAAAGAACTTAATAAAAAAATTATTAACCTTGGTGTTAGCTCTTATTCAACATCAATTTATTTAGAAAAAATAAAATTTCACTTAAAAAATGAATAAAATTTCAGCATCTTATATTGTT
>Ga0194113_10003823_pt1 | contig 19974 bp, 19 predicted proteins | sample TA2MahC200mmetaG_FD_146193 | JGI IMG/M metagenome (GOLD analysis project Ga0194113, IMG submission 146193) | Freshwater microbial communities from Lake Tanganyika, Tanzania - TA2015017 Mahale Deep Cast 200m | ecosystem: Environmental > Aquatic > Freshwater > Lake | place: Tanzania: Lake... | reverse complement strand
TGCCTAACCCATTGTTTTTGCTGAGAGCTGATTGCTGATAGCTGATCGCCTACAGAATTTTTACCCCACCATCCCGAGGTTTTTAAACGAATGAAAGTCAACACCGGTTATGTATTTGATGAGAGATACCTGCGTCATGACCCGGGGACCTGGCATCCGGAGCGGCCGGACCGTTTGCGGGCCATACAACGCCGGGTAATGTTCTCGGGCCTGATAAATGAATTGACCCTGATTCAGCCTTACGAAGCTCCCCTGGAATGGCTCACCCGCGTGCATCATCCCGATTATGTGGAGAGATTCCGCCAGGCCTGCCTAAAGAATTACACCATTTTTCAATCCCCGGACAACGGTATCTGCCCGGAAAGTTATGCCATCGCCCGGCTCTCGGCGGGGGGTATTCTGGCCGCCGGTGACGCCATCATGACCGGCCAGGCCACTAATGTCTTCTGCGCCGTCCGTCCCCCCGGACACCACGCCGAGCATGCTCAGGCCATGGGTTTTTGTTTTTTTAATAACGTGGCCATTGGCGCCAGATACCTGCAGGAAAAGTATGGCCTGGAGCGCATCGCCATCGTGGACTGGGACGTGCATCACGGTAATGGGACCCAGCATCTGTTCGAGGAGGACCCCACCGTATTCTATATCTCCCTGCACGAAGACCCGTCGCACTGCTATCCGGGCACGGGCCATAGAAGCGAAAAAGGCAAAGGCCCGGGTTTGGGCTACACCTTGAATTTTCCCTTTCCGCCCCGCAGTGGCGATTGGGATTATCTGGAGGTGCTGGAGGAGGAGGTAATCCCGGCGCTGGCAGCTTTTAGACCGGATTGCCTTATCATCTCAGCGGGTTTCGATGCTCACGCCAACGACCCGCTGGCGCACATGCGGCTCAGCCGGACCGGCTTCGCCCGCATGGGCCGGGTTCTGGCCTTCTTTGCCCAGGAATACTGCCAGTTCCGCCTTATCACGGTCCTGGAAGGCGGATATAATCTGGAGGTGCTGGAGGATTGTGTCGAGGATCATATCCGCATCCTCCAGAATATCTTCGACTCCTGACAACCGCCGGGGCAACCATGACGCGGCTGCACCAGAAATCCTGACTTAGAGGAAAACCATGAACGATCAAGGCAAAGAAAGTTTAGCCCCTGGCATGGTCCTCGGGCACCGGTACGAACTCATCCGGCGGTTGCGGTCCGAGGCTCACGGTGAGGTCTTTTTGGGACGGGATCAGGTATTGGAGGTCGATGTCGGCCTGAAGTTTTTATCCAATGAAGATCCGGAGTTCGACAGGTTATTGGAGTTTTATCGGCGGGAGGCCGTTGCGGGGCTGAAATTGCACCACCCTCAGATTTTGGGAGTCCACCAGTTGGATGAAACCGCAGAGGGTGTCTTTTTGCTGCAAGAACCTTTTGTGGGCAATTCCCTGTGGGAATTGTTGGGTCAGAGCGAAGCGTTAACCGTAAATGACTCCCTTTATTTTATTGAAGTCCTGGCCCAGGGCCTGACGTATGGTCACAAACAGGGTGTGGTGCATCAGAATTTCAATCCCCAGCAGGTGTTGGTCTCGGCCACGGAAGGCATCAAGATAATAAATTTCACCTTTCCGGTGGAACCTCTGGACATGAACACCTTTCCGGAACTCCAGGCGTACATTGCCCCCGAGATATGGCGGGGAGGACACTCGTCGGTGGCCAGCAACCTTTTTTCCCTGGGCGTCATCGGCTATCGCATGCTCAGCGGCGCCTTGCCGTTCCCCCTTGCCGCTGAGGGGGCTTTCCCCTACCACCTTACTCCTGAACCACATCAGCTGGAAACAATTCCCGAGGCCCTGCGCCCCTTATTTATCCGCTGCCTCAAGGGGGAACCGGAAAAACGTTTCCACTCGGGAGCCGACTTTCTCGCCCGCTTAGGTGCCTTAAGAGAAAAATTGATGCCTTCCGGGGTTACTAGAGCGGTACGATTTAAGGAGGAACCGGGGAAGGTGGGCGATAAAAACGATGAGTCGGCTTTCAGCCAGGCCGTGGTTATCCGGGAGCCGGAAGTTGATCTCGATGCTCCCTGGAAAGAAGACGTGCCGGCTTATCGGCCCACTTTCGGGGAGAAAGTCAAAGCCTGGGCGCAAGACCACTACCACCGGGTATTAGCTTTCTTGGGTCCGGAGCCGCTGCGTCACAACCGGAAAAAGCAGCGGGCCGCCATGGTGGGCGCCGCCCTGGGCTTTCTCTTGCTGCTGTTGGGACTCAACTCCCTCTTCTCCGGCAGACCTAAGCTGGAATTGGCCAGAACGCCAGAGGTGTCGGAGCGTGGGGCCTCGGTTTCTCCCTGGCAAGAACCCGAGGCCGCCAAGCCGCCGGTGGATGCGCCTTCTCCCGGTTTGGGGCCGGAAATTAAGCCCGAGTCCGTGGGACCCCTCACCTCTGCGACTCAAGCCCCCCGGGTCTCGGAGATGCCCGAGGCCCCTGCCCCGATGAAAGCCCCGGCCGCGGTCCCTGAGAAAGTTCCAACTGCGGCCCCGGTGAAGGTTCCAGCTGCGGCCCCGGCAAAAACGCCGGCTGTTAAACCCGCCCCGCCGGCCGGGGCCAAGCCGGTGCAGCTCGCGGCCAGACCAGCTAGAACAGCGGATGCCACCGCTAAGGGCAAAACACCGGAGACCTCCGCCAGGGTTAAACTGGCGGCCACCTTCGCCAAGGAAACCGATGCCCGGAAACATGCCGATGCGCTAACCAGGCAGGGCCAGCGGGCTGTGGTGAAAAAATCGACGAAAGGCAACAAGCCTCTGTATCAGGTCTGGCTTACCGCAGCGGCTCCGGCCAAACCTGCGGCCACGGCCTCCAGGCCCGTAACCGCAACCCCGAAGCCCAAAGCGGCCCCTAAACCCGAAGCCGCCAGACCGAGGTAGGAAGGGTCAGTTTTTAACAATAACAAAGAGTTAATCGCCATCCGGAAAGCCCTTTGTCCGCTCGCCCCGCTTGCGGGGGGAAGGTTAGCAAGGGAATTTTCACCTTAAAAATCATGCTGCCAGGGGTTTTCTGGTCAGTGCCAGCTGATAATGTAAGATCGAGGGAAGAAGCAATGATCGTCAAGGAAACGCAATTACCCGGACTGGGCCCGGTGAGACGGGGAAAAGTAAGAGATGTTTATGAATTAAGCGGAGACCGATTGCTGCTCATCGCCACTGACCGCATTTCGGCCTTTGATGTGGTGATGGCTGACCCCATCCCCGACAAGGGGAAGATTTTAAACCAGATTTCGGCCTATTGGTTCGAGCGCTGCCAGGACCTGGTCCCAAACCATCTTATCTCCAGTGATATCAATGAGTTCCCCGAGGAGTGCCAGGTTTTTGCCGAAATTCTGGCCGGACGCAGCATGCTGGTGCACCGGGCCCGTCCCCTTCCCGTGGAATGCATCGTCCGGGGCTATTTGGCCGGCTCGGGCTGGCAGGATTACCTGGAAACCGGCGCGGTCTGCGGGGAACGCCTGCCGGTCGGCCTTCGGGAGTCGGAACGCCTGCCGGATCCGATTTTCACCCCCTCCACCAAGGCCGAACTGGGTTTACACGATGAAAACATCAGTTTTGCCGAGGCCGAGAAGCAGATCGGCCGGGAGCTGGCCCACCGGGTGAGGGAATACAGTCTGGCCATTTATCGCCGGGCCCGGGCCGAGGCCGAGGCCAAAGGGATTATTATTGCGGACACCAAATTCGAGTTCGGGCTTGTCGGTGACCGCCTGGTCCTCATCGATGAAGTGTTGACCCCGGACTCCTCCCGCTTCTGGCCTCAAAAGGACTACGTCCCCGGCAGGTCACAAAAATCCTTTGATAAACAATACCTGCGGGATTACCTGGTCAGCCTGGGTTGGAACAAAAAACCGCCTCCCCCTCCCCTGCCCCCTGAGGTAGTGGCCAACACCCGGCAGAAATACCTTGAGGCCCTGCATTTGCTCACCGGCAAAGGTCTTGTCTAAAACTCTGGCGAGCTGTCAGCACTTATCACTCGGAGGCTGCACGTGGCTAATAACTCTGTTTCTCTCTTTTTCAGTTGGGAATCATTGGGAGATCTGGAAATAGGGCGGCCGAATTTGGGACTTATGGCCCCGGTGTTGATCTACCGGCTGATGCACTATTCCGTCAAAGCGGTGTTGGGAGAAAAATTCGGTCCCGAAGCGACCAAAGAAATCTTTATCAAGGCCGGCCAAGTGGCCGGCGAGACATTCTGCCACCATCTTCTGAACACCCGGCTTACTCTGGATGAATTTCTGGTAGAGCTGAAAAAAAAATTGCTTGACTGGAAAATCGGCATTTTGGAGATCGAAGATATTCAGCGCCATTCCATGGACATGACCCTGACGGTGGCCGAAGACCTGGACTGCTCCGGGTTGCCGGTGAGCGACAAGACCTTTTGCGATTACGATGAAGGCTTTCTGGCCGGCATTCTCAAGGTCTATACCGGCCGAGATTTTCTGGTGGAGGAGATCGACTGCTGGGCCACCGGCGACCGGGTCTGCCGCTTCCGGGTGAAGATACAGGATGTGACTTAATTTAAAAACTTTTTTAGGGACAGGCATAAGGGACCAGTGGTCAGTTCTGTGGGAGGACAGGGAGGCCTCCCCCACCCGTGATAAGATCAATCAGTCATTACTGGAAACGGGCCCCTCTGCTGACCACTGATCCCTGGCCCCTGACCACCAATGCTGTTGCATTAAGCAAGGATTTTTCTTTCTGTCATTCTGAGCGAAGCGAAGAATCTAAATCATCATGACAGCCTAGATCCTTCGCCGCCGGGGGCGGCTCAGGATGACAAAAGGGGTGGAACTCCTTAAGTCAACAGCATTGAGGGTCAGGGTGAGGGGTGTTAAATCATCATGACAGCCTAGATCCTTCGCCGCCGGGGGCGGCTCAGGATGACAAAAGGGGTGGAACTCCTTAAGTCAACAGCATTGCCCCTGACCACTGACCGCCCCTCCCCTTGGCTACCCCAGATTGGCAATCAGGGCCGAAGCAAACCCGGAGCAGGAAAGTTCCTGGGCCCCGGGAAGTAGCCGGGCCAGGTCATAGGTGACGGTCTTGGCCTGGATAGTCCGGGCCAGGCCTGCATGGATGAAATCGGCCGCTTCCTGCCAGCCCAGGTATTCCAGCATCATGGTGCCGGACAGGATGAGGGAGCTGGGGTTGATCTTGTCCAGGTTAGCATACTTGGGGGCGCTGCCGTGGGTGGCCTCAAACACGGCATAGCGGTCCCCGATATTGGCGCCGGGGGCCATGCCCAGGCCGCCCACCTGAGCCGCCAGGGCGTCGGAAAGGTAATCGCCGTTCAGGTTGGGGGTGGCGATGACGCTGTATTCCTCGGGACGCAGGAGGATCTGCTGAAACATGGAATCGGCAATCCGGTCCTTGATGATGACCTGGCCGGCCGGGGCCTTGCCGTCAAATTCCTGCCAGAGTCGATCTTCACTGATAACCTGGTCCGCAAATTCCGCCTCGGCCAGTTCATAGCCCCAGGTCTTAAAGGCTCCCTCGGTGAATTTCATGATGTTGCCCTTGTGCATCAGGGTGATGCTGGGACGGATATTTTTTATAGCAAAGTTAATGGCTTGCCTAATAAGCCGCTGGGAGCCGGCCGCGCTCATGGGTTTGATGCCGATGCCGGATTCCGGGGAGATGCGGCAGCTCATCTGATTGTTGAGGAAGTCAACCACCTTGCGGGCTTCCGGGCTGCCGGCCGGCCATTCGATCCCGGCGTAGACATCCTCGGTATTCTCCCGAAAGACCACCATATCGGTTTTTTCGGGTTCTTTTAGGGGGCTGGGGGTGCCGGCATAGTAGCGCACCGGCCGGATGCAGGCGTACAGATCCAGCACCTGCCGCAGGGTGACGTTGATGGAGCGGAAGCCGCCGCCCACCGGGGTGGTCAAGGGCCCCTTCAGGGCCACCAGATAATCCCGGATGGCCCTTAAGGTTTCTTCCGGCAGGTGGCTGCCGGTGGCCTCATAGGCCTTTTCGCCGGCCAGGATTTCCTGCCAGACAATCCGCCGCCGGCCGCCGTAAGCCTTGGCCACCGCTGCGTCCAGGACCCGGACGGTGGCCCGCCAGATATCCGGGCCGGTGCCGTCGCCCTCAATAAACAGAATAACGGGATTATCCGGGACCTGGAGCCGGCCGGAGGCGTTAAAGGTAATTTTTTCGCCTTTCAGAGCAGTTGTGTCGGTCATTGAATGATTCTCGCCTTCTAAAATGTGTTATCTGCTTTCGGAGCAGATCTGTTGTATGAGACTGCTGATGGAAACCGGGTCGGTGACGGGGATCAGGACCACCTCGCCGCCATAGCCCTGCACCACCTCCCGGCCGCTGACCTCTGTGGCGGGATAGTTGCTGCCCTTGGTGAGGACCTCGGGTTTCAGGGCCGCCAGGATTTCAGGGAGCTGTTCCGAAGAGAACACCGTGACGTAATCCACCGTCTCCAGTGCGGCCAGCATGCGCCGGCGCTGGCCCTCGTGGATGACCGGTCGGCAGGGTCCTTTGACCCGGCGGACGGACTCATCGGTGTCCAGGGCGACGATTAAAAGGTCTCCCTGCCGCCGGGATTCCTCCAGGAACTTGATATGCCCCCAGTGCAGGAGATCAAAACAGCCATTGGTAAAGACCAGGCGTTTACCCTGGGCCTGCAGACGGGGCGCCAGGAGCCGCAATTCGGCCAGACTGAGGATTTTGTCGGGCTGCCCGGCCGGTTGCCCTGCCAGCGCCGCGGCCAGTTCCGAACGCAGGATGGGGGCAGTGCCCACCTTCCCCACGACTATACCGGCCGCCAGGTTGGCCAGCCTGGCTGCCAGGAGCGGCTGCCCCCAACAGGCCAGTCCCAGGGCCATAACAGCCACCACGGTATCGCCGGCCCCGGAAACATCGAAGACCTCCCGGGCCTGGGCGGGGATGTCCGCAGGGGCTTCGTTAGGCTGAAAAAGGGTCATGCCGGCGGCCCCCTGGGTGATCAGCACGGCTTGGGCGTCACATAAGCGGCAGAGCTCCTGTCCGGCCCGGAGCATGTCCTCCCGGTTCTGCAGAGAATAACCCACCGCCAGTTCCGCCTCCCGGCGGTTGGGAGTGATGACCGCGGCCCCGCGGTAACGGCGGAAATCCCGTCCCTTGGGGTCCACCAGGACCGGCAGGCGGCTCTCTCGCCCCCGGGTAATCAAGTCGGTGAGCAGCGGTTCGGTCAAAACACCCTTGCCGTAATCCGACAGGATGATGGCGTCCAGATCCGGCAGCAGGGTCTTGACATGCTGCTCAGCCAGCCGGGCGAACCAGGGGGCCGCGGGTTGCCGGTTCTCCCGGTCGATGCGGACGATCTGTTGACTCCCGCCCAGAACCCGGGTCTTGCGGGTGGTCTGCCGCTGGGGGTCGGCAAACAGGCCGGCGGGGTTGACTCCCAACCTGGTCAATTCGGCTTCGAGAGCAGCCCCGGCAGTGTCGCGGCCGGATAATCCCAAGACCTCCACCTGGGCGCCCAGTCCCACCAGATTATTGACCACATTCCCGGCGCCACCCAGAACCCGGTTCTCCCGTTCCACGTTGACCACCATCACCGGGGCTTCCGGGGAAATCCGCTCCACCCGCCCCCAGACATATTCGTCCAGCATGAAATCCCCGGCCACCAGCACCTTCAGGCCGGCCAGATCATCCGGGTTCAGGGCGGCTAAAGGCATTGCCGCAGCTATGTTCTCTGTCACCTTTTGCCTTTGGATAAACTTCCCTGTCATGAAGCGGGTTGCTGCATCCGGGGAGCCTGACTTTTTTCAATTAATCCAGGAATGATGATGGAAAAACTGACGTATCGGTCGTAATTACGGTCGGCAAAGGTCAGGGCCACCCCCCAGCACTGGCGTTGAAAAATGAGCCGGTACTTGTTCTCCAGTTTTTTACCGCTCACAAAGGTATGCTGGTTGCTGAGGCCTACTTTCACCGACCGGAAAAGATCGAGGAAGAGTTCGGAGTTAATCTGATTGGCGTAATTTTTATAATACACATAATCCAAATTTAAAAAATGCCGTTTGGCCGAATCCTGCAGGAGCAAGCGGACGTCCACCTGGCTGAACCCTTCTTTGTAGGGCGACAGACCGCCGTTCAGCCCCAGGCTGATATTCTCCGTGGGCATGGACAGGGTTTCCAGAAAGATATCGGACACGCGGCGGTGGGGGTGGGGAACGCCATCCAGACCGTAACTGCTGGAGTTAAAAAATACACTCTGGGTGAGCCGACTCCAGAACAATTCTCTTACCTGGGGCAGACCGGTGGCGGTCCGTGAGCGCCGGATAAAATGATGGGTCACCGAATAAGTGGCGGCGTTAACCCCGCCGATGGGTTCCTGGCCGTCGAAAATGGGATAATTTTTAGTGACCGAGGTCTGCCAGCCATAGTCGAAGGGATCAAAGGGCGGGATGCGGTTAACACTGAAGTTGGCATAGTTGTAATAAGTTACCCTGGGGGTCCAGATATGGCGGACAAAGCCGGAGCCTGTCGCGGTCCGGCCCCAGTCCCGGAAAAAAGGAGAGCTCAGGCTGGTTTTGACATCATAGAGGGAGCGGCCCTGGTATTTGTTTAAATCTTCAGCAGTGGCGTAACTATCTACCCGGTAGCCGGTGCCCCGCCAGCCGGTGGTGGCATCGAGGTCAACGGCGTCCAGGAGTCGGGTGGACAGGTTCAGCTTGGGATGAAAGTCCAGCCGCTGGCCACTCAACCCGTAGTTCTGGTAGTAATGGGTGTACGAGGTATCCAGGAGCAGGCTGAGGGGCGACCCTCCCAGGGGCAGCTTCAGGGTGGCGGCCTGCAGCGTGGGGGCTTTATGCAAGGTGTGGGGAACCGATGGCCCCAGGGGACGGTAGTAATTTCCGAAAAAATTGAGGCTGCCCTGGGAAAAAAGGCGCTGCAGAAGTAGACTGGAGACCCGGGTGCCCACCTCGAACTGCTCCAGGCTGCGGCCGTAATCATCCGCCCAGGCCCGGGAAAGCCGGTCCAACCCCAGGTAGCCGAAATTAAAATCATAAAGATACTGCGTATCACTGGGGATGTCCAAGGTTCCTCGGGCCACCCAGTCACGGGGCAGAGCATGGTTCATGATAGCGGCGCCCCAATACCGATGCGGCGTCGGGGAGCCATGCTTGTGGTCGCTGATATAAGAAAAGCGCGCCATGCCGGCCGAATCCCTGTTCCAGGCGTAGCGGTACTCCCCGCCCTGGAGGTAGCCCCGCTGGTTCGCCACCATCTGATAGAGGGTGGCGTCCATGTGGTTGTTGATGGCCCAATAAAACGGCAGTTCCACCACGGTTCCGGCCGCCCGGTGTTGACTGTAAATGGGCATGAGAAAGCCCGACTGCCGGGTGGTCTTTACGGGTAACACGGCGGCCGGCACAAAGGCCACCGGGACGGAGCCCAGCCGCAGAGAGGCGGCCTTGCCGGTGGCATAGCCGTCCAGGGTGACATTTAATTCCCGGGTGTAAAAACTCCAGGCCGGAGGATGGGCATCGCAGGTGGTCACCACGCTCTTTTCGGCATAAAAGGTGTTGTCGCCGGTTTTCCGGATCAGGGCGCTGTTGATGTGAAAATGGTTGCGCCGCATGAAAAGGCGGGCGTCCGTCACCTCGCCGCATTGGGTCACCAGATTGAACTGGCCTGTTTTCCCGGTGAGGATATCGTCTCCCAGCACCATGACCACATTACCCTGGATATGGGCGATCTTTGTAGGGGCGTGTACTTTCATATAGTCTGCGGTCAGGCGGCGGTCGGCCTGCCGGATTTCCACTCTGCCGACCGCCTCGTAGGTTTGCGTGGCGGCATGGTAGGTCAGGGTGTCGGCCTTAAGGATATAAGGCCCGCCCTCAAAAACCTCGTGCTTAAAAAGTTCAATTTCCGCGGCCCAGACCGGTATGATCAAGATCAGCCACAGGACCGGGACCAGGAAAGCAAGCCGCTTTTTCAAGGTTTCTTCCTGATGTTGGAGGATTCCCGCTGCGCTCCGGGGTGTTGGCCCCAAGGCCGCAACGGTCTGACCAGAGCACGGTGCCGCCAGCCACCGTTAAGCCATGTTCGACGGACATTTTGGTTTAGAGATATTACCATATAGGCTAGAAAAATTTCAACGTCATTCAACGGGTTGAGAAAAACTTAAACGGCTGGCCCATCGGCTACGGTCGGTTTGGATTTACGTGATCCGAGAGTAGCAGACTGATTGATCGGCTGCATGACTAAAAACCCTCCCCCTAGTTGCACTTTTTCAAAAAATAAGTAAATTCATAAAGATTTGTTTAGTTATAGCATACGCCCTGGTGGCAAAGATAGTTAGCAGTCGGCTTAAAGCTTAAGATATGGTAACAGTTTCTCATGGGCCGGGGGGCCACCTGTAAAGCATGCAAAGGTTGTTCGAAGGCGGGATGCGCTGCGCTTTCCCGCCCTACATGGTGAACTTTTCAGGACTGAGGCTTGTCAGTCCTGACAGGAAGTTTTTTCCCGGTAGCGGCTTCAGGCTTTTTACCTGTTGCCTGATTGCCCTTGAAATTTGATCTTAGCAGTTCACGCCGGGAGCCGGCGCCAGACAGGAGCAGGAGAGATGCATATCCAGGAAGCACGGTTAGGTCGCTTGTTTTTATTAAAATTTTCCCATGGCGAGGATCTGCTGCAGGAAATTTCCGATTTTGCCAGGCTTGCCACCATCAGGGCGGCCTGGCTGCTCTTCTTGGGAGCCCTCAAACAAGGCCGGCTGGTCTGTGGCCCCGAAAAGGCGGAACTGCCGCCCATACCGGTCTGGCAGGAGTATTCCCAGGCCTGGGAGGTTGTGGGAGTGGGGAACCTTTTCTGGGAGGGGGATACGCCCCGATTGCACCTTCATGGGGCTCTGGGCAAAGGTCAGGCAACCCTGACGGGCTGTCTGCGCCAGGAGACCGAGATATACCTGGTGGCCGAGGCCCTGGTGTTCGAACTTACCGGGATTGAGGTCCACCGGCGCCTGGACCCGGCTTTGGGGGTGTCGCTGCTGGAGTTTTCCTAAATCAGGTCACAGTAATGATCTGGCTGCGGCCAGATTGAGGACATCGTCGTCCGGAGCTGCTTTGGGGGTTTCCAGGATCACCCCCTGGACAAAGGGAGAGCAGCCGGCCAGGAAACCCCGCAAGCCCCGCCGGCCGATGTTTCCCTGGCCCAGGTGCCAGTGGCGGTCCCGATGGGAACCGCAGGAAAACAGGGCTTCATTGAGGTGGATTATCTTGAGTGCCGCCAGGCCGGGTCCTTGGGCAATTTCCTGCAAAAGCTGGCGGCGGCCGTGGGCCAGTCTCAGGTTATAACCGGCGGCAAAGGCATGGGCCGTATCCACGCAGAGACCCAGTGGGACGCCGGCTGACGATATAATCCGGTGCAATTCAGCGATGTGCTGGCCAAGTTCGTTTTTGCGCCCTGAAGTATTTTCCAGCAGGATAAGTGGGGGGGGCGGCGTCTCTGTAATGATCCGCCTCAATCCCGCGGCCACTCGGTCGAAACTGGCGGCCTCCGCCGAAGCATGGCCGGGGTGGCAGACCAGATAATCGATTTCCAAGGCTTTTCCCAAGGTTAGCTCCTGGTGCAGGCGTTCCCAGGAGAGTTGGAAGAGTTCGGGCTCAACTGCGGCCATGTTAGGGAGATAAGAAAGATGCGCCACCACCAGGTCGATGCCATGAAGACGACGTTTTTCTCTGAATTCGGCAATTTCACCGGCAGGGACCGGACGCCAACGCCAGCCCCGGGGATTTTGCAGAAATATTTGCACGGCCTGGCACCCGAGGGCATGGGCTCGGTCCAGAGCCCTGGGCAGGCCCCCGGCGATGGAAAGATGCAATCCGAGTTTCATAACTCAGCGTCAAGAGCGATTAAATGCCACGATTAAGTAGTGCCGGGAAGGCGCCTCCCCTCGGCTTTTTGGCGCCGCGCCTGCTCTTCGGTTATATCGCCCGAGAGTTCGGCCGCAATTTTCTCCTTACCCTGGCGAGCTTTGTCAGTATTTACCTTCTCATCGATTTTTTTGAGAGGATCGACCGGCTGCTGCGGGCTCAGATGGGCCTGGGCACGATCCTGGAGTATTTTCTGGCCAAACTGCCCGTGGCCGCCAGCCAGGTTTTACCGGCCTCCATTATCCTGGGGGTCATTATAACGTTTGGCCTGCTCTCCCGCCATAATGAAACCATCGCCATAAGGTGTGCCGGCCTGAACCTGGTCAGGATGTTGCGGCCCATTATACTTATCTCCCTGGTATTGGCCGTCATCCTGCTTGGCATGAATCTTTATCTCAATCCCTGGTTAACGCAGCGGGCTAATATTATCTGGGAAACCCAGGTGGATAAAAAACCTTTAAGAGAACTGATCGATCTCAAATGGCTCTGGTATAAGGGAGATCGAGCCATTTTCCACATCGCCGAGTTCCGCAAGGACGCCCAGGCCATGGAGAACGTTAAGATCTATATTTTTGACCAACAATTTCATCTCACCCAGTTTATGGCCGCCCAAAGGGCCCAATGGACAGGGAAACATTGGCAATTTTTCGACGGCATGGTGCAGACCTTTCTCGATGATGGCCAGATTCTGGGCGAAACGTTCGGCCGGCGGACCATCATCATGACCGAGCGCCCCGAGGATTTCGTCAATCTGGAACGAAAAGTGACAGAAATGAACGGCCACGATTTATACCGTCATATCCAGAGGCTGGATAGAGACGGGTACGACTCCAGACCGTACTGGGTGGAACTGCAAAGCCGCATCGCCATTTCCTTAACCCCTCTCATCGTGACTCTTATCGGCGGCAGTCTCATTTTCTGGCAGGAAAAACCGAACATTCCCTTGGCCGTGGTGCTGGGCATCGGCCTGGTATTTATCTATTGGCTCATGTTCAGCTTTTTCCTGTCGCTGGGTCAGATCGGCAGAATGCCCGTCCTTCTGGCGGCCTGGCTGGCTAACCTGATCTTCATCCTGGCCGCGGTAATCGCCCTGCGCCAGGGTTATCGCTGATCACAACCGGAAAACCGGACAACATCCGGGTCTGCCCGGCAAAGTGGAGCTTTCGCCGGGGTAGTTGTTTTGGGGCTTATCCTGGACACCCTCTCGGGGCGGACGCCGTTGTTCCGCCTCCACGAGTTTTTTGCCCATCTCGATAGAGAACTCTTGTTGGGCCAGGACATCCCCGCCGGGAAATTCAGCGATGATAATGTCGGCCGGGTGCTGGACCGCGTCTTTGCGGCGGGTACCCAGAAGATCTTAGGGGCCATCAGTCTGAATGCCGTTAAGATGTTCGATCTGGAACTAAAGGCAGTCCACTTTGACACCACCTCCCGGAATGTGTACGGGGATTATGCCTTGTATGGCGCGGACAATCCTCTGGCGCACTTTTTGGCATTACCTTCGGCTTCAGTTAAGGACAAGCGGCCTGATCTGAAACAGTTTGTCATCAGCCTGCTCAGCGTCGATAAAGGCATCCCCATTTTCTTTAAAAGTGAGGACGGCAACGCCTCGAACAAAAAGCTCAATGGCCATATCCTGAACCTGATCGCCAAAACATGGCTCAGTTAACTGCTGATGATTTCACCTATATTGACGATAGTGCGGCCGTTACCCCGGAAAATCTGGACCTGATGGCAGAGCACGACATTCAGTTCCTCTCCAACCCAGAGGTCATCATGTTGAATTAATAAAAATGATTTTTTCCACTGATCAAAAATAGCCCCAGAAGAAGCGTTTACTAGGCGGAATGTCAGTCAATAACTTAACGGAGTAGTATGAGTAATCGACTGGAGGAAAATATTTCTAATTTGCTTGATTTTCGTGTAAAAATATTAAATAATTAATGGTTAAGAAATCCCTGCGGGGAGGGCTGGCACATTATCGTATGGACAAAATAGATAGCAATGATTAACTTAAAAAAAAAATTTATCTGCACTCGTGCTCTAACATTAATCAGTTCTCAAAGAAAACTGCGAATTGAGTTAATCCGGTAAAAAACCGGGGAAGGAATATAACAGGTTGATGAGTTAATTCTGATCATGCGCTGGCGGCTGAAAGCTGAGTGTTGGAGCTACCTGTTTTGAGTTGGGCGGAGAAAGGAGATTCACATGGAACGCATACTCGTTGCCGATGGTGATCCTCACATCCTGCTGCTCTGCCGGGATGAACTGCGGGAAGAGGGTTACGAGGTGCTGGTGGCCTCCAATGCCCAAGAAGCCTTGAGCCTGTTGGACACTGCCTGCCCTGATCTGGTGGTGTTGGAGATTATGCTGCCGGATATGTCGGGGATTGAAACCTTAAAAATAATCAAGGGGACATGCCGTCAGACGCCGGTTATCTTTCATTCGACCTATGGTCCGCCCGAGACTGTCCCTGTCTCCCAGGCTGATGGGGTAATATTAAAGTCCCATAATCTGGATAGATTAAAAAATGCCGTGCGCCGTTTCCTCCCTTTGTATCGGGGGGCCCAGAACTCGCGGCACCATCAGCCGCGCTCTCACAAACACTCCCCCCGTTCCGGAGCGTGCCATGGCTATAATGGAAATTAGTGTTGTGCCCCTGGGGACCGGCCAGACCGGCGTTGGGGAATATGTTGCCAGGATTATTAACTATTTAAAGCAAAACGGCATACCCCATACCTTAACGGACATGGGAACCATTTTGGAAGGAGACATTGACCAGCTTCTGGGAGTGGCGCGGGTTCTTCATGAATTGCCTTTTCACGAGAACGTCCAACGGGTGGTCACCCACATCGCCATTGATGACCGCCGGGACAGGAAGGTTCATCTGGACGATAAAATCAAGGCTGTCTCCCAGCGTTTGAGCTGAAAATACCATCCACTCATGCCATCATCCAGCAAAGATTATTACCAGATTCTCGGTGTCGGGCGCAACGCCAGCGAAGAAGAGATAAAAAAGAGTTACCGGCAATTAGCCCTGAAGTATCACCCGGACCGCAATCCGGGCAACAAGGCTGCGGAAGATAAATTTAAAGAGGCTTCCGAGGCCTATGAAGTCTTGCGGGATGCGGAAAAACGCCGCCTCTATGACCAGTATGGCCACGATGGCCTGCGGGACTCGGGCTTTACCGGCTTTCGGGATTTCGGCGATATTTTCGGGGCTTTCGGGGATATTTTCGAAGATCTCTTCGGGTTCCGGGATGTCCGCCGTCCCCGCAGTGCGGCCCAGGCCGGCAGCGACCGCCGCTATGATTTGGAGATCGGCTTTTTGGAGGCCGTCCAGGGGGCTGAGGTCACCGTGGAGATCCCCCGGAACGTTAACTGCACCACCTGCCATGGCAGCGGGGTGCGGCCCGGCAGCCGCAAGACCATCTGCCCGGCCTGTGGCGGCCGGGGCCAGGTCATCCAAACCCACGGATTTTTGCGCATCAGCACTACCTGTTCCCGCTGCCAGGGAGTGGGGGAGTTTATTTCCGACCCCTGTTCCATCTGTAGTGGTCGCGGGCGGGTGGTGGAAAAAAAGAAATTAGCCGTAAAAATCCCTCCCGGGGTAGATAACGGCGTCCACCTGGTCATGGCGGGGGAGGGCGATGAGGGCATTTTGGGCGGGCCTCCGGGGGATCTCTACATTGTGGTTCACGTCCGTCCCCATGAATTTTTCCGTCGCTCCGGCAACGACCTGGTGTTGACCTTGCCCATCTCTTTCACCCAGGCGGCGCTGGGAGGCGTCGTAGCCATTCCCACCCTGAACGGCAAGAGAGATTTTACCATTCCCCCCGGCACCCAACCGGGGGATGTGATTAACCTGAAGGGGGAAGGCGTCCCGCACCTCAAGGGCTTCGGCAAAGGTGATCTGCGGGTGGAAATCAAGGTCGTGGTGCCCCGCAAGCTCACCGATCGACAGAGGGAGTTGCTGAAAAAATTCGCCGCAGACGAAGAACCCCTGCAGTCCTTTCAGAAATCACCCCCGGCTAAAGGCTGGCTGGAAAAAGCATGGGATTTCATTAGCTCCTTGACGAAATAATCCTCCCCCTGCCAGAGACTGGCCGGACGCTTAAAGGAATTTTGCCAGGGAAAAAAATCCCTTTTCGGCTTCCCGGCATTTATGATATAATTCACAAGAAGGCTTTGGGGGACGGGTCAGGATAACGGTTTTATGTCCCTGAAAACTACACTATAAGGAAGGTCTTTATGGCATCCAAAGAACTTACTTCCTGGGATATCTTGCGGGAACCGAATCGGATTCTCTATGAAGACGACTACAAATCGTGGGTGGAACTTTTCATCTATGTCTTGACGTTTGCGGTGGAAATAGGTCTTTTGTTTGCCATAGCCTTGACTTTTTTACGGCGATGAATCAAGGAGTTGGGTCTGGACGGGACCGTTTGCGGGCGGCCGAGGCGTTGACGGCACGGTATGGCTTTCCAGGTCGACCTGACAGTCCTGAGCGCCAGCCCCTCCCTTGACAGCAGGAAATTGTGGGGTACACTTTTATTAAAGGAAACCAGGTCACTTGTTCCGATTTACAAGGCCCTAGGTTTACAGGTTGCCCGATTACAAGTGGTTCAATCCGGGCACTGGAGGAGCTAAGCCTAAGGGAGGCCTTGCAACCATGATAAATGAACTTTTAGCACCGGGCGGTAGTCTGGAAATGGTGGCAGAGGTGCTGGAAAATGGCGCCGACGCCGTTTATGTGGGCGCCAAAGGCTTCAGCCGGAGAAAATGCGCCTGGGAGATGGAAGACAGCCAGATCGGCGAGGCGGTGCGGCTGGGCACTGCTGCCGGCAGCAAGATCCGGGTGGCCCTGAATGCCGAAATTCCCGAAGAAAGATTCCCCCTGGCCCTGGCAAAGATTGAGAAATACGCCCATTTCGGCATCGAAGGGGTCATCGTCAAAACCCCGGCCCTGATGCGCCTCATCCAACAGCGTTTCCCCCACCTGGTTATCCATGCCAGTGTGGGCTGCAACATTCAGACCAAGGAAGAGATGCGGCGCTATCAGGCCTTGGGCGTGACTCAAATCGTTGCTTCCACGGAGATCAACACCGTGGCGAAACTCCGGGGCTTTAAATCCGATGCCGACAGTCTGGGCATCAAGACCGAAATCCTGATTCACGGCAATCGGTGTATCGGGGGGGTGGGTAATTGCGTTTTCCACGAACTCATCGCGGATTCCTATATCCGCAAGGTCTATTATGATGAAGACGGCAATGAAATCGTGGAATACGAAGGCTGGCCGGATCGCAGTGGCAGCTGTTTCCGTCTCTGTCTGCTCACCGATGCCCAGCGGCAGAAAATCTTGGCCAAGCGGGGGCGCCCCCGGAGTGAAATCGACGACATCAACGAGCGCATCCGCCGCGACCCCAATGTGGCCTTTGCCATCCTGGGCGATGAACTGAAACAATACCTGGATCTCGGTCTGGCCACCGTGAAAATGCAGGGCCGGGAATATGCGGTGAGCATGATCGGCCGCATGGTCAATTGCTACCGCAAGCTCATTGACGCCCATGCTCAGGGTGAGGATATTAATTCTCCTCTGTTCCAGCGGCTGCAGGATACTCTCTCGGACCTGGTGGCCGAAAGGGATCGGGCCCGCTGGGAAAAAACCCGGGAGCTGCACCGCCATATCGTCGGCCTCTAATGTACGGAAAATCCCTGGCAGGAAAGGAAGCCTGTCCTCCGGGGCAGGTTTTCCTATTTGGGGGGTGGCCACATGGCAACACAGAAAACCAGAGAGTCGGCCTGTCAGTCCGGCTTTTACCTGCCTTTTCAACAGTTAGGAGAAAAAATCGCCCAGATCCGCCGGTGCCTGTCCTCCAAACCCTCCCCGCCCCGCCTGCCGGCCCAGGGTGAGGATGCGGCCCTCTTTGCCGAGGCCATGCGGGAAGTGGTTCCTTTGGACCTGCAGGGGGCCTACAGCGTCCCCTGGAAAACCAGACGGTTTGCCCAGGTGCCGCCTGAGCCGGAAGATTGGGAGGTTCTCTGCCATCTGATGGAACTGGTGGAGGGGAAAGGTGAGTTTGACCTCTCTCTGACGGATGAATATGTGGAAGGCCAGGTTCCCGGTCTAGACCCCCAGGTGGTGGCCGCCCTGAAGGCCGGGGCCCTGCCGCTCCAGGATTATTGCGATTTACATGGCTTGAGCGTCCCCCATGCCCAGGTCTGTTTGCGGCAATTTCTGGCCCAGGCCCTGGTTCGGGATTACCGCACGGTGCTGGTGGTGCATGGCCGGGGCCACAATTCTCCGGATAACCTGCCGGTGCTCAAGGGACATCTGCAACGCTGGCTGACCATGAAGCGCTTCCGCCGCCAGGTGTTGGCCTTTGCCTCGGCCCAACCCTACGATGGCGGCACGGGCGCCTTGTATCTCTTGTTGCGGCGCGGCCGCCCCCATTGTAAGAAAAAAGGCCTTTAGCAGGTTCTCATGTCCGGCAAGATTCCCCGATCCTGGGCTGTGGTAGTTTGGGCCGCGGTCATCTTTTGCAGTTTCTCTAACCTGTCCCATTGGCCAACCCTATGGTGGGATGAGGCCATTTTTTCCGAGACCGCTTCTAATCTGGCCCAGCACGGGCGTTACGCCTTTACCATCCAGAGTCCGGATAAGCTCAATGATTTTGATTACCGCATCAGCGCCGGGCCGGTGGTCATCATGCCCGTGGCGTTGGCCTACCGGCTCTTGGGGGTGAGCGTCTGGAGCGGCCGGCTCGTGGCCGCCTTCTTTCTCCTGTTGGCCTTTGCCCTGCTCTATCTCAGCGCCCGGCTGCTGTTGCCTCGGGGTCCGGCCCTCCTCGGGGTGATGCTGGGTCTTATGGCTACGGATATCCTCTATTGGGGAAGAACCGTTTTAGGTGACGTCCCGGCCCTGGCCTGCTTCCTGGGGGGCGTCTTTTTTATCCTGTGGGGTCTCCGGCTGGGTCACGCGGCGATGTTTGGGGCGGCCGGCCTCTGCCTGGGTCTGGCAGTGGGCGCCAAGGAATTTTACGGCATAGCCATGCTCCCGGCTCTGGCCTGTCTTATCTGGGAATATCGCCGGGATCGGTCTGAACTGCTGAAAAACTGCGGTTTTTTTCTTTTCGGGGCGGCTCTGCCCCTGGCCGCCTATGTGGGTTTCAAGGCCGTTGTCCTGGGAGGTCTCCAGCCGGCGCTGTACCATTTCTATTTCCAGAAAAAACTCTTGTGTCACGAGTTTTTTACCCCCTGGACCATCGGCCGCCTTTATCCCGAAAGCGGCGCTTATCTTTTAACCCATCCCCTGTTTATCTTTGGATTCCTGGGTATATGGCTCCATCACCGCCGGTATGGCCGGTCCCTGCCGCGGCTTTATTGGCTGGCGAATTTAATATTATGGAGCGTTTTCTATGTGCTGGCGGTCTATTGGCACCGCTTTGCCCTGCCTGCCCTGCTGCTGGCCGCACCCTGGGCCGGTTACCTGGTATGGGTTACAGTGGGCGCCCTCTGGCAGACCGCATTCATCCGGCCGCGTCCCTTCTGGGCCGGCCTTGGCGGCAGCCTGCTGATCATTATCCTGCTTTTTCCCCTTCCCGGCATTCAGGCGCTGCAGCCCATATTCAGCCGCACCAGCGACAGCCCCTTCAAGCTGGCGGAATATTTGCGGGATCACATTCCCCGGCATTTTCTTATTGAAACGCCGGAATATGAGATCTGTTTTCTGGCCGACGAGCATCGCTGCCATCTCATGCCCGAACATTATTTTAAGGAATCCACGCGGGAAAGGATCATACTGCATCATCCCCGGGAGCGGGACTATGATTTTACCCAGGTGAATGCCGATCTTTTGATCCTGGGCAGTTTTGGCAAGAGCGTCTTCCAACAGAATTACCCTTTGCCCCGGGTGCAGCAGTTTTACCGCAAAATTGCCACCATAGATTTTTATGATATTTATCTGCGCCGGGACCTCATCTTGGGCCCCCAGGTCAGAGCGCCTCTGAAACCCTGATGTATATTTTAAAATCCGATTTTTCCCTCACCGGCATCCAGTGAGGGAAAAATCGGATT
>Ga0194113_10003819_pt1 | contig 19996 bp, 22 predicted proteins | sample TA2MahC200mmetaG_FD_146193 | JGI IMG/M metagenome (GOLD analysis project Ga0194113, IMG submission 146193) | Freshwater microbial communities from Lake Tanganyika, Tanzania - TA2015017 Mahale Deep Cast 200m | ecosystem: Environmental > Aquatic > Freshwater > Lake | place: Tanzania: Lake... | reverse complement strand
TATCGGTCTGGAACACATTATGAAGTAGCTCAATACTTTACAGAAAGTGATCATGCATTTATGACAGCGGCCATTCTTGTGAATGAAAAATTTTATCAATCTTTATCTCCCCGGATGAAAGCTGTGATCAATCATGCTTGTGCCCTGGCTTCGTTAAGGTATAGGCAGCTTTTCGAAGAAAAAAATTTGGATGCTAAAAAGACTGTTCAGGAAAAAGGCACGGTCATTAACGTCTTAGCAGAGTCTGCAAAAAAGGATTTTCGAAAGGCCGCACAACCCGTATATGATGATTACATTAAGACATATGGAACGCGTCTTTTAGAAAAAATTAAGGCATCTGAATAAATTTCAGTAAAAGAATCTGCTTAAAAATTCGATTCAAAGGGTTGCCAACGATGGAGAGTTTTAGAGAATTGATGGCATGGGTTGACGCACGAGGTGATCTTGTTCGGGTCACTCGGGAGGTCAACCCACGATTCGAACTTTCGGCTGTCATGAGGCAGATGCAGAAGGGGCCTAACAAAGCCATTATTTTCTCGCAAGTAACCGGAACGAAAATACCTGTGGTGACTAATGTTTTTGGATTTCGGCACACGGTGTCTGCTGCCCTTGGAGTCAAGGAGATTGATCTATTACGAACTTTAGTGGAGAGAGAGGGCAAGCCCATTCCAGTGGAAAGGGTGAGCAGTGGTCCTGTTCAGGATAAGATTATTACAAAATTCGACGATATGAGAAATGAAATCCCGATGATCGTTTTTTCGGAACTGGATGGAGGCCCTTATATTACAGCCGGAGTCCTTTTGGCACGCCATCCGGAGACAGGCATTTACAATGCCTCCTGGAATCGAATGCAAATCACCAGTGGATCTAATCTTAGGGTTCGTATGATGCCGCCCCAACATTTGGGCCGATATCATGCTGAGGCAGAGGCGAGGGGACAATCCCTGCCTTGTGCCGTCGTCATCGGAGGCCCCCCTGCTCTTATGTTAAGTGCAGCCTCCAAGGTTCCATTTGAAGTAGACGAATTGGAAATTGCCAGTGCTTGGCAATGTAAGCCTATTCAGGTGGTTCCCTGTAAGACGATTCCCCTCGATGTCCCGGCCAACGCTGAAATGGTCATCGAGGGTGAGGTTCTTTCCAATGTTAGGGAGGAAGAGGGGCCTTTCGGCGAGTTTACTGATAGCTATGTGCCTGTGATGAGGAACCATGTCTTTCATGTCAAGGCAATCACCCGGCGCCATGATGCGATTTATCATGCCATTCTGGCAGGAGGGACGGAGGACCTTAACATTGTTGGAGTACCGATTCAGGCAGAGATATTCAAAAAAGTCGCCCCTTATGTGCCGCGGATCATAGACATCGCTACTCCGGGTTTTGTCTTTGGTTGCGTTATCTCTATTCAGAAGGAGAATGAAGATCAACCGAAGAATGCCCTTTTATCAGCCTTAGCAGGTTATTCTTGGATCAAGGTGGCTGTGGTAGTGGATGAGGATGTTAACCCTTTTGATCTAGACGATGTATTATGGGCTATACAGACCCGGTGTACACCAGAGACAGGAATATACTTAATTCCTCGTATTCCTAGTTACACACGAGAAGACCTTCGAGAGATTCACCGTGGAAAGGTTGGAATCGATGCAACTTATCCACTTTCTATGAAAGAGAAGTTTATGCGGCGGAAATTTCCGGGTGAGGAAAAAATAAGATTGGAAGATTATATAGAAAAAGAACCTGTTAAAACCTAAGAAATTCGCATATGTTGTTTGAAATCAATTTAGTCATAGAAGAAAAAAGTAACCTCCTCACCTCCCCTGCCTACCGGCAGGCAGGCTTTTCCAAAGGGAGGAATAATACCCCTCTTTGGCAAAGAGGGGCGAGGGGAGATTTTGTGATCCATGTCAATTCAATCCTGAGATATTTAATATTAAAGAGAATCAGGGGATAAGTGAGAAGGAGAAAGGAATTTTTTAGGGAGGAGATTAAAAGATTTGAAGATAGAAAAGCTTGCGAGAAAGGGAATTTTAAAAATAACCTCATACATCCCTGGGAAATCGATCGAGGAGGTTCAAAAGGAGTTTGGGATTAAAAAATGGATCAAATTGGCCTCCAATGAGAATCTCCTCGGTCCTTCTCCCAAAGCCGTCGAAGCCATACGAAAAGAACTTCCAAACATCTACCTCTATCCAGAGGGCCCTTGCACAGTCTTAAGGCAGGCGTTGGCTAAGAGGTTTTCACTTCCTGAGGGGATGGTCGTCATCTCAAATGGAGCAGACAATCTCATTCTCATGATTGCCAGTGCCTTTGTAAATGAGGGTGATGAAGTGGTGATGGCCGATCCCACATTCCCTGTCTATACTAATGTGACCCAGATCATGGGAGGAAGAACTATTCAAGTGAAGCTTAAAGAGTTTACACACGATCTCGATGCCATGTTAAGAAAGGTAACTCAAAAGACAAAATTAGTCTTCATCTGTAACCCCAATAACCCGACCGGAACCATAGTGACTAAGGGGTGGTTTGACTATTTTCTTTCCAAACTTCCAAACCGTATCATCGTCATCCTTGACGAGGCATATGGGGATTTTGTAGAGGATTCCTTCTATCCAAATGGGCTGGATTATATCAAAGAAAAACAGGTGATCCTTCTTCGTACCTTCTCGAAGGTTTATGGATTGGCAGGTTTAAGGATAGGTTATGCATTAGGAAGAGAAGAGTTGGTCCACTGCCTCTATCAGGTAAGAGATCCCTTTCCCGTCCACCGACTGGCCCAGGTCGCTGCAGTGGCTGCCTTAAATGACGAGGGTCACGTCATCAAGTCAATTCAATTGGTTTATGAGGGAAAGAGATACCTCTATAAAGAATTGGATAAGATGGGACTCTCTTATGTACCCAGTCAGGCCAATTTTATCTTTATCGATTTCAAGAAAGATTCAGGGGAAGTCTTTAAGGCCCTTTTGAAAGAGGGGATCATCATTCGTCCCGGGAAGATATGGGGTTATCCCACTTTTGCCAGGGTAACGATTGGAAGGATGGTGGATAATCACCGATTCATCAAGGCATTGAAGAAAATTTATGGACGATAAACATTGAAGTAGAGTGTCCTGACCGCTATAACACGGTCTCTTTAAAAATAGAATTAAAAAAATAGTATCAATTTAGCCCTTTGAGAAATGCTTAATAAAATCCCTCCTTACCTCCCCTGCCTACCGGCAGGCTTTGCCAAAGGGAGGTGAAATACTTCCCCCTTTGAAAAAGGGGGATTGAGGGGGATTTGGGGTTATACAATATTTTGATCGGGCCTTTTTTCAAAAAGCTAACCTAAATATTTGAAATTTCCCTTCACCTCGGTTTCGAGTCGTACCGACCTTCCCCTCTCCCCAACGGGGGAGAGGGCTTCGTCGTGAGCTCAGCCGAACGGAGGGGGTGAGGGGGCAAAAGTGTTAGAAGGAAATTCTCAGATTTATTGGGTAAGGGCCTAAAAAAATAATAATTTCAATATATTATACATTTTAATAAATATTTTTCATCTTTTAAAAAAATATTTTCACAAAACCATAAAAAAAACCATAAAAAAATCCTTGACAAAAGATTTTTTTTATGTTTAATTATTAAAAAATATTAAATAATTTAAATTAATGAGGAGGGGAAAATGGAAAAGAAGGGATTGATTAAAATATTTGTTTATTTTCTCTGTTTTTCTTTCTTATTAATGATGAATGGATTCCCGAGAATGGTAGCAGAGGCAAAAGAAATGGAAGTACCTGTTGGAGAGATGGTTTCCAAAGGAGAGGTAAAATTTGAAGCGAGGGAGAATGTTTGGAAGAAAGTGGAATCTTCCCATTTTCCAATCTTTCAGGGAACAAGGGTTAAAATTGAAAAAGGCAATGCTATCGTCACCCATTCGAACAACAGCCAGATAGAAATAAGCCAAAACAGCCTCTTCTCTTTTGACCAGAAAGATCAATTAATACTTTTCCAGGGAAGCGTTGGATTCCGTCTTCCATCTTCTTCAGAGATCAATTTTAAAGTAGGGAAGATATCTATCATAAAAAATCGTGCGCTCCAAGCAGGGAAAGGCACTTCCTCTCCCTCAAAGGATGAAGTCACAATGGGATCTATATCTATCAATTCAAATGGGTCTGCCACAATCAAAGCTATTCAGGGAAAACTCTCCATTTTGAACCAGGATAAGGTCGTCTTAGCGGCACTTTCAACTAATGAGTCTGTGACTATTCCCTCAATCACGGTTGGAGGGAAAGAACCAGTGATGGTTGCACAGGTTCCACCAGGCGCACCAGGATTTACAGTCTTAGGCATGTCTGGAACCGGATTGGCAGCGGCTGGTGCTGCAATTGGAATAGGCGTTGCTGTAGGCGTTGGGGTTACTTCAACCACAGGTGATGTAGAGACAGAACCTCATTGTCGTTAAAATAATATTATTTTTAATTTAATCAGACATCGAACCCAGCAGACCAAAATTAATGTCATTGCTGGGTTTTTTTTAAAGGGGAGAATGATGGTTTCAAGGGTATTCACTTTTTCGATAATCTCTTTTCTTCTTGCCCTCCTTACCATTTCCTGTGCCTCAGCTCCTAAGAAAGAGGCCATCTCTCCCGAAATGAAAATGAGAGAGATCGAATCGTCCAAACAACTGAAATCAATGAACGAGAGGATTCTGATGAGTGCCATTTCCTCCAAAAGGGACCCTTATCGCGATTATAAAATTGGGCCTGAGGATCTCCTCGAAATCTCTGTCTTTGAGGAAGAGAAGTTGAACAGAACCGTCAGGGTCAGTTCCCAGGGAAATATCAGCCTTCCTCTTCTCGGAATTTTAAGGGTAAAGGATCTTACCGCCAATGAACTGGAGAAGGAGATCCGCGATCTTTTGGCTGAAAAATATTTCCAAGATCCCCATGTCAGTGTATTTATAAAGGAGTATCGGAGTCAACGGATCTCAGTAATTGGTGCTGTGGAAAAGCCTGGTATCTTTGATGTTGCAGGCCATAAGACAATCCTCGATATGCTGGCCATGGGAGGAGGTCTTAAGGGTGATGCAGGGCAGTTGCTCTTCTTAATCCGACCACCCAGACCAGAAGAAAAGACTTCTAAAGAGAAAAAAGATTCTGAAGAACAGGTACCAAAGACTTTTATGATCGATCTCGAAGAATTGTTGGTCAAAGGTGATATAACCCTCAATCTACCCTTGATGCATGGCGATGTGATCAACATCCCCGTCACCGGGAAGATATTTGTTGGTGGCGAGGTGAGAAGTCCTGGTGGTTTTCCCATGGGAGGGAAAAGATTGACCCTCAGCCAGGCCATTACCTTGGCAGGGGGGTTGACCCCTAAGGCAGCAGGTTCGGAGACAAGGATCTTTCGTTACTCAGAAAAAGGTACTGAACGGGAAATCCTTTCTGTCGATGTCTATTCCATTCAAAAGGGAGAAAGTGAGGATTTAAACCTTAAAGAGAACGACATCGTCCTCGTTCCTAAAAGCGGCACAAAAGCCTTCTTTACTGAATTCTGGGATTTCATAAAAGGACGTTTTGGTCAGGTGGGCCTCGGGTCCTTATAGCATAAGGAGAATTAGATGAATGATATGAGACAAATTCCTTCTGAGAGATATTATCAGCTTCCCCCATCACCAGGATATTCCTATCCCCCTTTTCAGGAAGAAAAGGAGATCAATCTCAGAGACTATTGGAAAGTCATTAATAAGAGGCGATGGACAATCATCGCCTTTTTCTTAATTGTTGTCGTTACCACAGCAGTAGCAACTTTCACAATGAGCCCCATCTACCGGGCAACAACCTCCATCCAGATCAATAAGGAAAACCCCCAGATTGTCGATTTCAAGGAGATTTTTGCTATAAACACAATGGACATGGATTATTATCAAACCCAGTATAAAATTCTTGAGAGTCGCACGCTTGCTGGACGGGTCATACAATCCCTAAAACTCTCAGAGCATCCTGAATTTCTTCCTAAACCTGAGACTCCCTTCCAGAAATGGAGATCAAATATTTTGAATCCTATCTCTGGTCTTTTTTCTTCCTCAAAGGAAGCTTCGAGTTCCTCAGAAAATACTTCAGAGAATGGGAAAGAGACTGGCCTTATTAACAGTTTTCTCAGTAAATTAAAGATCGAGCCCATACGAAATTCCCGTCTCGTCAAAATCCACTTCGATTCAAACTATCCTGAACTTTCAACCCAAATCTCCAATACCTTAGCAGCGACATATATTCAGCAAAACCTTGACACCCGTTTTAACGCTACACAACAGGCAAAAGAATGGTTGACAGGACAACTCAATGATCTGAAGGCCAAGGTTGAAAAGGCTGACGAAGCCCTTCAGGCCTTCGGTTCAAAGCACGGCATCATCTCCCTTGAAGAAAAAGAGAATATTATTATGCAGCGCCTTACCGAATTGAATGATACCTTAGCCAAGGCCGAATCAGACCGGATGGTAAAAGAGGCACTCTATAAACAGACGATAAACCGCCAACTCGATTCTCTCCCCTCCTCCATCCTCGAGAGTAAGCTGGTTATGGACTTGAAACAAGCCTATATCCAGCTCGAGGCCCAGTATTCGAAGCTTTCAGAGACTTTCAAGCCGGAATATCCGGAAATGGTTCGCCTCAAAAAACAGATGGATACAATCCAGAAACGACTTGATAGCGAGGTCAACAAGATCATCACTGGGATTAAAAGCGATTATGAATTGGTCCTTCGAAAGGAATCGTTGATCAGGCAGGCATTCGAACAGCAGAAGGCCAGGGTCAGGGAGATGCAGGATAACGCCATCCGCTACAACATTCTCAAGCGCGAGGCCGACACCAATAAGGAACTATATAAGGGCCTGCTCCAGAGGATGAAGGAAGCAGGGGTCTCAGCAGGCATCACCGCCAGCAATATCCAGGTGGTAGACAGAGCAGAATTACCGGGGACTCCCTTCAAACCTAATAAACGCCTCAATCTTCTTCTGGCTGTCGTGGTGGGTCTCTTTCTCGGGATAGGACTGGCCTTTTTCTTTGAGTATCTCGATAACACGGTAAAGACCCCTGAGGATGTAGAACAATTGATTCGGCTCCCCTCCTTCGGGATGGTACCAGAAGTCTCATATCATAGGCGAAAACAATTGGAGAGTGGGACATCCTATCCGGTCGAATTAATCACCTTTGGCCACCCCAAATCAATGCTTTCAGAAGCATATCGAAATATCCGAACATCCATCCTCCTCTCCTTCTCTGAAAAACCTCCTAAGAGAATTGCTATCACCAGCCCGAACCCAGCAGAGGGAAAGACCACTACTGTAATTAATACCGCCATTGCTCTTTCCCAGACAGGTGCGAAAGTAATTATAGTTGATTCAGATTTGAGAAAACCAAGGGTTCATAAGGTCTTTAACGAAGATAATGGGGTAGGCCTCTCAAACTTTCTTTCTGGACTTACGGAATTAGAGTCTATTATTAAGAAGACTGAGATACCAAACCTCTATTATATCCCTTCTGGACCAATTCCTCCCAATCCCTCAGAGCTGATCGGTTCTAATCTTTTTAAAAACATGCTAGAGTCTCTCGGAGAGCGGTTTGATCATATCATTTTTGATTCTCCACCAGTCCTTGGATTTGCTGACTCAATTATTCTCTCAACAACAGTAGATGGAATTATCCTCGTGGCACTGGGCGGGAAGACACCCAGGGAGACCCTCCAGCGGGCAAAAGAAGTCCTATATCAGGTAAATGGTAAGATTCTCGGTGTCGTGATCAATCGGGTCGATATCCAAAGAGGTGAATACGGATATTATTATTACCGGTATCATTACTATTACGGGAAAGAAGGAAAGAAGAAAGAGCTTCCCCATACCTCCCCCTTTTCCCATTCCTCTCCCCTTGAGGGAGAGGGGAAGGGTAAGGCGTAGAACATTTTTTATCAAAATATACCAGAATACCCCCCAGCTTTGCTGGGGGGATGAATGACATCCGTGTATTATACCCTCTCCCCTGGTGGGAGAGGGTTGGGGTGAGGGGTAGAACATTTTTTATTCATTATGAAAAGACTTTTCTTTCCTATTCTAATCCTCGTCGTTTCATTGATAGCCGGCTATTACATCCTTTCTTTATGGGGAGGGATTTATTACCTCTATCAGAAAGACCTTTCAAAAGAAAGCCTGCTTGAGGCCATTCGGCTCAACCCATCCAATCCTGACCCTTATTATAGATTAGGCATTCTTTATCAATGGGATATCCGAAATATCGATTTAATGGAATCTCAGAATTTTTTAAAAAAGGCTATTGAACGAAACCCCCTTGAGCAGCAATACTGGCTAAATCTGGCTAAGGTCCTTAATCGAATGGGAGAAAAGGGTGCCTCAGAAAGGGCTTTGGAAAAGGCTCTTCTGGTCTTTCCAACCAGTTATCAGGGAAGGTGGGTGAGTGGCAATCTTCTACTTCAACAGGGGGAAATGGATAAGGCTATTTCTCATTTTTCTTACATCCTGACCCATTACCCGAATCAAAGTCACCTCGTCTATGATGTACTCATTATGGCTATTAGGGATAAAGACTTCATATTGGAAAAGGTGGTTCCCAAAGAGCAATCCTCTATGAGACAGTATCTCTCCTATCTCTACGAAATTGGGGATAAGGAGTTTGCCCGAAAAGCCTGGCAAAAAAAGGCCTCCTTCGAATATAAACCCGACCGAGATGAAACCATTCGGCATATCGAATTTCTCATCTCTCATAGTGAGTTGAGCGATGCATTTCAAGTTTGGAAGACAAGACTTAAAGAAGAGGGACTACCTATTTATTACGATAATAATTTAATCACAAATGGTGGATTTGAGAAGGATAAGATCTTGGGAGGTGGTTTCGATTGGAAAATCAGTAATGTCACCGGGGCGAAGGTCTCTTTTGATCATTCGGTTTCTTTCGAGGGAAAAAGTTCCTTAAAGATTATATTTGATGGTAAAGAGAATGTAGATTTTCATCATGTTTATCAATACACGGCCTTGAAACCAAATACCGACTATGTGCTTAAGGCACAGATGAAGACCCAGGCAGTGACGACTAAAAGTGGTCTTAAGATCGAAATTGTAGGAATTGGTTCATCCTTTCATAGCACATCAGAGTCAATGATTGGAGACAATGATTGGAAGGAATTGGTAGTTTCCTTTCGAACTCTACCACAGTCAAAAGGTGGTTTGGTTAGAGTGAGAAGAGAGAGGACTGAAAAGTTTGATCGATATATCTCCGGAACAGTCTGGATCGACAAAGTCACACTCAAAGAAGCAGGTCGCTAATGACCCAATGACTCAATAACATGAAAGATTATTACAAGATTCTTGGCTTAAAAAAGAATGCCTCTGAGGAAGAGATCCGGACACGTTGGATTAAATTGATGCAAAAATTCCATCCCGATCAGAAAACAGATGGAGTAGTAGAAGATGAGAGAGCCAAAGAGATCAACGAAGCCTATCAGGTATTAAAACATCCCTCCACCCGATTAGAATATGACCTTAAGAATGCTTATCAACAACGGAAAAGAAAAGGGTATTATCTCCATAGAATATCTATTCCTATTGGAATTCTAATTATCTTCGTTATCCTTGGTGGGATCTATTTTAAGAAATCTCAGGTTCCTTTTCTTCCAAAGCCAGTATTTTCTGAAAAAGCAGGGCAAATCCATCTAAAAAACACAGACAAAATAGATGAAATAATCCCGAAAAGACAAAGATTTGAAGAGAAACATACTCCTTTAAACTCCGCTTTAAAATCCGAAACGTCGGTTAAGGTCGATGAGAAGATTCCTAAGGAGATAACTAAAGTCGTTATAAAAGAAAGCAAAGGGGTAGTTCCCTCTTTAACGGAAACTACTTCCTTAACAGAAGAGGCGTTGAGTCATAAAGAAAGAGTTCCTGTAAGGAATATTTTAGAGCCAGAAATACCGGTAAGCATTGAGAAGGATCTTCCGAAAGAGGTGAGTGAGGTTGTTATTCAGGGAGTTAGAGAAAGTGAAGAAAATAAACAACCTATACAGGAGGCCAAAGTTATTCCTCCTATACCTCTACCACAAATAAACCAGAAAGACCAGATAACCCATAAAGCTCCCTTAGCTCCAGCACCATTTTCGCCTATTGTCATGGAGGAAGAGGTCAGAAAGTTCTTAGCCAATTATATCGAGCGATATACAAAGAAAGATTTAGATGGTTTTCTCTCATTATTCTCTTCAGGAGCCATCCAGAACCAGAAGGATGGGATAGAAAAGATTCGAATGATATATAATAATTTCTTTCATCAGAGCAGAGAAATTCATTATTATCTGAAAGATATTAAGATCGATATCTATAAAAATCCAGTGGAAGTGAAAACAAGCTATGAAGTGGTTCAGATATTGAAAAAAGGTGGGGAGAAAGTCTCGAAGGGACAGATACAATGGACATTGATCAGGGATCATGGAAATCTTAAAATCTTCTCTCTCGATTATGAACACCAGAAATCAAAATGAAGAAAGGAGGAAGATTTTGATGAAATTTTATAAAATATTTTATGGGGTCCTATTAACCTTCTTTTCCTTTTTGCCCTTATCAACAATGGCACAGATATCCCCTACGACTGGAATTACCCAGGCTGTGACTATGGAAGAGGTGCGCGAGTTCATTGATGAATATTCAAAGCGGTATATGAAGATGGACCTTGATGCCTTTATGGACCTTTTTTCCAGGGAGGCTGTTGAAAATCGAATGCTTCCTTATGCCGATATTCGTGAAGCCTACCGAAGAGCCATTGAAATAAATAAATCCATTCAGTATAATATAAAAGTTATTTCCATACAGACTTATACGAAAAGTGCTTTTGTCAGCGGTCGGTATAAGATTATTCAAACATTTAAAGAAGGGGATAAGAGAAAGGTTTCCCAAGGGAATATTCAATGGGAACTTGTCCGTGAGAATGGTTCATTAAAAATCAAAGAAGTCAATTTTGGGAGAGATCGTTTAGAATGATCGACCTTCATACCCATATTCTTCCAGGCTTGGATGACGGAGCAAAAACACTTGAGGAATCCATCCAGATGTGTTGGGTCGGTTACAGAGATGGGATAAGAACCATCGTGGCCACTCCTCACACCCTGAACGGGGTTTATCAAAATGATCGATCAACGATCCTCTCCAAAGTCCAAGAACTCCAATTCTCTTTAAATTCTTCACTCTTCACTCCTCACTCTTCACTCTCTTTGAGAATTCTTCCCGGTACTGACGTCCATTTTTGTAAAGAGATCCTCCTCCAATTGAATCAGGGGAAATTGATTACAATCGGTGATGGAGGGAAATTTATCTTGATAGAATTCCCTTTCCAGGGGATCCCTTACAGGGCAGAAGAGGTTCTTTTCCAATTATTGGCGAAGGGAGTAGTTCCTATTATCAGTCATCCCGAAAGAAATATGGAGATTGGACAAAGACCTAAACAATATTACGAGATGATTCGAATGGGATGCCTCGGTCAGGTGACCGCCATGAGTCTTACGGGTGAGTTTGGTCCGAAAGTAAGGCAGGTCGCCGAGAAACTACTCTCAAACAAACTCATCCATTTCATTGCCTCGGATGCCCATTCCATCAATGGAAGGCCACCGGTTCTTTCAGAAGCTGTTAAAGCAGCTAAGAAAATCGTAGGTGAAGAAGAGGCACAAAAGATGGTAACAGAGTATCCTCAGGCCATTCTTGATGGAAAAAGGCCTGTTGTCCCAGAACCCCTTTCTCCGTAACCAATATGGTAAGGAGAAAGAAAGTAATTCCTAAATGACCATTGACCCAATGACTATGATCAATATTATTATCAAACTCATTCTTATCTTTCTTCTCATCTTTACACCCATCGCCTTTGGATCAGTTGAACTTTGGGCCTTTTCTTTAATGGAACTCGGCATCCTTCTAATCATCATCCTTGCTGCCATCCAAAAAATTTATTCTTTTTCTGTTAAAGGTATTAACGTTCCAAACGTTCCTAATGTTCATAACGGTTCTAACGTTCTAAACATTCCTAACGTTACTATCGTACTTCTTTCCCTTTTTCTCCTTTTGGTTCTTCTTCAGATGGTTCCTCTTCCTTCAGGGATTGTAAAGATCATCTCACCACAAACCTATGAACTCCACCGACAATTACTAATGACCAGTAACCAATTACTAATGACTTCCCTCAGTTTTATTCCCTTTGTCACACAGATCGAATTCTTCAAATGGCTAACCCTTATCGCCCTCTTCATCTACCTCCTTAAATCCAATCTTCTGGACCACCAATATCGTGTAACCAGTCAGATCATAGTAGTCATTGTGCTGGTAGGTATCTTCGAATCCTTCTATGGGATGTTTGAATTCTTCAGCGGCCATCGATACATTCTCCACTTAGAGGATAGGGTCTCTTCTGTCACAGGGACTTTCATCAACCGTAACTACTTTGCAGGTTATCTACTGATGGTCATCCCCTTGAGCGTTGGTTATTGGTTTTCGCGTGAGACTTTTAAGAGGAGTCAGTTTATGGGATGGCGACATAGACTCTCCTCTCTCGATGGGAAGACCATTCTCATTGCATTTGGAATTATTTTGATGATCCTTGGACTTCTCTTTTCGGCATCGAGAATGGGGATTGCAAGTCTTCTCCTCTCCTTCAGTTTGATTAGCTTCCTCTTTAGAGAGTCTCAAAGAGGGCAGAGATTTTCTAAAACCACAGTCTTGATCTTTGGTTTAGCACTGCTCTGGGCCGCATGGATTGGACTCGATGCTGTGATAAGCCGGTTCTTCACCGTTTCAGAGAGTTTTAAGGATAGATGGTTATTCTGGATAGATACATTTCAAATCTTTAAAAATTTCCCTCTTTTTGGTTCAGGACTTGGAACTTTTACCCAGGTTTTCCCTATGTATCGATCTTTTCATATTAGGGGGCTTATAACCCACGCCGAGAATGACTTACTTCAGTTGGTTGCAGAGATAGGTCTGATAGGTGCGGGGCTCATGCTAACGATATTTTTATTTTTGATTTTTAAAGCCATAAAAGGCATTCGGTTACTTTCCCATAGGGATTCAGGGAGATATATTGGAATCGGTGGCTTGATAGGCGTTTTGGCACTGATGTTTCATAGCCTTGTTGAACGAAACATCCAAGTCCCTGCCAACGCCTTACTCTATACATTTATTTGGGCATTGATCCTTAAAACATCAACGAAAGAAAAAGCAATAACCCAATGACTCTATATTGCTACTTTTAGTTTTGAACTTTCAGCTTCTTAGGTGGACTTGATGAACTCTCACACCGGAATTAACGATACTAACGATCGCATCGACATTGACGTAAGGCAATGGTACGTTCTTCAGACTAAACCGGGCAATGAACATCGTGTAGAGGTCAACCTTTCCAACCAGGGGATTGAAACCTCCCTTCCCCTTTACGGTTCGTACCAGTATTTTCAGGGAAGGACGGTTCAAAAAGTTAAACCTCTTTTTCCAAATTACCTTTTTGGTAAGCTTGATCTTGAAGTCCACTACTATAAAGTAAAGTGGACAAGAGGAATGAGTAAAATCCTGGGGACGAGTGATGGACCTACCCCAATTTCTGAAAAAGTAATACAGACAATTATGGAACGGATGGGAAAAGATCACCTTATAAGGTTAGAGGAAGAGTGGAAAGAGGGCGATGTCGTTCAAATTACTTCAGGTCCTTTCAAGGAATTGATGGGAGTATTTCAAAAGAAGATGTCGGATAAAGGACGAGTCCGAATTCTGATGAATCTTATCGGTGTTGATGTTCCTATTCAGATATCAAAATGGCAGCTAAAAAAAATCGCCTAAAAAGGTCTATTCAGATTATTTAATACAAACTACAATAAATTATTATCTCCCCACCCTCCCCTCCCGTGGTCGGGTCTTATCGACAAGGGGGGAGGGTGGGGGTGAGGGTAATATCAAAATATATAATGCGTTTGTATTAGTTCTTAACTAAATGAGCCAAATCGACTGAATAAACAAAATATACCAGATAGACGAGAGAAACCAGATAAGGTCGGATAATCAAAAATTCATCCATGAATCTATACATCTGTATGAGATTTTTTTTCATCATTCTCTCCATCGTTTATATCTCATGGATATTTCTTCTGGCCGATTCGCCAATGGTTCAAGATTTTTCTCCCTTTAATCCTTATAGCCTCCTCCATATTCCCCTCTACGGAATTCTTACCCTCCTTCTCATCTTCTCTTGTGTTCGTTTAACGTTTAAAAGTAAGGTTTTAAACGGTCCTAACGATCTAAACAATGCTAACGATCCAAAAGCTCCTAACAATTTATCCCATAAACGTCTTCTCATCGCTGGGTTCATTGCCCTTGGAGTTGCTATTTCCGATGAAATTCACCAAGCGTATATTCCGAGCCGCGAAGCTTCGATCACCGACATCTTCCTTGACTTAATTGGCATTTTTTTGGCAATGCTTCTTATTGTAAAGCTTTATAAAAATCAAATAATTTTAAAAACTCATTTAATAAAATCAGCGACTAAATGATCCCGACGATGAAAATGATCTTAACGATTCCAACACCCCTATAACTAAATGATTGGAGATTATATGAATTTTATCCGTTTTCAATTGCTTCTAATTTTAGTTTTTTCCCTAATTCCCTTAAATGGTGTTTTGGCCTCGGGTGCTCGAATTGAAACCATTGAAGGTGAAGTTTTTACCATCAAGGACTTTTCCATGGAGGGGAGACGACATTTCTCTCTGGATTACAAAGGTGCAACTACAAACCTCGATTGGAGCGATATTGCTTCCTTTAAAATAAGGCAAATAGGCTCAAACTTCTGGGTCGAGGTTCATTTGCTCGATGGCAAAAAAGAAGTTTTCAGGATAAGACAAATTTTTCAATATTTAGAGAACATATTAAAGAGATTGAATTTGGGATTATGCCTGATATTGAACAAAAGCTCCCACCAGGAAGAGCAATAGAATCTAAACAAAATCCACAATAACCAAATAACTAAATTAAAAGTTTATCAATAACCCTCTGGTTAGCATTAATCTAATATCGTGTCTCAGAAGTACATTTCATAAATGTGACCCCCTCACCCTCTCTTCTCCCCGCTGGAACGCATTAATTTCGTTGCTTTACTGTCAAGGAAGGTTGCTCATAAATTCAAATGTCGCAATTCTAAAGTTTCGGAAAGTGGCCCATCCCTTGGGCCAAATTTACAGAAGGCCAATTTTTTCACATTTTTACCCCGTAAGAAAGCCCCGCCATTTATGGCGGGGATGGTATAATAAATTGCATCAGCTCCTCATGGAGGGCGGGGTCAAAGCCCCCGTCCTTTCTAACGGGGTTTACTTGACAAACAAATTAAATTTTGTAATAGTGAATACGTCCCTTTTTGGTAAAGAATACCGAATGTGTGTAAATCTTTTTAAATTAAATCAATTGCATCGATTATATCCCTCGGATGTAATTGAGATGGCGGAGCTTTATAAACGCAAAGACCGTAAAAGCTTCGTACCGTAAAGTACACAAAATGTCCCCCGCCAAGCCCGCAAGAATTCCCATTCTATGGAAATAAAAAACAATCCATATGATCATTTCTTGAAATCTGTCTAATCAAGAGAGCCCCAGTAGTTTTTCAGAGCTATCATTTTTTTATGTATATTGACTACATACTTTTAATACATTTCTCACTACCGATGTAGTTTCATTGAGCGAAGACTACCTATTTTGCCATATGTAGTTCCCTGTGAATTCCAAGGATTCCGCAATCCAAAATAGGATGTCTAGCCATTTGTATTGAGACTATTTACTGATACATATGCCTCGACAGGCTCGGCTCGATCTCCCAGGATTCCTCCAGCACATCACAGCCCGTGGCATCGACCGTTGTCTCATTTTTCGCGACGATAAGGATCGCATGAGTTTCGTCAACCGGCTCAGGGCCATCCTCAAGGAAAGCGGGACCAAGTGTTATGCGTGGTGTTTATTGCCCGATCGGTTTCATCTGCTTCTTGAGACCGAGAAAGCCCCCCTCAGAACGGTCATGCGCCGCCTGATGACTGGCTATGCAGTCACCTTCAATAAGAAGTATAGGCGGAACGGACACCTCTTTGAAAACCGGTATAAATCAACCCTTTGCGAGAAGGAGCCATACTTTCTGGAGTTGGTCCGGTGCATTCATCTGAAGCCATTGAAATTCGGCTTGGTGAAAGACCTCTCCGAACTCGATTCCTATCCATGGGCAGGCCACTGTGCCCTGATGGGCAATAACGAAAACGACTGGCACGATTGGGATGAAATTTTCCGCTGTTTTGGGAAGAGAAAGGACGAGGCCCGGGAGGGTTATCGCGGCTTCATTGAGCAGGGGATCAAACAGGGGGTTGATCTGGTTTCCCGGGGAACAAGGAGTCTCTTGAGAGCGATTACGGAAGATGACGATCCCTCCGATGAGCGAATCCTGGGATCCGGTGAGTTTGTGAGCCGGGTTCTGCTGGAGGCAGGGGAGGGAAGGCAGAAGAAAGTCAAAAAGATACCGCTCGAGGACCTGGCCCGCAAGATCACAGGCCATTTCAACGTATGTGAGGAGGAGTTCAGGTCTCCCCTGAAGAAGAAGATTGTCACCGAGGCAAAAGCAGCGTTCTGTCATTTGGCCATAAGGGAGATGGGCTACACGGGTCGTGAAGTGGGCGAGTTCCTCAACATGGCCGGCTACAGTGCCATCCGCCGATCCGAATATGGAAGACAAGTCCTTGAAAATCGCAGCCTTGACGTCTCCAACCTTCTTGTATAACTCAATAATATAAACAATAAAAAAGGGGACAGGCAAGTATCGGGATTTGCCCAACAGCATTCTGTACAGGCGATATGGACTGGCTTGTATAGGGATGGGTCGAATTGAGTACTGCTGGTCGTAATGCTATCGGAAGAAGACAAGAGGAAAGCGGTATGCTCGAAAAGGGCATGTACCGTTGACCCCAAATCTCCAAATCTAAATTAGACTTTGAGAAAGATGAAATCATCATTGATCCGAAGGTAACGAAGCTTTGGTTGCTGAAACTCAAATAGAGAGAAGGCAAACAATCTCAATTAACCAAATAAGGCAGAAGAGAAAGGTTGGAGAGTTTAAAGATGGAAAATGTCAAAATTCAATGGGTGAAACCTTGGGACCAAAGAAACGAGAGAAACTAAACAGACCAAATAAACTAAACAGACTAAATAGACTAAATAGACTAAATAGACCAAAGAAACCAGACAGACCAGATAAACCAGACAGACGAAACAAAACAAATAAACCAGAAAGACAAGATAGACCAGAAAGACTAATTTAGTGAATAGTGTAGACCTGACACCTCTTCACATGTGATCATGGTATGTTATAATTATAATGATAGTGGATCAGTCAGACGGAGGTGAAAAAGCCGTGAACAAGCTTTTTAAAATTCCTTTATTGTTAGAACCTCAGAAGGAAGGAGGATGGACCGTAACAAGTCCTGTCCTCCCGGAATTGGTTACAGAGGTGGACGAACTTAAGCAACTTGATGAAGTTGTTCGAGACGCTGTTAATGCAGTAATGGAACTCTATGAAGACATGGGCAAGGAGTTTCCTTCTGGCTTGATAGCAGATGGCGTGAAGTCTCCGGTATGGTTCGAATCACTCATTTCTGCTGAACGATGAACTATGATGAGTTGACAAAAAGGCTCCGAGCTCTTGGTTGCCACGAAATCCCGCGTCGAAGAGGAGGTTCCCATCGTAAGTGGCTGAATCCAGCTACGAGGAGGGGGACTGTAATACCCAACTGGGGGGAATAGAGATCTGAAAGAAGGGACAATTAGGGCATTACTAAGGCAATTGGGCATCACTCGCGAGGACTTTGATAAAGTTTAATTTTGACCGGCTGAAGGCGGCACTTCCAGCCCCATTTACTACTTTTCAATTACTTATTGACCCAATGACTCAGTTTGGGTATATTCTTCCAGCTTTGAACCTTGAGCACCTTTTGCATTTCATCATTCCCTTTTCACGAGTGTTAAACTATATTCCAGCGCACTGCGCTAACTTCCATGACGAAGTCATCCATTCCAGAGCGGAGCTCTAAATTCCATTCCGAAGGAATAAATATTTATCCAAACAGACCAGATAAACCAGATCAACGAGACAGACAAGAAAGTGAATAGTGTAGACCTGACACTTAGGGGATTTGTGATGAATGTTTAACATTTGCTTATTATTATTTATAATGATATTGATTGACCCCAAGCGCACGATACTGATTTATATCGCTGAGGTGATACTATGAATAAGAAAATAATTGGTAGGTACATTGTAACAGATCCGAAGATCTGTCACGGACAGCCAGTTTTTAGAGGGACGCGTATTTTAGTGGCAGATGTTCTTGACCAAGTAGCGAACGATATGGCATGGGAATCAATCGTTGAAGAGTGGCGTGGTGCAATTTCCAAGGAGGCGATCGCGGAGGCAGTGAAATTGGCCAGCAAAGCGTTTGTTTCTCATGCACCTGAGTTTGAATTAGCTTGATAATGAATATTCTGGATGAAAATATTCCAGAGAGCCAAAGACAGCTTCTACGCTCTTGGAGGATACGATTACAGCAAATCGGTCACGAAATTGGTCGTCAGGGGATGAAAGACGAAGAGATTATCCCCTTTTTGCATACGCTTCGTCAAGCTACATTCTTTACCCGTGACTTAGGATTTTATAAACGGCAGCTTTGCCACCCAAATTACTGCTTGGTTGTTCTGGACATTGGTCAATATGAAGTCGCAAGCTTTATCCGACGAATCCTTAAACACGAGAAGTTAAATACAAAGGCAAAGAGGATGGGCAAAGTTATAGGGGTGAAACACACTGGTTTGCAATTATGGGACGGTCATGCCGAAGCAGAGGAATTCCTTGACTGGAGCTGACAAAGAAAACCGAGTTACCGTTGCCTGACCCCATAGGCCTCATTCCAAAAACAAAGTTACCGTTGTCTGGCCCTACAAGTTCATAGCTCTGCTGCTCATTACTCACTACGTCCCAATCGCCAGTGCATAAATGGTTCTTCTTCCCCGACCGATAAGGCGTTGGCTTCGCAGGAACTGGCAGATCATTTTCGTGATAATTGCGGCATTGATCATAGGAACAATAATCCTTCCAAGGTTATTCAAGTAGACCCAAGCCAAACGAGAGAAAACCTTATTACTTATCTTCGTGAAAGTGACCGAAAATACAACGAAACCAGAAAAACCAAAAAGACCAATGAGATTTACAGATGGAGAAATTGAAAACCTATTAACAAGATAATTCAATTTAGGTAAACCACTGGTTTTACCAGTGAGACTCGAAAAGGTTTGACCGTTGAGTATAACATCCTCTTGCCGCTTGACGAGAAAAGGGAAGTGCGCGAGAGGATGTGAGGACAGAGGGCTATTAGCGGTATCAGAATTTTGCCCATTTCGAATGCTATTGCAAATGCCATTTTGTTCTTGTCTCCCAAGGGAGATGGAAAGTCTTGCTTAACCAGGTGCGGTTGCAATTGGGTCGACTGCCTTTGAGGCAGCCCTACTCATCAAGCCACCCGCTTTGCGGGGGGTGTCTGACTCTATGAACAAATTCAAACTCGTCTCCGAGTTAAAACCCAAAGGCGATCAACCTCAGGCCATCGAAACATTGAGTGAAGGTGTCATGAGAGGGGGTTCTTGTCAAGTTCTTTTGGGCGTGACTGGTTCTGGAAAGACTTTCACGATGGCCAATGTGATTGAGAAGGTTCAGAAGCCTACCCTTGTCATCTCCCATAACAAAACTCTGGCTGCTCAACTCTATGGAGAATTTAAGGAAATTTTTCCAGGGAATGCCGTCGAATTTTTTGTCAGTTATTATGACTATTATCAACCGGAGGCTTACATCCCGTCGACCGATACTTATATCGAAAAGGACACTCAGATCAATGAAGAGATTGATAAGATGAGACACTCCGCTACACA
>Ga0194113_10003810_pt1 | contig 20024 bp, 13 predicted proteins | sample TA2MahC200mmetaG_FD_146193 | JGI IMG/M metagenome (GOLD analysis project Ga0194113, IMG submission 146193) | Freshwater microbial communities from Lake Tanganyika, Tanzania - TA2015017 Mahale Deep Cast 200m | ecosystem: Environmental > Aquatic > Freshwater > Lake | place: Tanzania: Lake... | reverse complement strand
CCGGCGTGATGAACATCCACCGGCCATTGACTTGCTCGACCCGAAAGAAGCCGGTCGCCTCGCGACGGATCGCGGTGTTGCCGCCGAAGCGGTCAGTGTCGGATGCGTGAAGCTCGATCAGTGGCGCCAGCAGCAGGGCGATGAGGAGTGTCAGTGTGTGTTTCATCATTCAACCTTCCATTCCAGAATCCCGCCGGACCATCCAGCCTGAAGTTGAACCTCGACTCGCAGCGCGGTCGTTGTCACCGGCGTGAACGTGACGCGGTTGGACTGGTCCATCTTCGTGCCGTACTCCGACGCTCCCGCGACTGGTTTCCATTCTGCGCCCTCCTTGTAGATCAACCGCCACGACTCGGGCACGCGGCAATGGTGTTTGATTCGCCGCTCGTCCCACCAGTAAACCTCAACGATCGAGACCCTCTGCGGCTGGTCGAAATCGTATTGCACCCACTCCTTTGTTCCCAGGTGGTTCCACCAGGTGAACCGCGGGATCTTTGTGTCGTCGGAGGCGGCAGGCTCGATCTGGTCGTTCATCGCGCTCGCGGAATCGCGGGGACAGCAATACGAGGCCGACGGATGGGCGCGGCTGGCGATGGTTGACAGCAGATGCGGTTGCGCCAACGCGGCGGTCTCCGGCAGCCAGACGGCCATCTCCACCGGCCCGCGATTGGCGTTGACGGCATAGGGCACGGCAGTCAGTTGCACAGGCTTCTGTTCCGCGTTGCCGTTTGCCGCGCGATACAACGCGATGGCGCCGCCGCGCAGCACGGTGACGCCGCCCAGCAGATCGTCGCGGTGCGCGGCGGAAAACTCCGCGTTCGGCGGAACGAAGATGTTTCGGATGTTGCCGCCGTTGTCACAGCTTTCGACGCAATAGACGATCGGCCCGCGCAGGAAGGCGATGCGGTCTGCATCCGCCGTGACCTTCGGATGGGCCTTCACGCGCCGCACGGGCATATCCAACGCGAGTTCGACCACGTCGCCGGGTTTCCATTCGCGTCGCAGCCGGGCATAGCCATGCACCATTTCGGGCTGCTCGATGAGTTGGCCGTTGACCTTCAGCCGCGCCGCGCCGCTGGCGGGCCGGCCGGCAACTCGATAGAGATCGTCCGGCGTCGAGACACCCTGAACCCAAGCGGGAATCCGAACATGAAGATCGAACTTCGCGGGCTTGTCCGACTCGACGGCGATCTTCACCTCGCCCTGCCACGGATAGCGCGTCGTCTGCCGCAGCACGACTTTGCCGCTCGGCAGTCGCGCCTCCGCGCGGCTGCCCACGAACAAGTTCACATACACGCCAGTCGAGTCCTGCGCATAGACGTAACCCGGCATCGCGCCGGTGATCTTGAGGAACATCGGCGGACAACAGGGGCAGCCACTCCACGACCAGCGCGCGCGAGCCTTGTTGGCTTCGAGCGGGTTCGTGTAGAAGTAGCTGTCGCCTTTCACGGCGACGCCCGCCAACACCGCGTTGTAGAGCGCGCGCTCCAGTTCGTCCGCGTAGCGCGCCTCGCCAAACAGCAAGTTCATGTTCCGGCTGAAGAATCCCGAGCCGACGGCTGCGCAGGTTTCCAAATAGCCGTCGTTGGGCAACTCGTAATCGCCGCCAAACGCCTCGTGCTTGGCCTTCGCCCCGACACCGCCGGTCACGTGCATCCGGCGGCTGGTCATGTTCTCCCAAAGACGCCGCGCCGCCACCTGGTATTCCTCGCGGCCGTTGATCGCCGCCAGCACCCCCACGCCCGTGGCCATCAACGTCGCGCGAACCGCGTGGCCTTCGATGGTCTGTTGCTGAAAGACCGGCTCGTGATCTTGTCCGTATGGCTCGAAACTCTTGCGGCCTTCGTGATGACCGCGCGCCTCGATGAAAAACTCCGCCAGCTTGAGATACCGCTGCTCGTCTATGGGCAACCCCATCTCGTTCTTCAGACGCGGTTGCTCGCGGAACATCTCATACAACCGCGCGAGGGCTTCTTCGGGAAGCGCGTGCCCCGGAATCACATTGTCCTTCGGCGGCGGGCCGATGAGGTCGCACATGTGATTGGCGAAACGCGCCGCCGCCTTCAACAACGAAGTCTTGCCCGTGGCCCGGTAATAATGCACCCCCGCCTCGATCATGCAGCCGGCGTTATAGACATCGTGCTGAAACTTGTCGTTGCCGCCATTGAGGCCGAAGCGATGCGTCGGCTCTTTCATCTGTGTATAGGTGTTCACGTAACCGTTTGGGTCTTTGGCTTGGGCGGCGACGATGCGCTCGATGTAGCCGTCCAACCGCTGCTCCAACGCCGGGTCACGTTGCGCGGCGAGATAATCGGCGCAACCGCGAATCATCTCGTAGAGCAGCCCGTCATACCATGGCGGCCCGTTGTGCTTCTCCGTCAACTGCCCGTCGCGCACCCGGTCGAAGTTTACGAGTGCCCCATCCTTCTCGAATTTCGCGAGGCAATCCGGAATTGTGACCTCGCGCCAAGTCTTGAGCTTCGGCGACCAAAATGGGTCTTCGATCACAACGCGCTGAATCGGCACGGGAGTCAGCTTCGCTCCATTGGCGGCTTCAACGCCAGAGGCAGCCATGTAGATTAGCGCGGCAGCCAAACAATCGTTCCCTTTGGTCATGGGCGTTTCCCTTCTTATCGGGGCGTCACTCGCACGCGGTAGTGGCGTTTGATCCTCGGTTCGTCCAACGACTCGCCAGCCGCTGTGAAACCGCCGGCAGTCCACAGCAACAACGCGACTAACCCGCGCCGCGCCAGCGCGAACAACTCGGCATCGTTTTTCCATTCGCTCATCAGTGTCCTCAAAGAGAAGCTCTACTTCCAATCATCGGTGCGGAACGGCACCAGCGGCAGGCCGGTTTTGTTGTAGAGGTTGCAGACGGGGTGATCGGCCCAGGCGTAGCGCACGGCGACGGGGTTCTTGACCTCGTCGGACCAGACAACGACGGTTGCGCCTTCGATCCTGGCTTGCGCGTTCACCCAGCGTTGTGTCGCATCGCAGATCGTAAACCCTTGCAGTTCGCTGCCGGGACTCGGCAGTTCGAGCGGCTGCGGCGGCAGTTCGGGCTTCCGGAGATTCGGGCGATACGTCGCGGGCAGGGGCCGGGCGACGAGGCCGTCGGCGGCGTGCTTGAACGTGAGAATTGCTTTGCCATCCACGACCTTCATCGGGTCAAACACCGGACCGCTCCACGCGAGGTCTTTGAAGCCATACGTGTTCGCCAGCGCAACCAGCGCGAGCCGGTAGCCGGCGTCCTGTTTGTTCAACGGGTGCAGATCGCCGTCCTCGCAGGTGTCAATCAGGTTGGCGAGGCCGGTATTCGGGAGTTCGAGCGCGGCGGTTTGCGCTTTGCGGCACTCGGCCCACTTGCTGTCCGCCGGCTCGGTCTTGCGCGGGCCGAAGCCGGGCAACTGGCAGAGGTAAAACGGAAAGTCGCCGAGACCCCAACGCCGGCGCCAGTCGTTGATGAGAATCTTCAGGTGCTTTGCGTAGCGCGGATTGCCGGTGTTGCTCTCGCCCTGGTACCAAGCCACGCCTTTGATCGCGAACGGGATCAACGGATGCAGCATCCCGTTGTACTGCGACGGCACCGGCATCCAGTGCAGCGTGCCTTTCTTAGGCGCAACGGGCATCGGGTCGGCATCCGGCGGCAACGGCGCGAACGCTTTCTCCACGCGGCACAGCCACTCGCCGGTCAGCGGCACGGCTTGGAACTTCGGGTTGAAGGGTACGATGGATAACGCGCCGCCGGTGATGCCGCTGGCGCCGGAGTGCGCGTGCAGTTTGATCGCCAGCGTGCTCTTGCCCGGTCGGGCCACGCCTTTGCCGGGCGCAGGCCGCGACGGCCGGGCGCCGAGCGCGTGGGCCGGGGTGGCCTCGAAAAACTTCACGCCGTTCAGATACAGCGAGTAAAACGCCCGGCAGGCAGGGAAATCGAGCCGCCACGCGTTACCGAACTCCACCGGCACGTCAATCTCCCGGCGCAACCACACCACGCCGCCATCGGCGCACCCCAACTTCGCGAGCGATGCCGGCAACGTGACCTTCTTCCAATCCGCTGCGTTATCTGCCGGCGCGCTGCCGGGATCGGCGCGGTCGTATTTGGTCTCCCACTGCGCGAGTGCCGCGACGTAATTCGTCACGAGCCGGTCATGACTGTCGTAGTCGTCCATGAGTTTGTTCATCTGCGCGACAAACTCCGCGTCCGCTTCCTTCGCGAGTGCCTCCCGGCTCGTCCAGCCTTCGACCGATGAGCCGCCAAACGACGCGTTGATGATGCCGATGGGAATCTGCAATCGCCGCTGCAGCTCGCGGGCGAAAAAGCAGCCGGTGGCCGTGAAGTTCGCCGTCGTGTCCGGCCCGGCGACGGTCCAGTTGCCCGTGCAGTGCGCCTGCGGTTTCGTGTCGGTTTTCCAATCCACGTAAAACTGACGGAGCAACGGGTTGGTCGAGTTGCGCACCTCTTCCTTGGCGTTGGCGACGCCGCCGATGTAGAGCCAGCCGGTCTTCCCGTCCATGGACATCGCCATGTTTGATTGCCCGGAACAAAGCCAGACGTCACCGACGAGGACGTCGTGAAGCGTGAAACGTGAAACGTGAAGGTCGCGCGGCTCGGCATTTGCGGGCATTGGGTCGAGTTTCGCCAGCCATTTGCCGGCCTTGTCCGCGGTGGCCGTCTTCTTCTGCCCGGCGAATTCGACGGTGACTTCCGTCCCGTCATCGGCCCAGCCCCAGACCGGAACGGGCAGGTCGCGCTGGAGAACCATGTGATCGGAGAACATGGCCGGCAGTTTCACCTCACCGGCCTGAAGCGCGGCCGGCAGCGCCAGCAGCAGGGCGGTGAGTAGGAGAAAGCGTTTCATTTTGATTTTTCTTTGAGCTTCAGGATTTCCCAGACGGCCATTGAATCGGGCGCCTCGCCTTTCTTGCAGACGGTGTTCCAAACGTGCTCGATAAGCAGACCGTGGAGTTCGGGACGGAACTCGGCGTAGAACATCAATCCCTCCAAGCCCTGGAGGCCGGGATTGAAGTCGCCTTTGTCTGCGCCGTCGAAGCGGTGCTTGAACTTGCCGTCGCCGAGGCAGACCACCTCGGCCAAGGTGTTGGCGTATTGTTCGAGTCGCTCGCGTTTGATGTTGTAGCGGCCGGAGCGGTAAAAGACTTGCAGGCAACAGGAGTCGTAGGAGGCGTGGCCGGTGTCGGTGGAGTGATAACCAACGTCCAGCCGCGCCGGGTAATCATAGACGGTCTTGCCGTTGACCACGCGGGTGCGGCCGTATTTCCAGAACTCGTCAATCATCGAGGCGTTGGCCCGGTCCATCAACTCCTTCTTCTCGGGATGAATCTTCAACTTCTCCAGCGCCTCGATCAACGGCACGGTGCTGACCATCATCTTGAAGGCGCGGTTCCAGCCGGGAATCAGATCGGGCCGTTCCAACGGCTGGACCTTGGGCGACGGCATGTAGAGCATCTGGTCCTTATTGAGGAATTTGTCGAGGCAGTAATCGAGCGTGACCAGTGAGTCGGCGATGAATTCATCGGCGATTGCCCGGTAGGTTTTGCCCTGGAACTGCTCGTTCCAAAGTTGCGGATTGGACACAATGATCTTGGCGGGCATGCTCGCCCAACTCGTGTAACCGAAATCCGAGATGCCCACCGGCTGTTCAAAGTAATACTCGCTGGTGATGCGGGCATGACGGAAATGCGGCCACGCCGGGCTGGCATCGCCAAACTGCGTGAGAAACTTCCCAAACCGGTCGTTGCGGTGCGCCAACACACTGTGGCCCATCTCGATCATCTTGTTGAGCACCTTCGGCTTGTCCGCCGGGCCGACCCGCTCGCAAATCCACTCACCCATGAACGGCGCGTACCACCGGCGGAAATGGTAATTGACCCAGTTGCTCGTCGGCGTCTCGTACTCCAGATAATTCTGTTTCAGGCCGTCCAACTCCTTCGCGGTGATCGCGCCGCGCAGCGACTCCACCACCAGATGTTTGTCCGCCGGCATCCGGCCGCCCTTGTAAGCGGCCGGGCCGGGATCGTTGACAAACTCGAAGAGCGAACACTCCTTCGTCAGATCAATGGTGCCTTCGGGCTTGAGCAAGCTCAACGCCTCCTTCGCAATCTCGGCCCGCTCCGGCGTCTCGCTCCGCGTCGCCAACGCCAGCGCCACCACCGTGTTCTTGGAATCGCCAACCTCCCGGCGCGCGTACTGTTTCTTTTCAGGCGCCGGCTTGTCCAGCAGTGTCCTCGCGACACGAAACCCGATGGCGCCCGTCTTGACTCGCGGCTCATTGCACGCCGCGAAATGAACCCGGCACGCCTTGTCGCTTTGATACCAACTGCCGCCGCGATAACCCCGGTAGGCTTCGGTGGTCGCGAGGAAATTGTTGCGCGTGTTGACCCACTCGCTCACGTTGCCGCTCATGTCATGCAGGCCGAGTTCATTCGGCGCCAGGCTGCCGACCGGGTGCGGCTTGCCGCCGGAATTTCCGTTGAACCAACCGACTTCCGCCAGCGAATCGCTCCCTGCAAACATCGTCCCCTTGCCCGCCGCGCCGCCACGGGCCGCGTATTCCCATTCGTAGCCGGTCAACAACCGATACCCGGCCAACTTCTCCGGCAAATCGGTCAAACTGTAACCACCCGGCGCAGTTTCGTTCTTGCCGCAGGCTGCCGGCAGTCCCTCCTTTTGACTGAGCCAGTTCGCGTACTCCACCGCGTCAATCCAACTAACGCTCGTCACCGGCAGATTGCCGCGTCCCCAGTCTTGTGAATCCTTCTCCTTGCGCCGGTGCGTGGCCGCGCAAAACGCGGCGTACTCCGCGCAGGTGACTTCGTATTTCCCGACCAGAACGTCGTACGGCAACGTGATGCCGCCGTTGTTCGCCGCCGTCGTCCCCGCCTTCACCCGCACGAAGTTCTCGGGAAGACTTGAGAGGCCGAAGCCCAGCGGCAGGACGGTGAGGAGTGTGAGTGTGTGTTTCATAAAGAGGATCTCTCACCGCTAATGAGATTCTAAGGTGACTTCCACGCTCCCGGTGTTGTGAGAAAGCACGAGGGTTAGCTCGTTGCGTTGCCAGCTCCATATTCGTGAGACCAAAGCTTGGGGCGGACTGATCACCACGGACGGTTCATTGGAGCACTCGAATATGACGCGCGTTTGACGACCATCGGTGTAAGCGCCTTTGTGATTGGCATTGGCTTGGAACCAGAACTGCCGGCCGTTGTTTGTCCAGCGGCCCATGAGATACCAGTGCGGCAATGCGGTGCCCGTCAGCCGGCGCAGGAACCGGCCCTCGGCGAAACCGAGCGTGTAATCTTGCGGCTCGTTGAGGTTCTCGTGGTTGTTCATCACGAACACGCGCTCGCCCACCTCACAAACCCACGCGCTGCCGGCGGAGCGGTCGGGATAGGCGGCGTCGAATCGCGCTTTCACGGCCGGTTCGCTGCCGAGGTCGCGCAAGTTGACAGTCCCGATGCCGGGCAGCGCGAGCGCGCCGTGCGGCAGCACCGGGATGAAATAGTAGCGGCTGCTGTTGGGCAGCACTTCGTATTGCGCGCCCAACAGTGGGCGCGTGCCGACTGCGTCAGTCGGTTTTGCTTTCCAGGTAATGCGGCGCTGGTCGTCGAGAAGCGAGACTTTCAACGGCACGGATTCGTGATGACCATAATTCCCCTGATCGTTGCGACAGAAAATTGCGATTCGATCCACCGCGCGCGCCGCCCCGAGATCAAGTTCCCACCAGGCGTTGACTTCCTCTTTCGTGTGAGTGACGGAGCCGGACTTCCATTGGCCATCGGTATTGCCGTCGATTGCCCGCCGCGCCTCGGCACCCATCTCGACGCTCGATTGGGTCGCGGTGCCATTGGTGGCGATGTTGCGTCCGCCGCAAAACAACTTCACTTCCGCCAACGACAACGCGCCGTAATCAGTCTTCTCGATGCGCAGGAAACGCCCCGTCGCGCCGGCGAGCGTAAGCGACAACGCCGGCACGTTGCTGGCGGGATCAAGTCTGACGTAATCGCGGATGCCGTAGGTGGCGCGGTAGAGCGGCGCGTAGCGGCCGTAATCGGTTGGCTTGCCATGATCGGCTTTGGGAGCGTCGGGGCGCACGGCCAATCGCACTTCTTGCAGGACCTCGTTTTTGGCTGGGATGAGGTCTTGTTTCACCACGCCGCGTAGGAACGGAACGAGGTAACGGTCAAGAATCGGTGTCCTGTGGCCGCGCGCGTCCCACGGGGCCGTGTAATCGGCGCCGATGGAACGATGTTCGAAGCGGTCAGTCACCGCGTCATAGGCGCCACGCTCGGTGACGGAAGTCTCGCCACCGAATTTGAGCACGCTCGCCCCGGCAGCGATGCCGGTGAGGAATTTCTGGTTCCAAAAAATCGCCGGCATCTTGCGCAGATTGCCTTCACGCTGCGGCGGCGCGAACGGCTCCACGAATCCAACAGCGCTCCAATACCACGCCTCGCACCACAGTCCCATGTTGCCAGCTAACCCGGTAAGCCAGCCGCCCATGACAGCGCTGGCCGCCTCGAAATACGACTCGCGGATGTTGGTCTTCGCGCACGGGATGAAATACGGCGCACACCGGCGGAGCAAGCCGGAGTCGAGCCGCCCGGCGCCCGCGAACAGCCGGTCCCAGTTGAACCGACCCCAGTTGCCGTCGCCTTCGATGCAGTAGCGGCCATACTTCGCGCAGAGCGGCGGCAACCGCTGATAATAGGGCGTTTCTTGCCGTTCGCGTTCGCCGTAAGCCCAAAAAGTCTCGGCAATGGTAACGCCGACGACGTTCGGGCAATGCTGAAATAGCCACTCGATTTCGGCGAGATCAGCGTAATGCCCCACCGGCTTGCCCGGACCGCCGCTGCCGATGCAGACCAGCGCACCCGTCGCGGCGGCTTGCTGAATGCATGTGGTGTAATCCACATCGTTGCCCGGCGCGCCCACACCGAAGCGGTTGACTTGAAACGCCACAAACGGTTTCAAGTCGTCGGGAATGAAACTCCAGTAAGTCGCCCACGGCGTGTCACCTCTTTCGAGATTGTACATGTCGAACACGAACAACGGCCGGCTCGCCGAAATTTCCCGGCGCGGCGCGCTGACGGTGTGCTCGGCATTGACGCGAAAACTCGCCGGCTCCGACCATGGCCCGCCCGGTTCATCGGCCACGCGCACGCGCCAAAACCATTGCCCCGCTGGCAGTAGTTCGTCGGGTTGCCACGACATCTGCTGCCAATACCAGTAATGCTTCTCCGTCATCCTGTGCGCCGCCTCGACGACACGATCCAGGTGGGGCGTGGCGAAGGTTGACTCGTCGGCGACCTGGATCTGATACTTCACCGTCTTCCAGCCCGATTTTTCGTCGCCCTGCCGCTTCCAACGAAATGCCACGGCGAAATCCGTCAACTCCCAGCCATCACGTGGATGCATCAACTCAACTGCACGGAATGTCGCCTGGGCAGCCGGCAGCGTAGTCGTTGATGCGAGCAGCAGGACGGTGAGGAGTGTGAGGGTGGTTTTCATGGTTGTTGCTCTATTTACTTCCAATCATCGGTGCGGAATGGTGAGGCGGGCAGGCCGGCGTGGTTGTAGAGATTACAGCCAGCCGGGTTGTCGGCCCACGCGTAACGCACCGCCACCGGCTGTTGCACTTGCGGGCTGTTCACGATGATGGTGTCGCCTTCGATCTTTGCGTCGGCCCAGACGAATCTCTTGTCCGCCCCGGCGATGGCTCGCAAGCAGTTGGCGTACCCGGCCAGAGCCGCGCGGCAGCCGGGCAGGTTCACCGAGCGCAAATCCGCCGTGTCGTCAAAGGTGGACGGCGTGATAAGAACCCCCTTCGCACCGGAATCGAGCAACGACTTCGTCAGCTTGCGCATGGCTTGGTCGTAGGTTTCGGCGCGCTCGGTGCACTTCTGGTCAAAATCCTGACTATCTTTGTATTTGTAAAAGCTGCGCCCGACGTCGTTCATGCCGAGCATCACGGAGACGATCGTCGGCTTGGCGTTCAGGCAATCCCACTGCAATCGCTGCAGCGCTCCGGGCGCGGTATCGCCTCTGATCCCACAGTTGACGACATCCAGTTTCCGCTCAGGAAACCGGGTGCAGTAGAACAACTCGACGTACCGATGACAATAGCCGCTTTCCGTGATGCTATCGCCCAACACACACCAGCGGTCACCCGCAACAAAGGGGGCCGCGGCGCCAACGTTTGGCGGTACCGACAACAAGGCAACGAGCAGAGACAGAATCGGTTTCATGGCGACTCCGGCTTGTGCACACGGCGCAGCGTGAACTCGCGGGGCTTGGGTTGCGCAGCAAGCCGGGCGGCGTTCATGGCGGCGTCCACGGCGCGGTGCAGTTCCGCTTCGCGCGGCTTGAATTCCAGATATTCCCGGTGAGCCTCCTTGATAGTGGGATTCTGTTTGGCCCGTTCCAGGCGCGCGTCGAGCTTGGCCGGCATCTGCGCCAGATCAATCGGGCGCGGGGCGTTCGGCCAGGCTGTGTGCTCACAGACGGCAAGGTTGCGGAGCTTGGCGACGATGTCCCATTTCTTCTGCAGCTCGGCCAAAACCGCCGCGGCCTGCTGCGACTGCGGCGTGTTCACCTCGCCCGCGAGGTTCACGCCGTCGGCCAGTTCTGCCGCCGTGAATTGTCGGATTTCCTTTCCGTCAATGCTCAGCGCATAGTCACCGGCCGCGAGGCCGCGCACCAACAGGATTTGCTGGGTGAACTCCCGGCTAAACGGCACCAAGTCCAACGCTGGTTTGGCCTTCGCTTCGACCGGAAACGGCAACGAGTTCTCGAGGCACGTGAACACAATTTCGCCGTCCCGGATCTTCAGGTCCTTCACCGTACAATTTTCCAACACGCCGGCCTTGCCGGCTGCGGCGTCAATGGCGATGCGCGATACCACGCCGGTCAGCCTCTGCGCCCGAAGAAATTCGTAGGCCATCACGAAGTGGCCGGGCTGTGTCGGGTGGATGCGGTCGCCGCCAACAATGGTGAATTTCGGGTTTCGTTTTTGCTGTTCCGCGTTGATCGCCGTCATCGGGCCATTGAAGTCAACCGCCGGCAACTTGTACTCGGCAGCGATGGCCCGGACACGATTCGAGAACTCGGTTAGGATGGCGCCACCCCCGCGGCTGTTCGCCGCCGGCAAATCCGCGGTGTCATCGTAGATGGACGGCGTGATGAGGATCACCCGCACACCGGCGGCGACAAGCGACTTGGCCAACTGGCGCATCGCCTTGTCGTGCGTTTCCACGGAATGGGCGCGATCGTTCATGCCGAGCATCACCGAGACGACTGTCGGCTTCGCGTCCAGGCAATCCCATTTCAACCGTTGCACCGCTCCGGGCGCGGTATCGCCGGAAATGCCGCAGTTGATGACGTCCAATTTCAGTGTGGGGAACCGGGTCAGGTAGAATAGCTCGACGTACCGGTGATATTGACCGCTGCGCGTGATACTGTCGCCCAACACGCCCCACCGGTCGCCGGATTGGAAAGCGGGCGGAGGTGTAGCGACTTGCGCCGGCAACGATGCGGCCAGCAGCAGTGTGATGATGAGCGTGAAGGAGCGTTTCATGGTGTGGTGTTGCTGTGTTTTATGATGAACGCAATGGATTGATTGACAATCTCCACCGGCACCGTGAAGTGGTGGCCTTGCAGGCGTTCATGGGGATCTTTGACGACGACCACTTCAACATCCCAGCCCAGCTTATTGAGCCGGCGTTTGGCTTCCAGAGTGTTTTCCTCCGGCGGAACCAGTTGGTCGGTGAGATACTCTTCGCCGGGCTGGTCACAGACCCACACGCCTTGTGGCCAGCGCGCCTTGTCGATCGGCACGCCATCCACGCCCACGTAGCTGCCATCGGCATTGGGGAAATAGTTCGCGCCGGGCGTGAGGTCGGCCACCTGGTCGAACACCTGCCGCGCATCCCACATGGTGTGCCATTTGCCAATGTGGCCGGTCACATATCCCGCGGCGCGCAGCGTCTCCGGCAGCAGACGACGGGACTCGACATGCCGCCAGCCTGTCCGGCTCGAGGGGTAATAGTCGTCGTTCCAGTGAATGCCAAAGCGCTGCGGATAGGCGCCGGAGAGCAGCCCGATGCGGCTCGGCGCACAAACGGGCGTCGTCACATAACCATCCGTGCAACGGACACCGCCCGCCGCCAGCCGGTCGATGTTTGGCGTGGGAACCATCGTGCCGCCGTAGCACCCGACATCGCCAAAGCCGAGATCGTCGGCGAGGATGACGATGATGTTGGGCTTCTGCTTCGGCGCATCGGCGGCATGCAGCACGGCGAGCGGCGCGAGCAGCAAGGTGGCAAGGAGTGTGAGGGTGCGTTTCATTTCGTTGAACCTTTTGTGGGAGTTGACGGCCGTGGCGTGCAGATTACCGCGAAGGGGACGATGGTGAAGCCGACCTCGTCGTAACGCTCGGACTTTTTGCTGGCGTCATCCAGATCGCCGCGTTCGTGCAGGATGCCGATGCCGCCATCGGACAGCACCACGATGTCCGAGTAGCCGGTGAAGTTGGGCGCCGGTTTCTTGGCGTAGCGGAAACTCTTAGTCCACGTACGTCCATCGTCCTCACTGAGCTTGAGCGTACCATCTGCGCGGACCGTACGGTTGGCTGGATTGGAGAAGAGGATGTTGCCCTTGCCGGTCACCGGGTTAAGTGAGTGAAATATCAGGCTGCCCTGACAGCCGCGCGGCTCAACGAGCTGGGTTTCCAGCCACACCTCCGAAAATGTCGCGCCGCCGTCCTTGCTGATTGCGGCCACCCGGTAGTCTTCCTTGCCGTTTTGATTGCGGCTGTTGAGCATCAGGTCGCCGTTGCTCAACTCGACCACCGTGCATTCGCTGGTCTGCGGCCGCGCAACGCTACCGCCGAGATGCCATGTCTCGCCGTTGTCGTCGGAGTAGATGACGTGCGAAACCATGGGCGCCTGCTTGGTGTTGTGTCGCGCGGGCACGATGATGCGGCCCTTGTGCGGCTCGCTGCGCTTCACGATGGCATGGCACGGGCCGGTGCCATACCACTTCCAGTCCGGCCGGTAAACCGCGGGCGTGATGCTGCGCGGCTTTGACCACGTGACGCCATCGTCATCCGAGTGTATGACATACACCTCGCGCGTTTCGCGATCCGCCTTGGAAGCGATCCACTTGTTCCAAAGCCATACGAGCAGGATGCGCCCCGACGGCAGCACGACGGGACACTGGCACTTGCAGGGATTCTTGCCGTCATTTGCAAGGACCTGCAACGGCCCCCATGTGCGCCCGCCATCCGTGGAGCGCTTGAGCACCACATCAATATCGTCCTCGTCCTTGTGTCCATTGACGCGCCCCTCGCAGAACGCCAGCACCGTACCGTTCGTGCTGACCGACAGTGTCGGGCAGCGGTAACAGGCGTAACCCTCCTGGCCGCCCGTGAACGGGACGGAGTCGAGTCTGGCCTGCGGCAGATCCCCAGCCGCCAGCGCGGCCAGTGGAGCGAGGAGGAGGGCGGTGAGGAGGGTGAGGGTGCGTTTCATGTTTTTCCTTTTGCTTCCACTTGATTCGTCAGTTCGCGTGATTGCCGGGGCGTTGCTGGTCCAGGAGTAATGGGTCACACGGATTCCTGGGCAGATGAAGAACAGCGTTGATGAACTCGAGATAGCGGGCGCCGTCACGCACGTTCGGTTCGAGGATTCCACCTTCATGCCATTCGTTCCATGCGTAGATGGATAGGATTCGGCTCTCCTCCCGGGGCTGCTCGTCCATCCAGGCTTTCAACAGGGCAAGATCCCGTTGGAAGTTTTTCCGGAAGCTGTCCGTCGGATCATACAGGCAGGGAGGGTCTTTGATGCAACCATAACGAGGACGTTCATCGAAGTTCTGTGTAAATCCCGGCATGACCGGCAGGCCGAACTTCTGCTGGTCTTCGCGGAGTTTGTCGTTCCCGCGGCCGGGGGCAAGACGGGTTACAGCGTCGGCAAACGCCAGCGCCGAAACCGCGCCCATGCTGCCATCGGGTTTCTGGTAGGGATATTCTCGATCTTTCGCTCCCAAGACGATCAACGGAGTGTGTCCGGTCGCTTTCAGGACTTCGGATCGGAGCATCCCAATGAACCTTTCGATCGTGTTGCCTTGCGGCTCATAGTATCCGACGACCTTGCCCTTGGCGTCTTTCTTTTCATTCACGATGCCTTTGGAATCCAGCAGGTAGATGATCGGACGGCCGTCGGAGGTCCGGAGATAATTGTCGCGCTTCACATAGCTGACGAGTTTGCCGATGGCGACCTCGAAACAAGAAGGCCCTTTTCCGCGACGGGCGGCGCTCTCCTCGTTACCCCACAGAACAAAGGGACCGCCGTGTTGACAGATCGAGATCGCGAACTTCATCGGATTTCCGTCAACGCCAAGGAACTGTTCCAAGCCGGTGTTAAACTCTTCCTTGCGTGTGAAACTGTTCCAGAACCAGTAGAAATTGAAGAATTCGAGCCCGAAGGCACGGGCTTGGGCAATGTGTTGCCGGATCGTCTCAGGCTTGGCGAGATCATAATACCCGATCACCGGCTGAAGATGGGAAAAATCCCCCTTGCGCAAGGCCAGGTAAGCATCGGAGGCGTCGGCCGGATTGGCGGGCCAGCAGCGTTCTTTGTCCCACAGATCCCTCACGCCCATCCACCAGTCATGCTTGGGAACGCGTCCCTGCGGGACATAGCCGGTAATCCGCTTGCCGTCATCGGCATAAACAGGCTGAATCTTGGTTTCCGCGCGGAGATAGAAATCGGGGCGCTTGAACGGGAATCCCTTGATCACCTGAAACGCCCCCGGCGACCACATCCCGAAGTAATAGGCCCCCACCCGGCACGACGTTTTACTGGCGACAGAACCCGTGGAAGGTTGCGCCGCCGGCGCTGGAAGGGAACCATCTTTCGCAACCGGCGTATCGGCGGCAGCCAGCACAGCCAGCGGCGCGAGCAGCAGGGCGCTGAGGAGTGTGAGGGTGGGGTTCATGGCATTTCTGGTTGTTGGCTCGTGTGAATACGTTGGCTTGCCTCACCTCTTCGGCGCGGGAGGCAGGGCTTTCACCCATGCGAGGTTAAAGGCGTAGTGGTCCTTGCTGGTGATGAGCTGGATGCGCCCGGCGTAGTCGTGGGCGTCGGGGTTGTCCGGCGCGGTGGGCATGGTGGCGAAAGCTGCTGTTGGATGACGAAGGTCGGACCACCGGGTAATCGTCCGCCATTGCCAGGCAGCGCGTTCAGGCTGGGGCAGGATTCGATGGCTGCGCCTTAGAGCGCCTAACAAAACCCACCTACCGCCCCGTAGGAGGGGCATTCTCGACCCGATCTGTCGCGACAGGAATGTCGCTCCTACGAGCAAAACGGGGTTTTGTTAGTGGCTCTTAATCGGTTCACACGCTAGTAGCCTCCGTTGGGATGATACCGACTGTCCAAGACCAACCCGCCTAGCTTCCTAAATTTCTGAAATCGAAGGGTGGCCGGAGCGGGAGGGAGCACATCGCCTGAAGTCCGAAGCTCTTCCACATGGCCCATGCGTGAGATGCCCGACCAAAGATCGGGGCGGTTGGCAACACTGTTTGCGTCCCAAGCAGTGATTCCGTCGGCTCCAGAGTCGTAGAGTTTGAGGGACTGCTTCATGAGTGCATCCAGATCCGTCACCTTCCCGGCTTTGAACGTCGGGCGCACGCGCACGTTCTTGGGGCCGCAGACTTCGGCGAAGAACTTCATGTCATACTGGCGTGCTCTGTAAACGGAGCGGCTGGGATGCACATAGGGAAAGATTTCGTCCACCAGTCCCTGAGCCACCCAATCCCGCAGATTCAAACCGAACGCCGTGTTATCCGCCTCATCCGCCAGGAGGAAGGCGCTCAACACAAGACGCCTGCCATCTGCCCGGCGCTGGCCTTCGGCATCGAGCATGGCGCGGACTTCACGCATGAAGGTGGTGACCAGTTCGGCCCGCAGTTGCAGAACACGTTTGTCATCCTCGGGCAAAGACAGGGCATCGATGCCATGGCGCTGTTTGAAAAGGTCGCAAAAGGGCTTCTCGAAGAGCACGACTGGAACCTCGCGGTTGTAGAGAAGGCTGGCCCCATCGGCACCGAAACGGACGGCCTCGCGGAGCAACTCCACGAGATGCAGCCGCACCTCCGGGACAGCCAGACTCATGCGGGCCACTGGGGTGCCATCGCGATCCACGCAGTGCCACTGGGAATGCTCGTGGTAGAAGCGGCTGTTGAAAATGAAGGGCGGAGTGGATGTCCACGCCCCCATGCGTATGCCGACATGGACCTTCAGACCGGCGTTTTGGGCTCCCTCGATGAGGACTTTCGTCGGGTTGATATTCTGGCGGGCCAGCTCACGGATGGCCTCGGCGTAAAAGCGATCGCCGCGGCGGGGAAAGACCGTGAGATCCTGCCCCAGCATCGTGCCCACCTTGGACGGATAGTTGACCAAGTCAGCCCCGCCCATTTGGAGGATGAGCGTGTCGAAGTCCGTGTGGCGGTAGTGCTCCACCTCCTGGAGCAGCGCTTCAATGGAGGTGGGGCGGCGGGAGTAGATGTAGCTGTAGCCGTCAATGGTGGCGGCGAGCCTGCGGTTCGAAGTGTCCTGCCTGTCGGTCTGGACTGCGGCGATCTCTTCCGTCGTGAGCGGAACCAGCTTCACATAGGCAATGCCGCAACTGTGTCCCAGCCCGCCGGACTCCTGTGAAATGTGGAGAGACTCACCGCTCAGGTCGGCGGCCTTGAAGAAAACCTCCTCGATCAGCCCTGCTGTCCGGGTGCGCCGGACATAGGCCGGATCGCTGGTGAGGCGGAGCAGCGCATGGGACTCAAAGATGGATGAAGAAGTCGCGAGACCGACAAAGATGGCATGCCAGCCCTTGGTATTCAGAGGGAGAGTGAGAGGCGCGGCCTCGGCCTCCTCGGAAGCCCAGAGCATCCTGCCCTTCATGCTGTCCGTCTCGTAATCAACGAGCTGCCAGCACCCTTTTTCCGCCTTGGACGACAGGGCGTTGCGCGGAGCACAAAGCCCCATGTCCGTGATGACGGCAGGGCGAATGCCATTGGACCACTCGGTGGCGAACGCCCCGCTCCGCACGGGCGGAGCGGCGAGCGAAAGATCGTCAAAGTCGAACGACCCCGCGCTAAACCGTGCCACAACGCTCACGCGGATCTTCTCGATTGTCCACTGGGTTTTGGGGACGAGTCGGACCGAGAGCCGCTGCCAGTCGGAGGTGTCGAGCGGGAGATCCACGAAAGCGCCGGTCCTATCCGCGTCAGGACGGTTCTTGTAGTAGATGTGAAAGTAAAAGCGGGCGTATTCTGGCGAGCTGGCGGCAGAGTTGATCTGGAGCTTGTTGGCACGAAACCATCCGGAGCCGATGTAGATACGCGTGGGCAAGTCCGCGACTTCTTGCTGCCACTCAACGCGCTGGCCATCGCCCGCCACATGCAGAGCGTTCTTCCCTCCGTGTGCCGCCCCTGTCGCCGGGGGGGACTTCACACGCCCAACGGCCAGCTTCCAACCGGCTGGCACATTGTCCGCACCGAGTTGCTCAAAGCCGGGGTTTTGCAGCAGGTTCTGCGGCGATGGCAACGCCCTGACTGGGACAGCCAAAGACATCGCGCCAGCAACAGTCAAGGCAATGAACATGATCTTCATATGGAAATCTCCCGTGATTATTCTGCGGAACCTTGTCAAGAGTTTGCGTTCGATTTCTTTGGTTTCGGACTTGGCTTCCTACATGATGCGCAGCTTGCCGGCACCGTGGCACAGGGTCAGGACGCTAGTGACCGGGTCAAATAACCAGCCGTGTTCTCCGTCGCACGGCGGCCGGTCCTGTTTGCGCAATTCCTTGCCATCGAGTGTGACGGTCTGCGGGGTGAATCCGAGCTTGATCCTGACCGTCGCAGCGGCCGGGGTGGCATAACGAATGGAGCCGGAATCATAGGTCACGTCACGCAAGGCCGCGGAGTTCTCGATGATGTGATTCTCTCCATCGGGCGCGAGTTCAGGGAAGACCGACATGGCTCCCAGCAGGTTGTAAACGGAGAACAAGTGCTGGGAAAACCACACGCGATCGACGGTCTTCGGCCCGTCTTTGTTCTTCTTCATGTGATGGAAAAAAGTCACGAAGACGCCTTCCGGGGATTGCATATAGGTCACGCCATGGAGGGTGGAGAGGGCGCGGCGTTTGACTTCCTCATCCTGCGTGACTCGATAGAGATCGGCCAGGGCCGCGCCATAGCGGGCGGTGTGGCCTGCCATGATGTGCTCGAACCCGCTTTGCTCTGCCGCCCCCGGCGCGGGAGCTGCCCCATGCTCAGTGGAAAACACCAGCGCGTCCTCCATCTGCTTCAGAACGCGCCGCGCCATGGGCAGATACTCGGGATGAGCCGGGGCGTTGCGGATGAAGTAGTTGGCGGTGTAGGTCATCAGTTCCGCGGACAGATGGGTTCCCTGCCGGAGCCCGTAGTCTTCGTGGTAGGTGCCCCAGAGGCCTTTCTCCACGTTCCGGGCCATCAGGTAAACCATCGTCTGGTCGCGGGCCTGACGGTAGGCATCTTTGTTGTCGTATCGTAAGAGATGCTCGAACAACTCAACGAAGAAAACTGGCGCACCGCCGCGATCCTGGGTGATCTCGCCGCTTTCCGGCACGACGCGGAAAGGCCAACTGCCGTCGTCGCGCCGATGCGCCACGAGCGTTTCCGCCACGTTGCGCGCCGCCTCCAGATAGCGCGGGTCTCCGGTGGCTTCATGGAGCATCAGATAACTGTTAGCGATGAACGCGGCCTTGTCGGGCTGGATGCTGTTCTTGTCCTTATGACCGGCTGGTTTGCCTTTCTCGAAGGTCGAGTAGGCGAGGTGCGGCCAGGCCGCGCCGTCCGGTGTGGAGCGGGCGATGTTCCAGTCGGCCAGGTCGCGGGCGCGCAGGACCCATGAGCGGTCGCCCGTGTAGGTGTAGCAGCGCAGGAATGTGCGGATGAACTGGCCGTGCAACCGCGCCGGATACGCGATGCCGCGGGTGGAGCGCCCGTCTTTGATTCCCATGAAGGCATCAGTGAAGTAGGGTGCCAGGGTGCCATCGAGCCGCCCCGGCACATAGCCATCGTCGGTCTTCTTGAAGAAAAGCATCGCCTTTTCAACCGCCTCCGCCACCGGAAGGCGCGGAGGCACGACGCCGTCCTTCGCTGTCAGCGATACAGCGAGCGGCGCGAGCAGCAGGGCGGTGAGAAGTGTGAGGGTGCGTTTCATGTTCGTTCCTTCGTTTTCATGTGTTCGTCAGTTCCAAGCATGGGAAGTTTGTGTGCCGTAATTTGCCAAGGCTTGGAAAGAGCCGGCGCGGAGTATTCCAAACTCTGGAATTCCCGGCAAGATCCGCTTTGCGTGCAGCGCGACCAGCGGCGCGAGCAGCAGGGCGGTGAGGAGTAGATGTGGGGGTTTCATGAGTTGCTTCATTTGATCGCTTTCAAAACCAGCACGGCGGCGGCCGGCTTTTCGTGCAGGGTGATGGCGAGGCCGCGCATGAGTTCCTCGCCGGTGCGGACTTCTTTGCCGCCGTCGAGGTTTTCGATTTCGTAGCGCTCCTTTGGGTCGAGGCCGCGCAGTTTCACGGTGAGCGTTTCGCTGGTGGATTCGGGACGGCGGAAGGCTTGGACGACGCCTTCATTCAAGTCGGTGCGGTGGAACTGCCACGCGATCCACGATGTCTTGTCGAGACTGTAGGGCGTGAGCGGGTAGTAGTCACCGAGCATCAAGGGAGCGACACGCCGCGCCTCACGATAGCCACGCTGGACCGCGGCGCGCCTTTCCTCCGACCTGCTCCAGCCATCCCCCTGATTCATCCCGAAGCGCGGTAGGTAAACACTGCGCACAGAGTAGCTGTCGTGTCGGAAGGGGACGCCCGCACCATTCCACGGCAGCCACGACGAGAGACCATAGGTCTGCGCCTGGATGCCTTCACGGTGCAGAGGCTTGTCGTTGTTACTGGCGACAGT
>Ga0194113_10003808_pt1 | contig 20030 bp, 5 predicted proteins | sample TA2MahC200mmetaG_FD_146193 | JGI IMG/M metagenome (GOLD analysis project Ga0194113, IMG submission 146193) | Freshwater microbial communities from Lake Tanganyika, Tanzania - TA2015017 Mahale Deep Cast 200m | ecosystem: Environmental > Aquatic > Freshwater > Lake | place: Tanzania: Lake... | reverse complement strand
AGGGCCGTAACGCTTACCTGCTTCAAGAGCATCGTTTCCGAATGCCTTTGCAGAATCAAGTGCCTTGCCCATTGTACCCTTCTCTTCCTCTGCCTGCTTATACCGAATAAGAGCTGCAGCGATGAGGGGTTTCTTTACTTCTGCCGATTGAAATGCTTGTTTAATCATAAAGTCTCCTTTTGGTTTAAGTAATTATAGCACAAAAAATTAATAAGTGCCTTTAGGGCCCTTAGATATTTCTCCTGTTGCAAGAGCGGGTATCCAAGACGTTCCGTGAATTTGAGACGTTGCTCCTCGCTGAACATTATCTAAAAATGTTTTTTTAAGATTAAATCCACCTAATTGGACCATCCAATCTCTATCGCCAATCAATGACATCATAGCTCTTGTCATAGTTGGCTTAAATGGGGGTGGATTCTTATGCGCAACAACGTCTCCAAATCCGTTTTCTTTTAGATCCTTAGCAACGCTAGGAGTTATACGAGTTCCGATCGAATAATGCAAAATCGGTTTCTCTAAATAGTAATTTAAATATTTACTTGCAGCTCCGGATACAAACCCTTGACGAGGTTCATATTGAGAAGCCAAATAATCGTAGCTAACCAAATCTTCCGGATAGGTTCCAGGAATGACGTCAGGCTCAGTAATTTCAACCTGATTAATCAAACCTCTGGCCACAACCTCAACATTACGTCTATGAGCAGGTAGGCCGTTTTCCTGAAGAGCGGACTTGAACTGCTGTACGAAGCGACGTCTTGCTTCACCAATACCTTTAAGTTCTGCAATGTCTTTAGGATTTACGATACCATCAGATAAAGAATCTCCTGCCTCTAACGACTGGCCGGGCTTTACGATTACGGCTTGATCCGTAGGTACGTAGTATTTAGTGTCGTTTATGTGCACATAATTACCACCCTGGGGGGCAGATTCAACTTTACCGACAATACCGTCCGTAGTGGATACAGGAGCACCGTCTGTAAAAGTTTTTGGAACTTCTACTAATTGATTTAAGTAATTAAACCCGGTTACGGTACGTTTTGTTTTACCTTTAGCAACACCGCCACCGTGTTTAGAGTTAAGCATGCCTTGGCTGACAGGTTCTGCAATTGCTTGCGCAGCCGCGATGCCTACGTTCATACCCACTTCAGCAAGCTTGCCATGCTCACGAACTCCAGCGGCCCAACGAGGTAAGCCATTCATTAAGCTTATTGCAGAAATAGGAGAGTAAACCATTAAGCGCTTTTTACCGGCCTGGGATAGAGACTTAAGTACGGTAGCATCAATATAGGTGCCCTTCTTGAAGTCTCCTTCGTCTCTTGCAAGAATAGCGCCCATATTATCCGGGTCATCAGTATCGACCATCATACCTTGACCGTCTTCAATATCTTCATCAGTAACAACAAGTCTATGGGCAGCACCAGTAAGACGTTTAGCGAAGTATCCTGCGTCACCTACAGCAAGCTTTACATCAATAGCGCCTGAGCGGGCGCCATAAGAGCCTGCCCAATACTCAACAGGATCTACGCCTTCGGAGTAAGAGTTAACTACTGGAATCGGTACAGGGCGACCCTTGTTATCGCTGTACATAAGGTCAGTACCGATCATCGACGACAGCTGATTCTTATTGCCACGAGCACCTGCGTACACCTGCATAGCAAATGGATTTTCGGACTTAAGTGCTTCGTCATATACTGAGTCCACAAGATCACCCTGATACTTAAGTGTATTTTCTATAATTGCAGCATCTCTCTGTTCTGGATCTTTAGTGGTACGCAGAATATTGCGAACATCTTTTTTAAGTGCATCTGTAATCTTACTTTTAGCTTTTGTTGGCTTAAGACTCTCTAAAGTAAAACTAGATAGCGGAGATTGTCTAGCACTCTTAAGACCAATAAGCGTTAGCTTTTGAACCATATCCTTATAGTCATCGGGCTTCATAGTTGTAGCCATTTGCGTAAGAAATTTACGCATAGAAGACTTTTCCCATACACGAGTGTGATCTCTGTACTCTTGGGGTAAGGATTCGTTGATAAGTATTTGACCTACAGTCGTTAGCGACGGATCCATGGTGTTAGTACCTCAGTGCCACAAGGTATACGAACTGAAGCATAGTGAGAATATGGTGCTGGCAGAGCCATTGAAGAACGTTTGGTAAAATAATTAGACATATCGGGGCCAAACCAGTCTACCAACTTATTGCTAAATGTTTCGTAACCTGGAAGTCTAGACCCCATTCCAAGCAAGAAGTGACCTAGACCTCGTAAGCCTCGGCCGAAGGATCCCATACCCGATGTCCAATCGTCTATCTTATTTGCAGCATAGGTAGTAGCAGCATTGGACATGAACTGCCGCATTAGTGGAGAGTTGCGATCAAGTTGCCCCTTCGCACGCTGCATGATCTGCGAAACCGTATTGGAAAGGTCTGCTTCAACTGCTCCTCCACCAAAAGCCGCAGCATTAAAAAGATTAAAAGAATTTGCATTAAGCTGTTTTGCCCCTGCTGTGAGTCCTTTCTGCACAGAAGGCATAATAGCAGTCGCTGTGTTTCTGTAGCCACCTAAAGCTTGGATAGGATTTATACCTGTAATAAGTTGTCCAAAATTAGGAGCCTGCCCTGAGGCTAGTGCCCTTACCGCATCAGGATCCTGTGCTTGAGCTAAGGCTCTTTGACCTAAAGAGGTAAGGCCTTGCATATAGGCTGGGCTATAGCCTTGTGCTTGCATTGCTGCGTTGTACTCGGCGCTACCTGGTCGTAAATGCCCGTAGGCTTGAACATCCTGAGCCCAGCGAGAACCCCAAGACTGAGGATCTTGAAAATTCATATCCGGATACACCAGGTCACCCTGGAAATCCGTGTTCGCCATTTTTGTCAAAAATTGTCTAACTAACGGGTCCATGTTTTAAGTCCATTATATGAAGTTTTGCTTCTTCAGGACTCATTCCTGTGATCTGCTGGACCTCCTCAGCAAACTCCGGTAATCCTAGATGCGTAAACTTATAGGTACCGGCAGGGGTTTCAGTAACGGCAAAAATTACTCTGTCTTGATCGTCGTAAATTAAAACCGAAGATAATTCTTTTTCATACTTAGCCGGAATCAGGATATTTCTTTTTTGCGTTCTGACTCTCACCGCAGCAACTCCGTTACTGAACGAATAAAGTTTGTAAAATCCTCGGATTCATCAGAAGCCTGAGCGACCATACCCGGTGGAAGCGCTGGAGGAAGTCCCATCATAGCTGGGTCCATAGGAGGAGCACCTGTTGGCATGGGTGGAGGCATGGCGCCAGCAGGAGCAAGCGCTTGCATCATTGCTACCTGCGCATCCATGAGCTGCTGCAGCATAGCCTTAATATTGGCAATCTCCGTAGGAATATCCATTGGAGGAGCAGCCCCCATCATAGCGGGATCCATGGGTGGAGCACCGGGGGGCATACCCCCCATCATAGCGGGATCCATGGGTGGAGCACCGGGGGGCATACCCCCCATCATAGCGGGATCCATGGGTAGGGCACCAGGGGGCATGGGGGGCATACCCCCCATCATAGCTGGGTTCATGGGTGGGGCACCGGGGGGAGGGGGAGGGGGTAATAGAGCCCCACCAGGAGCGGCGACTACGGCTTGCTTAAAAGCAGTTTTAGAAAAGAGTTCAAAATAAGGATCTATCATAAATTACCTGTTTTATTAATTTTTGGTGCTGAGGGTGATTTTACAAAGAAATCTGGTGCACAGACTTTGATATTAGAAGCACTTAGTATAGCAATAGTATTTAGACTCGTCGTTGTATTACTTAACGTTGCGCCCTTTACAACACTTATACCGTGGCAAGAACCCTGTATAGCTGACTTAAGACTACAAATGCAATTGCTGGTATTTGTTGCTAATTGTAATTGGCATTTAATTAAGCCAAATTTTAAAGGTATAATTCTACCAATAGATGCAGATGTAACCAATATAGCATTAATTTGTCTAGACAGAATACCTGGAGACAACACAAGGAGATCTGGCGGCAAATTGGAGGTACCCAGACAGCCATAAATAAAATCGTAATCTCCGCAACCAAAAACACCCAGAGTGCTAAAAATAGAACCCCTTAGACCAACTCTTGGATTCATAGTAATAGCAAAGACTTTAGATTTATTATTATTAACTAAAGCTGTAGATAGTATTCTATGTTTTAAACTAACTGCAGGTACAACATTAAGGCTGCAAGCAGCCGTACCCACCAAATAATTTGTAACAGAATCTACTGTCAAGCCAGCTGCAGCATGTGCTATAGCTACGATAGGCATTACAATAAAACTTTTAGTAATGCCTACAGTAACCCCAAATTCTGCTAATAGGGGTGCATGATGATCTAGCACTGTTGTACCGTCAGATGAAGTACGTTTAGATTTGTGGTTAATGTTTAATTCAAACATACCAAGCCAAGTCTGGTTTTGACCACTACTACCAACAAGCCGATTAGATTCAAGTAACATAAGTGGATCTTCAAGAAATGCTGCGGGGTAAACAGAGTTAACAGAATCCCATGCAGCAGGGGCAGTTTTATAAGGGTGGCTTGGAGGCAAATTGCCCTGCAGATTAAATTTATGTGCAAGATAACCCTCAATAACCTCTATATCATTATTGCTCAATCGACTTTCAACGACAACAACTTCAGCATAAATATCGTTGGTATCGTGAAAAATGGCACTACCAGTTGCGCCAATTATTGCACCACCTAAATGATAACCAACAGTTATATTCAGAGGTACACTAGTAGAATTATTAATAGATTCATTAATAGTTGTGCTGCCATTAACTCTAATGCCCCTATCTGTGCCACCCCCAAAATAGCCACAAATAATTCCAGGAGAAGTAGTCCCAACGCTAGTGTTTACAATGTCGTGGTTTTGACCTATAAATAGAACCGGTTTACCTTGACTAAACCCTATACCTTGTACTCTTGGACTTGTTGCCGAGGGTAAAGCATACTTACCAAATACACAGTGAGTCTGCTGAGTGGTAAAGGCCTTTTTATATACCAAGAAGTAGGTAAAGCTAGATTCGCTTACAGATGCTGCCACCGCTAGTCGATCGATCTGCGATGTGTCGCGATCAAATTGAGCGCCACGGAAAGACGTGTTAAATACAACTACATTGGGCTGGAGGTTAGGGTTACTTTCTGCTAGAGAAAGCGTCTCAGCTGCAATACTGTTAGTCCAACTCGCTATAGAATTACCAGTAGTAGTAGGCAAGTTTTCATATTTATACCATGCTTTTGTTTGAGCAATATCTGAAGGGTCAATCGGATTCACGTCAGCCACTCGCCCACCAGTACGAGCAATACTGCCGTCAGTATCGACAAACTCAAGCTTAGCACTACTTCCATAAGAGTTTTTTATAAAGCTTGGTGAAGTAAATGTTGAGGAGGCGGAGGCGGTTAAACTAATTGCTTGGGAACTATCAACGACTGTATTAATCCGAACGGGTGGATAGGATGTAAGTGTAGAAGAACCAAAGTTTGTGCCCTGCTTTGAGGCAATTAAGAAGTCTGCAGGCTGAGTCATGTCGGCGCCCGCATTGGCCCCATCTATAAATACTCTTTGTATGCCTAGCTTAGAGTCTAAATTCAACGCAAACATTGATGCCGAATTCACTTTACAAGCTACGCCTCGAGGAATAATTCTTAGAATATATTGTGAGTCTAGAAACTCCGCCTCTCCTGGCCAAGTATCTATAGCTAGAAAAGTTTCAGCAAAATGCACTGGATTAGCTATTGAATAAACTGAAGACTTACCTACAGCAGAGAATCTTTTGATATTTGTCTTCTGACCATTAAAATAACGATCGAGAGAAACATCTACGGACCAGGAATCAGTAACCCCAGGAATGCCCGATATATACGACATTGCAAGATTAGAGTCTTCGTAATCAGTGAGTCGGGGCAGTATGTCCCGTAAGGAATTATCTGGCAAAGAAAAATACTGTTTTTTATTGGAGTCTACTTGGTAAAAATTTGACACATCCTCGTAGCCCCAATTAATAATATCTCCGGTACTCTTAAGTGCATAAATCTGTGCTCTATGAGTATTAATTTGAACAATGTCGTCTTCAGGCGTTAGGGATGGTGTGTTACGAATAGCAAGAGCTTCCGCAGGAGGCGTATAAGTATCTTGTGCACAACCACTCGACCTTAGGTCGCCACCAAACATAATAATTTCAGGTACAACCGGATTATCTGTAACAATCACACTATAGCCCGCACCATATAGGTGTCTGCCCAAATCTTGCGTGTGATAGGCATATCTACTTGCTGAAATCAACTTTGTTCGTTTTGTTCCTCCGCGACGTAACGCTACAGGCACGTTTGTTGCATTTGTTATTGTGTTTAATCGCTGTGTAAATCCAGTACTCGGTTGAGCAAGTGAAAGGATACTTTCCCCTTGCGGCGTTCGGCTCGATACAGGCGGATTGACACTCCATGGATGCTCGGAAGGAAGTACAGCGGGGCAAAGCATGTCGTATTTGTGAGTAAAGTATCCTTCGAATAACGATATATCTCTGTCATCATCCAACAGAGCAATAGAATCAACTTCCGTAAAAACCTGAAAGCCATCAGTTTTAAGTTCATAAACAGTGAAGTCGCCGCCAGCTACAACCGAGACCCCGAAGCCCATATTAGAACCAGAATAGCTAAAGCCCGGTACGTTGCACTGACCCGCATTATTATTACCAAACGCCAATGCATCCCCATTAAATACTTTAAATACGCCAGATGACGTATTCTCAGAATAATCCCCCAGCGCGCTGCCGACAACGTGAGCTTTACCGGCACTAACAGTAGAAAATGCAATGTTTGAATAGGGCGCAGGTACGGAGGATATAGAACCCCATATTGCTAACTTGTTAGTGGAGGCATTGATGGCAACAGTAAAATCATCACCGCAAGCTACCCGGGAATAAGTACCAGTGGGACTTACAGCTTGGCCGTTTAAGTTACTACCCCAACAAACTACAGTATTGTCTACTTTACGAGCAGCAGCATGGCGGTTTCTGGAGTGGACAGAAACAAAGTTAGATCCAGTAGGAACCTGCAAGGCATTATCCGATCCTGCAAAACCCCATGCAACTAGAGAACCCTGCGTAGCACCATAAGTGCTTGCCTTTATAGCATAATATGCATTACTGCCAGATGCTACAGCAATTGCATGCTCTAAACCAGCAAGCTCTGCGGATGTATAAATTATATTTGGATTCCTGGCACGAATACTTAGAGGTATATTTGCATAAGCATGATTAAATTCTTCCTGCGTTGGAGCAGATATGGCGACGTGTTTGTAAGGGCCTACATTGGTAGATGTGCTAGGATTAAAAGAAAGTGTTCTTCTGCTAGAAGTTGTTGGAATAGCTGTCTCGTTAAAGTTGCCAAAATTTCCCCAAGCAACCATCTCACCTCCGGTTTCAGGGCTACGAACAGCAACGGCGTACTCTGAATATAACCCTGTACCTAACTTTACATAAGATCCAGTAGTAGGAGTACCGGCGATATTGCCCCAAGCTGATAGTGATCCGGTAGATTTAATAGCTACAGTGTGCGTAAGTCCTGCAGCTATATCCAGACATCCTATGCCTAAACTACCAGGAACGGTAGATTGACTATAACCATTAGCACCCCAGCATATGACTTGACCGTTGCTCTTAAGTGCTACTGTGTGGTATCCGCCACAAACAACTTTAACAACTCCCGACAAAGCTGCTGATGGTACAGCAGTTTGGCCGTTGGTGTTGTCTCCCCAGCATACGACTTTACCGTCTGTTTGCAATGCGGCAAAATGCTGTACACCGCCTGATATCTGAGTGCAATTCCCTAAGTTAGTTGGAGGGTTTATTAAAGATGAACCATATGGACCTGTAGCACAACCCCAGCAAACAACCTGCCCACCTTGTTTTATTGCAGCAAAAACACCATTATTAGTAACTGCAACATAAATACAATTTCCTAAATTAGAAGGAGGCTGCGCATCAGACTCAAGACAAATGGGAACGCCCGGCGCTCCAATTACTCTTACCTTATGTAAATTATCTAATACTAAGGCCCCGTTGTAATTAGCGGCAATCATAATAGCAGAACTAATGTTGTCATTGTCTATATCGGATCTCTGGTCAAAAATATTAAGGCCCCAACTAAATATTGTTGCATCGCTTTTTATAGCAAATGCAGCTGAATGGCCTAATGCAATAGAACTAGGAGAAGTCGGTATGGTTTCAGGTTCATAAGATTGAGGCAACAGCCTACGTGAAACTGTATCGTAAGTAACCATTTTCAAAAACGGATTAGCAGTATCTTTTGCTACCGGATAAGCTGGGTATACGTGCGCCGCAGAGGGGACCGTCGGCGCGCCGACTCCCAAACTAAATTGAAATTGATTAGCGCTGTAAGTTATACCGATCTGTCTGTATCCCCAAACTTCATCAGGCGGGCTTGCTACATCAAACTCTGGATCACCGGGAAATACTACTTTAGGCCAACGGCCAAATGGAGGATTTGAATCTACCGTCTCGTCTGAATAATCAAGTGGATCAGTATATGGGGAGACTTCTTCTTGCCCTAAATATATTTTAAAATTAGGACTTGCGGAGTTAAAGTTGTAATTAATACTTGCAACTTGAGCTCCGTTATAAATAGAATCAGCAGGAACCGTAACATTAGCTTGTATATATGTTCTATCAACTAGCGCTATAAAATAGTTTTTTGGTCCTGATAAAGCTAAAAATGGAACTATTGAACCTGCTGCTATTGCATTTTCAAAACCAATAGAAATTTCGTCATTATAATGGTCTACTACAAGACTGCCTCTCATTTTACCTGATGTCTGGCTATTATATAATGCTAAAAAGAAACTATCTCCCGCAATTATTTCACTTGCTTTAACAGCATCTCCGGTTAAGGGGTTCACTGGCTGCGTGGATCGCTTAACACTTCTATTATAAGTTGGAATCAAAGCGTCAGAATCGCCAAACACATTTAAAAATTTATCATAAGGAATACAGTTTATTCCCAAAGTAGTGCTACCGCCTTGATCCCAGACTATATCCTTTGTATTTATTTTTGCTCGTATAGTCGTAAACCCTCCATAGCCCGCACCCGCTGAAAAACCTAAATATATAATTTTAGGGTTAACTTCAAGCGGCTGAGAGTATATTCGTCCACTAGAGTAACAATCTACATAGATCCTAGCTCCGTTTGTATCATCGTGTTCTAATCCTATAAAAAATCTAAACCCACCTGCAAGAGTAGTTGTAGTAATGCCGAAGATAGCCTGGCTTAAAAGATGGACGCTTGTATTTTCTAATCCAGCAGCACTAACGAAAAAGGCCCTGTTAGTAAGGTAATTCCCCATGCATCCGCTCTCGTCAACTGGACGTTTCGGATATTTAAACAACCCATTCTGTAAGTTTCTGTCTTGATTTGAAGAGCCTGCAGGCCAAGAACAAGGAGCTCTGTTACATACAAACCCTATTGATTCACCCTCACACAACGGGAGACTAGAATCTTTTATAAAGTATCCTGTAAGATTAGCTGGAACATAATCACCACAACCGGTCTTTGAAAACAAAATTGGATCCCATGGCATGATACTTGATACAGGAGGATTAATTGCAGTATTTAATCCCCAAGCATGCACAAAGCCATCCTCGTCGATAGCTAAAGTATGAAACGAACCACAAACTACTTTTTTAAAACCATAACCTAAACCAGGAAGTTGAGTATGGCCTATATTAGTTTGATTATAATTCATTAACCAGTAACTGTTATACTCACCAGGCAACATTTGGTTTGGATTAATTGCAAAAGGTCCAAATAAATTTAAATCAAGCTGTCCTTTAGTATTATTCCCTGCCCATTCAGTGAAATAAGGATAGCTATTCTCAATATGAATATTATGATTTTTAACTGCTATTACAGATCGATTACCTTTACTCACATATACAGCTGCATTAGGAGTACTAAATAAATTCATACTATAAAGCGATTTAATGTTATCAACACGCTGCTCACTAGAGTTTGAGATAACTAGACCATAAGCTTTCAAAGAATTTTGATCTCTAAACACAGTTACATGTTTACTAGGAATGTAAGTCTTACGTCCGTTATTTCCGGCTTGTGCATCAAGCTGATGCCGTATTATTCGAACCCTCTTAATTGTTATTCCTAGATCGGGAAGCCAGGCTGAATTTAAGGACGACGATGAATAGTTAGGATCAAATGGAATTGAAATACTATTTGCAGCGCCATATTTACTACTATAAGCGCCGGTCATTACTAAATTTATACTAGAGCCACCGACCGTACCAGAAAATAGAAGGTGATAACCACTTGCTGAGTTTGGAGTGCCGGAGGGTAAAGAAGATGAACCGTTACTTACTATAGAATAACCAGACGGCAGAATGCCCTTAAACCGTTCTACATAAACAGATTTATTATTAAATCCAATAGCAAGGGTATCCCTATTTAAATACTTAGGTGGGGTTATTGAATCTTCGTTTTTTTCAGGAGTAGCGTATAGATTTATAGCCTCTGCATTTACAGGAGTAGGTATATTAAAAAATCTAGTAAGACCCAGATCAGATATAAATATAGCAAAAGATCCTAACTCATATCTATCTAGTGACTGTCCTGATGCTGAAGAGGTTATAGAAAGAAAATTATTAGCAGTATCAATTATCTCTAAAGATCTAGGACCTAGGTACATAGTGGTATGTAAAGGGCCACTATTGGCCTCTAATGAATTCAAGACAGGATACTGTGTATTAAAACTACTCGTCCCAATACCAAGTTGTTTACCGCAGCCCACATAACTAAAAATATTTTTAAGGATAATACTAGAACTACGCCTTATATTAGCTGGAACTATATCTCCACTAACACTTATGTCTAAAGCGGAGCTCTGGGGATAGTATGGGGAATATTTAGTTTTATCTACGGAGGCATCCCAAGCCATAGGGTTACCCCAAGCAACCCAACTTTGATCTAAATTAGGGGATGAAGAATCCGAAGTAATGTAGTTAACTGTTATATTTTCGTTATTAGCCCCATTTTTTGCAATCCTCATCCCCAAAAAACAGCCATCGTCCCCTTCCCCTCCACCCGTCGAATGGCAACCAACTGTAACACACCATGTAGGCATTACTGGAATACCATTCCATCCTACATCGAAACCAGATTCTAAACCTACTAAAATATCTGTAAAATTATCTGTAGATATAAGGTTTTGTTCGTAGTTATAAACATCTCTACTAAATGTAAGGTCTTGCCAATCAGTACTACCTGTATTACGAAATTGCACAACAAGCGTCGGAGGCAGACTGGCTGTATAGAGAAGTCTGTAGTCTCTTGAACCGCCCGAGACTTCTGCTGTTCTATACTGGTTTGTTCCGGAGATAGGTGTAAAAGAATATTCAGCCCCCGTAGAGCTTACTATGCCATCAAACACTGGGGGATTTGACCCTGGCTCATAGGTCTCAATAAGTCTTCTCAAGCAATCAAAAATTGTCTGCCCACTCGAAGTTTTAAGGGGTATTTTAATTAAGTTATAAAATAAAAATCTATTAAACTCTGGGTGCTGAGTAACCCATTTGCTCTGAACGTCGTCTCGTCGTATGCCGACGGTGTGATCCCAGCCGCAGTAAACAGCCCAAAACCTCATTCTGTATTTATGAAAAGTTGGATCGTAGGAAATACCCTCGCAAGTAGGTACGTCGCACTGACCTCTGTTGTTTCTGCCCCAGCAGGCTGCAGTATCTTCAATCTCCTCATCATTTATGGAACCAACAGATGAGCTCACATCTGTAGACTGAGCTGTGCGCAAAGCTACGCAAAAATCACCGCCGGCAGAAATGCTCTTAGCTCGAAGATCCCCTGGTACATCAGTTTGGCCGTGGTTATTGCGACCCCAGCAAACTACAGTTTTATCGTTCTTAAGAGCGATAGTGTGATAGTCGCCCGCGTCGACGGCAATTACATTCGACAAACCAGACGGCACGGTGGATTGACCGTAGTCGTTGTCTCCCCAGCAAACTACGGTGTTATCGCTCTTTAACAGCACTACATGACCTTTGCCGCACGCTAATACTTTTCCGGCATATACGACTTCTCCCGCCTCGCATGACCCATTAGGATCGCAAGGCCAAACCTCTTGTCGAGTTGCTACAGTTATTCCTGCAGTAGGAACGCTAACCGAAGGGGGGCAATCTCCGTATTGTTCAATGACATTGATTACACCATTATTAGCAGAATTAAAACGCTTAACAATAGCTACAGAAAAATCTCCTCCGATATCTAAATTACTTACTGGAGATATATTTGGATCGGCCCAAACCGAGGATTTCTTATTACCCCAACTGTATAACTTTCCATTATCCAAAATGACTGCAATATGACCTGCATTAAAGTCAAACTGTTTTACATTTTCGATATATCCCTGGGTTAAGAAATTCGCATCAACAGCCGCAGGAACATCTAAATGTCCATAAGTGTTGTAACCCCATAAGAATAGCTTTTTACCAGTGACACCCTGAGACAGCAAAGCGATGATACTTTCTCCAACCTTAACTTCTGAGAACAAGCCGCCAGTATCTATAAATTCTCTTACTTTCTTTGGCAAAATTGGATCTAAATTATCAAGGACTTGAGGACCGGCATAGCCCGACACAACTCTTCTGCAGCCCAAAGTGCCATCAAATTTAACAAACAAATGCAAACTGTTAGGATCAAACGAAGACGCCTGTACCGCAGGATTAGAGTCTGAGGTGTATATACTGATTGCAGAGCCACTTGCAGTGTCAACATTCACCTTTAGCGCTGTATCAAAAGACAAATCTTGCCTTGAAATATCTACAGAGAACTCGCCCATAAGCAAATTTCTGTCACCGCTGTTGGATAGCTTTTGTTGCTCCGATTCTCCTTGATCTGTAGCAATATTAACTATCGGACGAGTTACTGCAAGCACAGCTTTTGTTACAAGAGTTGGAGCATTATTGGGGGCATTGTAAAAATCTTTAAGCGATCTGACACCGTGCGTGTTGACAAAGGATCCGCCAATTAAACACTGCTCAATAAACCACCTATAAGATGAGTCAATAATCACCCTATCTGGATTAATAGTGGATATCCCTAACACAGGAATATCTATATAAATAAAAGAGTCTAATTCGGAATGTACATACGGAATAATAGATACCCGTAAAATACAATCAGCGTCTCCGGAATATAGCTCATTAGGGTCTACGGCCCCTCCATCTATATCAATAAAACTTGCGCTAAACGAAATATCTCCAATTTCGCCTTCAAATCCTGCATCAGCTACAGTCGCAAAAAGACTAAGTGCAGACGGTCTATAGCGAGAATATGCATAGCGAGCACCAGTCTTAATAGGCAGGAATGTCATCATTGCATCTGATGCATGAATGTGCGCTGGGGAATTGGTTGTGCCATCCTGGGCCATCACCGCGGCATTAATACTAAAATTAGCACCGCTGGCAGAGTAATTTAAGTACTCTGTTGGGCTTAAAAGTCTAAATGCCGGAGAACTGTATATGGGAGATAGGCCTTCGTTATAAATACCTGTGGTTGTCTCCACTCTGGCCTTAGTTATCTTTATAGCTGAGGTTTCAGGATAGTAGTAGTCTGTAGCGACGGCAGATGGTTTTAGAGTGCTTTGTGCTTGATTGTAGTTGTGTCTAACCAACGTGGAACCCATAAACAGCATAGGAACAGTTGGAGCAGAATATGTACCTGTGACGTCTGCTGACACAGAGACAAGAGAGGCCGATCCACCAGACCCCATAGATGCAACAGAACTATTGTAAGATCGAGGAAATGAGGAGTAAGGGGCAACTCGATTTACATCTGGACCTACTGCAAGACTACCAAATACTGTTTGCTGTACGCTCTGCGAATCCAGTGTAGAAGTACGCAGCAGAATTATTTTAGCGTCGTAATTGGGCGTAACCGCATACTGTGCGGCTGATGAACCCAGTTGAGTAGCAAATAAGCTAAAAGATACACCCGCGCTAGAAGCATAACCAGGAGTAAGTCTGAGCAACATAGAGCCAAATACAGAGTGAGAATACTGTACTGGCAGTACATTCTCGTCTAATGCATCAGCTACAGATGTGGCGGTAGGCAAAGGATAACGTACATACTCTTGAACTTGATTAAAGTAATTTGAATTACTTCCAGGAACAAACAGAGGTGCAGCATAGCCCCCTGTAGGTAAGAGAGAGCTGCATAGTACGGGGTTTGATAATAGTGAAACTATAGGGGGTGGACTTATTCTTTGTAGGTTCGCACTTAAAGAAAGTGCTCTTGGAGTACACCCAGTTAAACTAGTAAGACTAAATTCCACACGCAGCCCCACAGTAATACTGCTAAGTGTTGGGGTTATTGGTGGAGTTGAATTTATTTGGATTGGTCCACTAATTTCACTCAGCTCCGCACTTAAAGAAAGTGCTGGAATACAACTAGCCGGACTAGTGAGAGGATGTTGCATACCCAGCCTAGCAGTAGTACTGCTAGTTGGAATACAACTAGCCGGACTAGTGAGAGGATGTTGCATACCCAGCCTAGCAGTAGTACTGCTAGTTGGAATACAACTAGCCGGACTAGTGAGACTAACTTGCCTATCCGTGCTAGTAGCAATACTGATAAGTGTTGAAGTTATTTGTGGGGTTGAGCTAACTGTAACTGTACGGATCAGAGACGGCGAAATTAACCCACAAGAACAAGAAATAGTAGACCCATTTAGTGCGCCTATAAGTACAAATTTATTAGAACCTGTTGTAGTATTTAAAGTACTTGAAATAGGCCGTAAAACTAATCCCGTATTTATTGTTGATTTAGCTACATTACACGTAATTTGTAAGTTACTACTATTAGCGCCTACAAATACAGAAAAACCCCCCGTACCTATAACAACACGGCTCTCAGTACTTACATTATAGGTAGATAAAAAAGTTGAAGGATATACAAATATTTGTGGCTTTCGGACGGATGATATTGATCGGTTACGAACGCCGGAGAGTGCCCTGATTGTATTAAGATAAGCAGGAAGTAAGTTTTTTGGGAGGGGTATTATTAGGGGGTCTTCGTAACGACCCACATCAGATTTACACCTAACAGCTCTCCCGGTTATTGTTATATCTGGGGGTATAACAATGAAACTCTCTTCAGGAATACGAGCTACAACAGAGGCGTATGAGTTAGTCTCTGATGCAAATGAAAGTTTTAATATTGCCTTTAAACTACCGGAGCAATTTAACCCCCCCACTATAGCAGCATTTTGTAGCGGGGGTTTTCCAATAGTGCTCGGAGCTACGGAAGAGGTAATAAGATTACAAATAGGCATTTTACTGGCAGTTTGTTGAGTTTAAGCCGCTGATTCTACCTAAGTTAGAGTTAATAGTCATACGTACATTTGCAGAACATATAACCACAGACGTTTGTAGTGTGGGTTTTGTAAGAGCGGCTGAAACTACATTAAGAACGATACTATGTGAAGGTGTTCGAAGGACTCTATTTATAGAAATATTTACTCCGATAATGCTGCTCCTTGTATTAATATTAGGCGGCGTACCTAAATTAATTTCCTGGTTTATAAAGGCCGTTCGAGGTAAAACCTGTAAAGAGGGATTCAGTGCAGCTATTTGATTATTAATGTCTAAAAAGGGCCTGTGTGGAATAGTGTCAAAAACACTAAAGAAATTTGCAGTTATTTTATGTTTTAATTGTTGCGCCTCTTCAGAAAAATTCGAGTAATTAAAGGTACTATTTAGAGCATCTGCAGCTGCGGTTTCTCTATTTCCCGATGGGCCATATTTTTTAGTACCACATATAAAACGAGCATCTGCAGGATAACCAACCGGGTATTTCCTTCGGTAAAGTTGATTGTCTATTTCGCAAGGACAGTTTCTAATCCATCGACTTTTAGTTGAGGAACCTGAGCTCACATCGTCGTTTGGATTAAATGAACTTATATCTGCACCAAAAGACGGGCTTACTCCGGGCAGTTCGTTCCATACTCCAGCTTTGTCTGGACCATATAAAATATAAGGCAACTCCTCTGCATCTACCTCAATCTCTAAGGTAATGTTTATAGAGCAGTCGGCATAATTTAACGTTGAGGTGTAATCCTTGATAATAACATTGATTGTCGGCTCATTAAACGGAAGAACCGTGGCGGCCGGAGTAGTACCGTTGACACTCCAAGTCTGATTTGTTACTGCGAATGTTGAGGGGTCTACGGCTACAGGATAGTAGCATCCAGACTTATCTAGAGCAGGTACAGCTGCACTTGTGCTTATGGGCTTTAAAAAATAAGGAGATGTACCTGTATAGGATGAGCTATTGTTTGGATCGAGGCCCCGCTCAGTGTAGGCTTCGTACGTTCCGTTATAGGCATAGGCAGAAGCCGCAGAGAATCTATCGGAAATCCTAAAAGTGGCTGCAATTGTTGAGGCCTGAATAAAGGCGTCCGCTGGAGTAGTATCAAGATTTGCTTTTAGACGCTTAAAGACCACCCACTCATTTTGCTTATAGGGAATCGTTATGTCCCAAGAGGACATAGGTAAATTCACTGTGCCGGTAGAAGCCACTACCTGTATCTTTACATCTAGACCTCGAATTCTCTTAGAATAGGCAGAGCTAGGGATAGAAATAGGAATAGTCTTTGAGGTAAATCCTGAGCCAGAGTTAAAGCCTGTAAGAGCTACGCTTCCACTTGACGCCTCTACGATTCTAATTGGGTTAGTGACCAGAGTGTAGGAATCACCGCAGTAGACTTTAGCGTCAGTGCCAAACAATCTAGGCACCAGGGGAGCTACAGAACCATCCTGCAGTATTCTTGCAGAGCCTGCGGTCTGCCCTTCGCAGCCATAGCCTACGATTCCAAGTTTACAAACTTTTCTTTGGCCAAACGATATAGATCCGTTGACGTCTGTCATGAAGTGCGTTGAAAACGCATTCATGTTGGCTAGGTGGGCATTTGAGTTGATTTGAGTCCAACTAGCGCAGCTTGATCGGAAGAGCACAGCACTGTGCATAGATCCTGCTGCGTAATCAACGACAAAGTCCGTATATGTCTGCTGCGTATAGCCAAGAGGAGAATGATACTCTTGCAAAGAGTTTAAGGACTCAAAGCTAGGAGACTCTTCCGCAGCTGTAATACAGCATCTTGCTTTGTTGCCTGTTTGACTAGAAGATGTGATAAACGGCATAAAGGCTGCTGCAGGAATAGCAGACTTATTAGCTCCGTTAAGCAATCCTCTTGCACCAAGCGCCGGATTGGTAAAGGTACTTGGGTATAGATGGTGTTGGAATCCGAGTAGTGACTGTAACGCTTCTACTGCATGATGTCCTGGAGGACCAAACATAGCGGAATAAGCACTACCAGAAGCGCTTCCTAAAGAAATACCAGGAAGCTCCGGACGGTCATATAACCCGTCGGATCTACTGTTTACATTCCAACGATAATGTCCGTAATAGTTTTCCCAAGCATCAGCATTGACAGCAAGGCCTTGAACTGTACCAGTAGTATATGTTGCGTCATAGCGTGATACAGCATGAGTATCTAGGAACCCTAAACCAAATACGCTATCAACTCCTGATCCTGGACCAAATATACCACTTGCAGAGGCGTTGGATGGAGATGCCAAAGATAGTAAAGTTGAACCAAATTCACGGCCATCACCTGCACCCCATGCAAGTAATACAGGACGATAATAACGAAAATTTGACTCATCGGCAATAAGCTTTGTAGCAATTCCATTACCTGTCACTGACTGAAATAATCTGGTACTTAGTTCGCTTGCTAGCTTTGGAACTGCCTTACGCTCCCTGAGAGATGTAGCCACAGGCCAATCGCCTGCGGATACTGCCAATATATGCGCTTTACCGGTCTTAAAACTCTGTATTGGAATGCTGGGCAATAAGGATAAATCTAACGGCGCTCGGTAAGTCGGCGAATAAATATATCCCAACCAAGAAACCGGCCTATTATCCATATTTACTATGACTACCGCTAGATTAGCACTAGCAAGAGCCGTTGTTGGAAGCACATACTTTAAACTAATACTATTAGTTACACCAAGAGGAGTTCCAGTTCCTGTATCTGTATATTTAACTGGCCCAAAGTGAAAAGATCTGGTCTTCATTGGAAGACCGGTATCTCCTAACCAATAATATATACCTGTCTCATTTCTCTTTCTATTTCTTCTAGCAACATTATTTCCTACATAGGGGTTTATAGCATTAAATCTACCTCTATAGGCAGACTCAGCAATAGAAAAGATGTTTGAATCTCTATACGGATCATTGCCAGTAAAAAATACTGATGCCTGATAATCAAAGGTGGCACCACTTGACACTAAATCATTATCAGATGCACCTAGCTTTAGCGAGCTTCTTGTAAATTTATCATAAAAGCCAATGTATGTCGCAAATTCACCGCAGACTGCCACATCCTTAACTTTAAATCGACTGATAGTTACTGGGCAGTCAGTATTGTATGCAGGTTGGCTTTCATTAGCATTATTGCTTACAACGCCAACAGATGGATTAGAGACTGCCTCTGAATTGGGAGAAGGCACTCCAACTAAAACTAAATGGTTGTTGCCGGCGCCTGGGGCCAGCGGATATATTCCAGGTTGGCCGGTGCTGTTAGGTACTCGATTTATAATTTCGAACATTCTGTCTACGTCATTACCCGCGGAGTTTCCTATTCTAAGAACGGATCCCAGCCCAGATAAAGTACCTGCAGGATTATTAGAGGGCTGGGCGTTATAAGTGGCGGGATCAGTGTTATCGTTAGCGGTGTACCTAGGACCTAGAATTCCAGTAGAACTAGTTCCATTCGTTTGGAACGATCTAAAGCTAAATGCACAACCCCAGGATACAACACGGCCGTGAAGCCAAACCTTGTCCTTAGCTGTAAAAACTTCAGTGCCGCCGCTGGGAGGTATTTTAGAAGCAGAGTAAATTATTCCATGTGTACTAAATGGACCACAAATAACTTTTTTAAATAGAAGATCTTGAAAGTATTTGGATTTACTTTGTATCTGATTGTTCTGGCCAAAGGCAGAATACCTGAATAAACCAGCACTTGTAGTGGTGTTGTCGGCGTTAGGGGCGGGAATTCTATATTGACTAAGACTTTGGCAATAGTGTGGATAAGTGGAGAATCTTGATTCACCGCCATCGCCATCAGTGTAGCTACTACCCCACTGCGGTATTGTAGAATTATTGAAACTATAACTAGAATTGGGGTGGGCCATTTGCTGGGTGGTGGGGCCGCGCCCCGCCCCTACACACTGTATCTTAAGCTGGTTGTCTATTATTGCAGTATGAAAGGCCCCCGCTGCAATCATACCCTTCATTCTTCTTGACGAATTTTCCCCACCAGCGTCATCCGTGACTACAGGGGCAAATCCAGCATTAGTTTTTTGCCCGATATCGACGGGTGTTCCTTTTATACTTTTTGTTATTGTAAAAACAGCGGTATAATTTGGAGTCAATGAAGTGGCATGAGTGTCACTCGCGTAGCTACTGAGTCCTATGGGTGCTGCACTTGGAGTAGCTAAACCTACATATCCCTGTGTAGTTTCGCTAGCGCTGCCCAATTTCAACATACTTTGGCCAAAGTGTACTGTCGTATTTGTTGCATTAAAAGCTAGAGTTCCAGTATTTGGACGTACATTATGATTAGATATACTAACTCGGCCATCGATAATAGCCGTATCATTCTGCGACGCCCAAGGACCTCCTGCCCCCCACACATAAATAACGCCGGTCTTTGAGCGAGCTACCGTGTGATAAGCGCCTGCAGATACCTCTATAATGGGATCTAATAGTTGTGTAGTATTAATATCCCCAGCTGAGTCAACAAGGCTAATATCATCTGGAACTTCGCACTGATAATACTTGTTGTTTCCCCAAGCATAAACACGGCCAGTCGAAGTAACAACTACAACGTGCCCTGGAAGATTCTCGTAGTT
>Ga0194113_10003806_pt1 | contig 20033 bp, 10 predicted proteins | sample TA2MahC200mmetaG_FD_146193 | JGI IMG/M metagenome (GOLD analysis project Ga0194113, IMG submission 146193) | Freshwater microbial communities from Lake Tanganyika, Tanzania - TA2015017 Mahale Deep Cast 200m | ecosystem: Environmental > Aquatic > Freshwater > Lake | place: Tanzania: Lake... | reverse complement strand
ACGGCGGCCCGAACTGGTGCGCCTGGGTTACTTCGGCTCTTACGCGCGCGGCGACTGGGGCGTGGGCAGCGACCTGGATCTTGTCATCCTGGTGGACACAGCGCAGCCACCCTTCGAGCGGCGCTCCGCGGACTGGGACACCCTGGGGCTGCCCGTGCCGGCCGATGTCCTGGTCTACAAGCTCGAGGAGTGGGAGGCGCTCACGGCCGCGGCTCCCTTCGGGAGGACGGTGGGTCGGCAGATCATCTGGGTCTACCAGCGACCCGGCTCGTAATATCCCCTATCATTGGGTAGAGGAGCACTCGCATGCTGGAAATCACCTGGCTTGGACACGGCACTTTTCAATTGCGTCTCGAATCCGGCGAGGTCCTGGTCCTGGACCCCTGGATCGAGGGGAATCCCGCCTACCCCAAGGATCACTCCATCTCGCGCGTGGATGCGCTGCTCATCACCCACGGCCACTTCGACCACATCCACGGCGCGGTGGCTCTGGCCAAGCAGTTCTCCCCCCAAGTGGTGGCCATCTTCGAAACCTGCCTGTGGCTGGGCTCGAAGGGGGTCCAGAACGCCTGCGGCATGAACAAGGGCGGCTCGCAGAAGGCCGGCCCGGTGACGGTGACCATGACCCATGCGGTGCACAGTTGCGGCATCCAGGACGGCGACCAGGTCATTTACGGCGGCGAGGCCTGCGGCTACGTGCTGCGCCTCCCCGACGGCCGCTCCATCTACTTCGCCGGCGACACCAACGTGTTCTCCGACATGGCCCTCATCCAGGAGCTCTACCAGCCCGAGCTGGCCTTCCTGCCCATCGGCGATCTCTACACCATGAGCGCGCGCGAAGCCGCCCTGGCCTGCCGCCTGCTCAAGCCCAAGAAGGTGATCCCCATGCACTTCGGGACCTTCCCCCCGCTCACCGGCACACCGGAGCAGTTGGCCGAACTCATTCGCGACCTGCCCGGCGCCGAGGTCTGGCCCCTGATCCCAGGCCAGCCGGTCAACTGGTAGCGAAGCGCAGGCTGGCTTCCCGAGCCGCCCCACCCAGCAGGAGCCTGCTGCTGACCGAGGGCCATTCAACGCGGCGACAGCCTGATCTTGGGGCTTGACACTTGGGGGGAAGCGGCAGTATAGTCGAGTTGTCGGAAAATCAGAAGGGGTATTTTCACACAAGGAGGTCCGTCGTGAAAGCAACGGGTTTGCGGTGGAGTACGAGTCTGTCCTGGCTGGCCGCCAGCCTCATATTCCTGGGCTTTGAGCCCTCGATGGCCTCAGCCCAAGTCCTTTACGGGTCAATCGTCGGGGCGGTGAAGGATCCAACCAACGCGGCCGTCCCCAAGTCCAATGTGACGGTCAAGAGCGCGGCGACCGGCTTGTCGCGTCAGGTGGTTGCCGACGAAACGGGCTATTATTCCGTTCCCAACCTGCTTCAGGGCAGCTACGATGTTTCGGTGAGCGCCAGCGGATTCAGGCCGTTCACCCGGACCGGCGTTGGCGTCCTTACCAATACCGTCACCCGGGTGGATGTGGCCTTGGAGGTGGGAGCGATAACCGAGTCCATTACGGTGGAGGCCAGCGCAGCGCTTCTTCAGACCACGAAGACCGATGTCAACGTGAACCTGGAGTCGCGGGCGCTGGTGAACTTGCCGCTGCCCGCTTACCGCAGCTACCAAATGCTGGTCAATCTCGTCCCGGGGGCCACGCCGGCCCGTTTTCAGAACGCCCTCATTGACACGCCAGGGCGCGCCTTGACCACCAACATCAGCGGCCAGGAGCGCGGCGCCAATAACACGCGCGTGGATGGCGCCGTCAATATCCTGGTCACGATGCCCCACCACGCGCTGTACATTCCTCCTGTCGAGAACATCCAGGAAGTCAACATTTCGACTAACAGCTTCGATGCCGAGCAAGGAATGACGGGCGGCGCGGCGGTGACCGTGGTCACCAAGTCGGGCACCAATGAATTCCATGGCGCCCTTTTTGGCCTGCACCAGAACAACGCCACGCGCGCCTTCACTTGGGATGAGAACCGCGCGGGCGTGAGGAAGAAGCCCAAGATGACCCGCAACCTGGATGGCGGCAACCTGGGCGGTCCGATCATACGGAACAAGCTGTTCTTTTTCGGCGGTTGGGAAGGAGTGTTCGAGCGCGTGGGTTTCTCCAGCCTGTTGTCGGTTCCCCCGGCGGACTTCCGCACTGGCGACTTAAGCCGAATGCTGGGAGCGTCCATTTTCGATGCCGCCGGCAGGCCCATCATGGTGCCCACCACGGAGGGCGGCTCCACGCAACTGCGCAGCGGGATGATCTTCGATCCCTATACCGGCAGCCTGGACGGCACGGGCCGCGCAGTGTTCTCCAGCGCCGGGCGGCTGAACGTCATCCCAAGCGCCAGGCTGAACGGTCCCATGATGAAGCTGCTGGAACTGGTCCCTTCGCCCAACCAGGCTGGGGATCAGTCCAACTACTTCAGCACCGGCACCTACCGCCTTAACCGCAACAACGTGGACGCCAAAGTCAATTGGAACCGGAAAGACCACCACCTGCTCTGGTTCAAGTACAGCGTGATGAACGCTCTGGTTAACGGAGAGCCTGGGCTGGGAAAAGCCGGCGGCCCCCCTCTGATCCTGGGCGGCGGGCTCGGCCAGGGGCACACCCTGGTGCAGATAGCGGGTGTCGGGCAAACCTATACCATCTCGCCTACTTTCATGGTTGACGGGACGCTCGGCTGGACCAGGTTTGGCCAGAATGTGCAGCAGCCTAACCTGGAGACCAAGTTCGGCCTGGACGTGCTGGGAATTCCGGGGACCAACGGACCGGATCCGCGAGAAGGCGGAATGCCAAGCTTCGCCGTTCCCGGCTATTCCACGATGGGTTACACGGAGACCTGGAACCCGCTGTTCCGCAATGACCAGTCTTACACTTTCAACGGCAATGCAAACTGGATGAAAGGCGCTCATGAGATTCGGTTCGGCGTGGATTTCCTCCACCATCTGATGAACCACTGGCAGCCGGAGCTGGGCGGCGGCCCGCGCGGCTCGTTCAGTTTCGGGCGCGCCATTACGGCCCTCAATCCCTCGGCGATCAGGACCAGCGTTGGATTCCAGGGCGCGACTCCCTCGTTCGAAAGAGATTGGAACTCCCTGGCGGCCTTTTTGCTGGGCGTACCTTCTTCGGCGGCCAAGAGCCCTCAGTTCATGAAGATGGCCACGCTGGAGAACCAGTACGCTCTTTTCCTCCGCGACCGCTGGCGCGTCACCGAGAAGCTGACTTTGAATCTGGGATTGCGCTGGGAACTCTATCCCACTCACACCCGGCCCGCCGGACTGGGCATCGTGTCGTACGACCCCGCCACCAATGAGGCGCTGATCGGCGGGCGGGGCGGCATTCCGCGAGACGTGGGAGTCGGTTATAGCAAGAAGCTGTTCGCCCCCCGCGTTGGGTTCGCCTATCAGCCCATGAAATCCACGGTGATCCGGAGCGGTTACGGCATCACTTACGTGCCGCATCCATGGGGCGCGCAGGCGCTGCGCGGCTGGTACCCGTTCACCTTGGTCGCCACCTTCTCCGGCGTGAATGCTTATCAGCCGGTCACCACCGATCTCGCTTACGGGGCCGCCGGCGTCCCCAACCGGCCTCTGGGGCCAGGGGTCGGGATCCCGCCCATCCTGGGCCCGGATATCAGCCCGGGGCGCATTCCCCTGCCGCCGACGAGCGACATGGGTTACCCGGTGGCCAATAAGATGCTGCGGCGGGGTTATATTCAATCCTGGAACTTCATCATCCAGCACGAACTTCCCGGCCAGATAGTAACCTCGATCGGATATGTCGGCACCGCGCTGGTGAACGGCTTCGCGTTCCTGGATGTGAACGCTTCGCAAACACCCGGTTCCGGCAACGCCGGGCGGCCACTGTTCGCGAAATTCAGGCGCACCGTGCCCGCCAGGGAGTTCGACGGCCGCACGCACAGCATCTACCACTCCTTGCAGGCTTCACTGGACCGGCGTATGGCACGCGGCCTGTTCCTGAAGGCCGCCTACACCTACTCAAAGGCCATTGAACTGGCCAGCTATGGCGACTGGACCGGGTTCACTTGGAACGCGGCCAGCGTCTTCTATCGCAATCGCTCCACCGCATCACACGACATACCGCACATCTTCCGGCTCGGCTATGTGTACGAGTTCCCCTTCGGCAGCAGCGGGAAGTGGGCTACCAGCGGCGTGCCCAAAGCCCTGCTGGGCGGCTGGCAACTCAACGGCATGTTTAGCGCCTACCAAGGCAGGCCGTACACGCTTAGTTCCTCCGGGGCCTCGTTGAATATGCCGGGGAATTCGCAGACGCCGGACCAGATCAAGCCAACGGTGGCCAAGCTCGGCAAGGCCGGGGACGACGGCACCTGGTTCGACACCACCGCGTTCGCGCCCATCACCGAGGTCCGGTTCGGAAACGTGGGCCGCAACACCATGCGCAGCCCCGGCGTTGTGGATATGGACTTGAGCCTGTTCCGCAACTTCCAGCTCACCGAGAAGCTCAAGCTGGAATTCCGCGCCGAGTCGTTTAACTTGAGCAACACGCCCCACTTTTCCGGCCCAACCAGCGGCGTCGAGAGCGCGACCTTCGGGAGGATACTCTCGACGCAGACCGCGGACGTGGTGGGTCGCTCGCGAGAGTTCCGCTTGGGCTTGCGCTTGACCTTCTGATTTGACGCCCCAGACCCGCCGCTGACCGGCACACCGGAGCAGTTGGCCGAGCTCATCCGCGACCTGCCCGGCGCCGAGGTCTGGCCCCTGGTCCCTGGCCAGCCGGTTAACTGGTAGAAAGCCCGAACCTCGCGTGACTACGATGTCTGCGACGGTGTGTGCGCCAGTGCTGTGGCTGGCCGCGTCCGCTGTTGCTTTCGCGCAGTGGGATGACAGCCGCCTGCGGCCCTTCGTGATGGACCACCGCGGGGGCGCGGCCTCGGCGGTCGACCTTTCTTTTCTGCTGGAGCCGCCCGCCGGCAAGCACGGCTTCCTTCGGGTTCAGGGCGGCCACTTGGTGAAGGCCGACGGCCGGCGTATGCGCTTGTGGGGAGTCCACCTTACGGATTGGAGCAAAGGCTCAGTCATGCTCCCTCCCAAAGAGGACATCCCCATATGGGCCGGTGCCCTGGCCCGCTTCGGCGTCAACTGCGTGCGTCTTCACTTCATCGACCTGGCCGCGCCGCGGGGGGTCATCGACGCCACCCGCAGCGACAGCCGGGAGTTCGATGCGCGGCAGCTTGACCGGCTGGACTACCTGGTGGCGGAGCTTAAGCGGCGCGGCATCTACGTCGATCTGAACCTCAACGTCGGACGCTCCTACAAGGCCGGCGACGGCGTCCAGGATCACGACAAGATCCGCTGGGCCAAGGGGCTGGTGCTGTTCCACCCGCGCCTGATCGAGCTTCAGAAGGAGTATGCGCAGAGGATACTAACCCACCACAACCCATACACCAAGAGCGAATACCGGCATGAGCCGGCCGTGGCCATCGTCGAGATACTGAACGAGAACGGCCTGTGGGCGGGCTTCCGCGCGCCTACCCCCTACTACGACGGGCTGCTCACCCGGCAATACAACGACTGGTTGCGCCGCAAGCTCAGCCCCGAGGAGCTGAAGAAGCTGCGCGAGCTGGCCGGCGCTCCCGCCGATGCTCCCATCCCCCGCCTACAAGGGCCGGAGGTGGCATCCGCCCCGCGCGAGCGGCTCTACCCCGAAGTCTCCTTCTTCATGGAGAAGGAGAACGAGTTCTACCAGGACATGACCGCGTATCTAAGGAACACGCTGGGAGTGAAGGCGCCGATCATCGGCACCGCCGACCACGGCCATTCCAGCAGCAGTTATCCCATGCTGGCCTCGCTTGCCAGGCTCGACATAGTGGATGGTCACGTCTACTGGCAGCATCCCGGCTCGCGGGGGCCTCTGAACACCCCCATGGTGAACGATCCCCTCAACTCCACCGTGGTGCAGCTCTCCCGGACCGCCTTCGCCGGCAAGCCCTACACCGTCAGCGAGATCAACCACCCCTTTCCCAACGAGTGGGCCAGCGAAGGCATTCCCGTCATCGCGGCCTACGGCGGCTTCCAGGATTGGGACGCCGTCATGTTGTACACCTTCGAGCCGAAGCTAGCGCCGGACTGGAGGCCGTACGTGGGCGATCCTTTCGACATCTCCCTCGACCCGGTGCGGATGACGCAATTGGCCAGCGGGGCACTGACGTTCCTGCGCGGTGATGTGCGCCCCGCTCGCAAGACCATCGAGCGGACCTACTCCCGGGACCAGGTGTTCGAGAGCCGCCGCCTGCCCGCTTCCACCGCGCCGTACTTCACTCCCGGCTTCCCGCTCTCGCTGCCCCTGCGGCACGGCTCGCGCATACGGTCGCTGGACGGGCTGCCCACGGCGAAGTTCACAGCCCCGGATTCCGGCCCCATCGCCTCCGACACCGGCGAGCTGCACTGGCACACTTCCCCGCCAGACCAAGGTCTGGTGACCGTGGAGACCGATCGCACTCAGGCCCTGATCGGATTTGTAGGCGCTCACCGGAGGGCGCTCAAGAACCTCTCGGCTGAGATCACCAACGCCTTCGCCAGCATCGTGCTCACCAGCCTGGATTCGCAGCCGCTGTCGCGCAGCCGGAGGATGCTTCTCACCGCGGGCTCCCGGGTGGCCAACACCGGCATGAGATGGAACGAGACCCGCACCCGGCTGGTAAGCCAGGGTGGGTCTCCTTCGCTGATTGAACCCGTGTCCGGGATCATCACCTTGCGCAACCTCAAAGCTGCAAGAGCCGTCCGCGTGACGCCGCTGGACGGCACGGGCCGCCCGATTGCGGAGGCCCTTCAGGCACGCAAGACCGCTGGCGGCTGGGTCATCCCCATCGGAGATCCCGTCACCACGTGGTACGTGATCACCATCGCGCGCTAGCGGGACTTTACTGCGGGGAGCAGGACGGGGCAGCGGGGTGCGGGGATAAGTCCGTGCAGTAGAGGCGCTTAGACGCGCGAGCCACGCAAGCTTTCGGTATTACCCTATCAGAAGCATTTTTCGATGAAAATGTGATCCGCTGTGTTGACATTGGAGAGAGGCTGGTGTATTCTGGTATTACCCTATATGGCTTCCATTGTCGCCAAGAAGAAAGGCCACCAGCTCTACTACTACGTGGTCGAATCCGCCCGGGTGGAGGGCAAGCCCCGCATCGTCCAGCAAACCTACTTGGGCACGGCGGAACGCTTGGCCGCCTTGGTCAAGGACCGCACCGCCCCAGTGCCGCTGTCGGCTACCGCCACGGAGTTCGGTTTGCCCGGCGCCCTGTGGCTGGCCGCCCAGCAATCCGGCATCTGGGAGGTGCTGGCCTCGCTGTGGCCCCAGCCGCGCTCCGGCCCCTGCCCGGCCCACTACCTGTTGTTGGCAGCCCTCCACCGCATCTGCTGCCCCGGCCCCAAGACCGAGGTGGCGGACTGGTATCGCCGCACCATTCTGCACATCCTGTGGGGCTTTCCGCCCGAACGCTTCAGCTCCCAGGCCTTCTGGGACTGCTTCGACCAGATTCGCACCGGGCCAGAGGCCGACGACGAACTGGAAGCGGCGCAATCGCGCTTGCTGGGGGCCTGGCGGGGCCGACAACTGGTCAGCCGGCGGTTGCTGGCCTACGACACCACCAACTTCTACACCTACATCGCCAGCACCAACACCCGCGCGCACCTGGCCCAGCGGGGACACAACAAACAGGGTCGGCATAACCTGCGGCAGGTAGGCCTGAGCTACGTGCTGGATGGGGAGCATGGCCTGGGCCTGTGCCATCACGTGTATCCGGGCAACGTGAATGATTGTGAGGAACTACCTGCGGCCTTGGCGCGCATTGTCCGCCTACTGGACCAACACGGAATAGCTCGGGACAGCGTGACGCTGGTGGTGGACAAAGGGGCGGCGGCCCTGACCAACACGCTGGCACTGGAGCAGGCCGGGCTGGGCTGGATCACCGCCCTGCCTTGGAACCAGGCGCCGGTGGAGTTGCGCGAGCGCAGGGCCGAGGAACTGGCCCCGCTAAGCAGCGCGCAGCCCGGCGTACGCGCCGCCGCCCAGAGATGCGTGGTGCACGGCCAAGAGTACCTGTGTGTAGTGAAATACTCGGCGCCCTTTGCGGCTGAGCAACTGCACAGCCTGACCACCTCGGTCAGCAAGGCTCTCCAGGCCATGAAGCGGCTGTCCCTGGAGCTGGCCAAGCCCGGGGCCCGCTTTACCGAGTCCGGGATTCGTCACAAGATCAGCCGCTGGTTGTCGGCGGCCTTTGTAGCGGAGTTGGTGCGCTATGAACTGGAAGCGCGCGATGGCCGCTGGCACTTGCAGTTTGACTTCGACCACGCCGCTTTCGACCGGCTGCTCAAGCACCGACTGGGCCGCACCGTGCTGTTGACCAACCGACGGGACTGGACGGCCGAGCAGGTAGTGAGGGGCTACTCGGGCCAGCAGCAGGTGGAGCGGGTCTTCCGGGGCCTCAAGGACGGGGACTGGCTGGGCTGGGGGCCGATGCATCACTGGACCGACAGCAAGATCCGCATCCACGCCTTCTACTGCATGCTGGGGATCTCGCTGCTGCAATACCTCCACCACCAGGCGCAGGGAGTTTGGCCCGGCCTGTCCCTGGAGCAGTTGCGGGATGAGCTCGCCCAGATCCAACAGTTCACGCTACTGTATCCACCCCAGGGCCAGAAGGGACCCCCTCGGGTGGCCACGGTGCTGTCGAAACAGACCCTGGCCCAGCAGAGCTTGGCCGAGGCGCTGGGCCTGAATCAACTGCGTAGTACCCCACCTCGGTAATACGTCAGACTGTCCACAACCTGCTCGGATCGCAGCCACTTAGCCGTGCGCGAACCCACCCCACAGTAAAGTCCCGCTAGTAGCTTCCCTTCCGGGAGCGAACCGCGGTGGGGAGGCACGCCAGCAAGCTTGCGGTTCGAGCCGCCTGTCGTTCCCGCAAGCCTCATCCGCCGGCAGGATGCGCGAGATGAGCGTGGATGGCGGTCGGCGGGACCAAGTTCTTGAGCACTACGCGGTGTCCGACACGACGCACGGTTCGAGACGAATCCACCCTAGGTGGCCAGCAGGGATCCCAGTGCGTCGAGAGGAGGAAGATCTCCAGCGGAGCCAATGGAGTACGCCGGTTCGATAGCAGTTGCCAGTTAGGATCTGTTTCCCAGGAAAGTTCGAAACGCATCCAGGGTGCCCCGCCACCGCGAACCGCGGGGACCGGGCGCCTATGCGGCGCTACTGCGCCTGGATCTTGAGAATCGTGAGTGAGTGCTTGGGGAACGTGTGGCTGAAGGCCGCGCCCTGGGATGAGGCGGCCTGCCGCCGGGTTTGAGGGCGGACTTTCCTGTCGTCGCCGAAGGTGTGGGTGGTCTTGAGATCGGCGTGGCTGAGTTCCCACACGTCCACGTTCCCGCCGGCCGGCGCCACGCCTTCGAGGCTGGCGCGGATGTCGTTCTTCTCGCTCCGGTTCAGCACGTTGACGTACACCGTGCGGCCCTTGGGTTCGTAAGTGGCGGAAACGTCCAGGTAGGGGATGGGCTTGCGATTGCCCACCTGATAGGTGGGCGCCTTCACCAGTAGGTCCAGCGACTGATTGCCTCTCTGCCTGGCGTATTCCATGAGCGGGAAGTAGATGGGTTGCAGGAAGAGGCCCTTCGCATTGGTGAAAATGGGCGCGATGACGTTCACCAACTGCGCCAGGTTGGCCATCTTGACGATGTCCGCGTTGCGGATGAAGGAGTTCAGGAACATGCCCATGGCCAGCGCGTCCTCGCAGTTGTAGATCTCTTCGAGGCGTGTCGCGCCGGTTGCGTGTTCGCTTCCGCCGCGCGCCCGGTACCAGACGTTCCACTCGTCGTAGGCGATGTAGATGGGACGGGGGTTGCGCATGGCGGACTGCGTGGCCAGAATCTGGCCCTTCAGCACTTCGATGTAGTTATCCACCAGTTGGCCGTTGGCCAGGAACCGCTCGAAGTTGTTATCACGGTTGCCGATGTAAGTGTGCAGCGAGATATAGTCGATTTCCTCCCGCAGCTTCTCGAGCACCACGCGATTCCAGCCGATCCAGTCGCCGCTGAAGAAGCTGGACCCGCTGGCGATCAGCTTGATGGAGGGATCCACGCGGCGCATGGCCTTGGCGGCCTCCAGCGCGAACTTGGAGTAGTCCTCGGCGTTCTTATGCCCGAGCTGCCAGGGACCGTCGATCTCGTTGCCCAGCCCCCAGTACTTCACCGCGTAGGGCCTGTCGCGGCCGTTCTTGCGGCGCTGGTCGGCCCAGTAGGTCTTCTGCGCGCCGTTGACGTACTCCACCCAGTCGCGCGCGTCGCTGATGGTTCCCAGGCCGGCGTTGATGCAGATGTAAGGCTCCACGCCGAGGCGCTCGCAGTAGCGCAGGAACTCGTCGGCGCCGAAGGTGTTAGGCTCGAGCGCGCCCCAGGCGCCTTCCGGACGCACCGGCCGGCTGGCGCGGGGGCCTATGCCGTCCTTCCAGTCGTAGCCCGAGACGAAGTTGCCTCCCGGCCAGCGCAGGATGGTGACGCCCAGGTTCCTGGTGGCCTCCATAACATCCTTGCGGTAGCCGTCGGCGTCGGCCAGCGGGCTGCCAGGCTCATAGATGCCGCCGTAGATGCAGCGCCCCAGGTGCTCGGCGAAGTTGCCGAAGAGGTGCGGGTGGACTTCCCCAAGCACGCGATCAAGGTCGATCTTGATGCGCGCCTCCGGCGCCTGCCCCGGCGAGAGGGCCGAAAACATAAGCAGCAGCAGGCCCGCGGCGGCGATGGTCTTGCGAAGTGACATGGTCTTTGACTCCTGCTTCTCTCTGTCTGTCATGCCTGGGCCACGGTCTCGACGATGGCGTCGCCGGTGCGGAACAGCTCGGGCTTGATTCCGGCGCCGATGCCCGGCAGCTCCGGCGGCGTGACGTGCCCGTCTTTCGGCACCGGCGCGTTGGTCACGAAGTAGGGGTACTGGTGGGTGTGCTTCCACCAGTTGCTCTCCATGATCAGAAAATTGGGCAGCGCCGTACACAGGTGCGCCGAGGCGATGTAGAGCAGCGGCCCGCCGCAGGTGTGGGGCGAGGTGGGGATGAAGCAGGCGTCCGCCATATCGGAGATCTTCTTGGCCTCCGACGGTCCGCCGCACCAGCACAGATCGTACATCACCACGTCGCAGGCCTTCTGCTCGAAAAACTCGCGGTACTCGTAGCGGGTGGCCAGCGTCTCGCTCATGCAGATGGGCACGCTGGTCTCCTGGGCCAGCCGGGCGTAGGCTTGCGCGTTGTTCATCAGCATGGCGTCCTCGAGGTACATGATGTGGTACGGCTCGAGCGCCTTGGCGATGCGCTGCGCGCTGGGCAGGTCGAAGCGCCCCCAGCAGTCCACGCAGATGTCCATCTGGAGGCCCACCTGGTCGCGGATCTCCCGGATCCAGCGCATGCCGTTCTCCAGGGCCTGGTTGGAGAGGTAGTGATCGGAGGCGCTGAACGGATAGATCTTCATGGCGGTGATGCCGCGCTCCAGCAGGAAGCGGACGATCTTCATGGTGTCCGGACCCATCCTGGTCTGCTCGATGGACCAGTAGTCGGTGGTGGTGTTGTAAACCCGCACCCGCTGGCGGGTCCTGCCGCCCAGCAGGCGATAGAGGGGCAGACCCACGGCCTGGCCGAGCAGGTCGAGCTGCGCCATGTTGACGGCGCTGAGTATGCGCATGTCGGCGCCGCCTGCGTTGCGCATGGCCATGGCGTGATAGAAGGCGCGCCAGACGCCCTCGATATCCCGCGCGTCGCGTTTAAGGAGTTGCCGCGCGTAGTCCTTGAGCGCGCCGATCTCGCTTTGCCCGAAGGGGTACGTTTCGCCGGTCCCCACCAGGCCCTGCGGCGTGTGGAGGCGGACCCAGCAGAACTCGGCGCCCTCCGCGCGGCCCGAGCCGCCGCCGATGCGTATGTCCTTGCGGAAGGTCACCGCCTCGATGCGGGTGATGCGGAGAGGCTCGGCGTTGGCGGCGGCCTGTTGGGCCGCGGCGGGCAGCCTGCCCGCGCCCAAGGCGGCCAGCGCCCCGCCGGCCTGTCCCAGGAAGCTTCTTCGTGTGGGGTTCATCGTAGCCTGCCGTCGTTACGTTATACCGCAGGTGTGGCCCTCCCGGTGGAAAAGCGGCGGTGCAGTGTTGTATGTTCTAAGTGACGAGGGGTTTTGATGTCACGATACACCAGACGAGACTTCCTGAAGACGACCGCCGGGGTTGCCGGGGCGCTGGCCGCCGGCGGCGCGGTCACAACGGTGCGCGCGGCCAAGCGATCGGCCACGGAGTGGGTAACGCTGGGAAACTCCGGCGTGAAGGTCACACGGCTGGCCTTCGGGACCGGCACTTTCGGCGGGCGCGTGCAGCGCGAGCTGGGCCAGGAGCAGTTCACCAGGCTGGCTCGCTATGCGTACGAACGCGGCATTCGCTTCTTTGAAACCGCGGACGGCTACCGCGAGATGCCCCAGATGCTGGCCACGGCGCTGAAGGGCCTGCCGCGGGATTCCTACAAGCTGATGACCAAGTACCGGCTGCGCAGCACCGGCGACGCCCAGGAGACCATCGACCGGCTGCGCAAGGACCTGAACTCGGAGTACGTGGACATCCTGCTGCTGCACTGCGTCCGCTCGGCGAGCTGGCCGGCGGACTTCGAGCGCCTGCGCGACGAGCTCTCCGCGGCCAAGCAGAAGAAGACCATCCTGGCGCACGGCGCCTCCTGCCACGGGCTGGTGCCGCTGCGCGCCTTCCCCGGCACCAAGTGGCTGGACGTGGCGCTGCTGAGGGTCAACCATGACGGCACCCGCATGGATTCGCTGGCCGGCCGCGAAGACGATCAGGGCGACGTCAACGAGGTGGTGACGCACCTCAAGAAGATCCACGCGCAGGGGACCGGCGTGCTAGGCATGAAGCTGATGGGCGAGGGGCAGTTCACCACGCCGGAGCGGCGGGACGCTTCGCTCAAGTTCGTCCTGAAGCTGGGTACGGTGGACGCCATGACCATCGGCTTCAAGAGCACGGCTGAGATCGACGAAGCCATCCAGCGCATCGACACGCACCTGAACGCCTGATCACGCGGGGACCGCGTATTTCCCGATGTAGGCGTCCACTTTCGAGCGGGCCGGCGGGCGGTGGTCCAGGTAGAAGAAGCGCTCGGCGAAAGCCAGTCCGTGCGGCTGGCCGTATTCACGGTCGTCGTCCAGCAGGAACTGGCGCACGTAGGCGCGATCGGCGGTGCGATCACTGTCGCCGAGCAGCGGCAGCCGGCGGCGTTGGCGGGCCAGCTCCGCACGGAGCTTCGATCCCAGGTCGCCGCCGCCCTGCGAGCGGCACTCCACGATGGCGTCGATCTTCTTCTCGATGTGCGCTCCGGCATCCACTACCCGGTTGTACGGCTGGCCGGACCGGGCGTAGAAGTAATAGCGCTCGCACACCGGGTGCGGCCGCAGGCCCGCCTCCAGGTGCTCCGGGAAATCGTTGGCCATGCCGGACATCCAGCAGGCCTCCTCGACCGCCCGCCCGGTTACCCAGTGATCCGGGTTCTCCTCGCCGTGGCCCCACGGGTTGAAGGAGATCACCGTGTCCACCTTGAGCAGGCGGAACAGGAGGATCAGGCGGCCCCGAATCTCCGTGCTGGAGATGCCGTTCATGCGGTGGTTGCGGTAGTAGAAATCGAACGTCTCCTTGAATCCCAGCGCGGCGGCCATCTTGAAATGCTCTTCCTGGTTGCTCAGGATGTTCTGCGCGATGGTGCCGCGGCCGCACTTCTCGTCGTTGCTGGTGCGGATGAGGCAGCCGGTGTAGCCCTCGGCGATGAGCTTGGCGCACAGGCCGCCGGCATAGTAGGGAACGTCGTCCAGGTGGGCGTGAATGGCGGCGAAGACTTTGCCGCGGTGCGGCTGTCCGGATTGGTCTCTTTCCACAACGATGTCTGGTGACATGATTCGCCTCCCCGCGGCCTACAGCGGCGCCGCGTGCTCGTCGATGTACCTGCGGAGGTTGGCCGAGTAGTCCGGTTCCGGGCCGATGTAGCGGAAGGCCTCGGCGTAACCCAGGCCGAACTGCTCGCCCAGCAGGCGGAAATCCTCCATCAGGAAATGCTTCACGTAGGCGAAGTTGGCGGTGTCGTCGCTATCGCCCAACAGCGGCAGCTTCTTCCCTTGCTTGGCCAGCTCCCGGCGCAGCCGCGCCCCAGCGTTGCCCGCCGGGCCTTTGCCCACGTTGGCGACGTTGGCCCGGACCTTGTGATCGATGTAAGCGCCGATGTCCACGATCCGATTCACCAGGTTGTGCCCCTGCGGCGAGCGGGCGTGGTAGTACTTCTCGCGCACGTTGATGCGCTTGAGTCCGGCCCGGAAATGCTCCGGGTAGTCCTTGTCGCCGCCGGCCATCCAGCAGGCCGCCTCGGCCGCGCGCGAGACCACCAGGTGGTCGGGGTTCTCCTCGTAGTGGTTGTACGGGTCCAGAGTGAGGATGGTGTCCACCTGAAGCAGCCGGTACAGGAAGATGAGCCGGGCGCGGATCTCGATCTCGGCGTCGTCGTCCATGCGGTGGTTGCGGTAGTAGAACGAGAAGGCTTTCTTGCAGCCCAGCGGCTTGGCCACCGCGTGATTGTCGATCTCGTTCTGCACCACGCCGTGCCCCAGGGTCCGGCCCGCGGCCTCGTCGTTGGACACGCGGATGAGGTAGCCGGTATAGCCCTCGTCGATGAGCTTGGCCACCGTGCCGCCGCAGTAGAGCGGGACATCGTCGGAGTGGGGCTGTATGGCGGCCAGCACTTTGCCCTGGTGCGGCTGGCCGCGGCGTGGCCGCTCGATCACCAGGTCGTTGGCATAGGTGTAGTAGTCCGGCGTGGTGAAGGGGCTGTAGCCGGAGCGGGGCAGGGCGTAGGCGGTGGGTATGAACTTGGGCGGCAGCTCGCCCGGCGGGCCGCCGGTGGCATGCGGGGCTGCGCCCAGCGCGGCCGCCGGCGAGCCCAGGAAGGTGCGTCTCTCCATGGCTGATCCTCCTCCCGTATTCTCCAACACCAGCACCAGGCGGCACCTCCCCTGCCTGGGGGGAACGCGCTCGGGCTTCGGGGAGGTCGTCATGGGCGCCGGGGAGCAGCATCGAGATCCAGCCGGGCGATGGGGATCCGCCCGAACAGGCCGGGAGGCCTATTCCACTGCGGCGGGCGGCAAACCGGGGAGACCCGCGCTGTGCGGCATTGACACCGCCCGAGGGTCTGCCATACACTTGCCATATCAACAGGTCCGCAGCAGAAGGTGTGCAGGCAGGGTGTGAAGATCGATCTTCGGGCCGTAAGGAGAGAAGACGTGATGCGATCCTCAGCTACGGTGTTGCGCGATGGTTCGGCACTGGCCTTGCTGCTGTCCACATTCCTGATGGGCGGCAGCGCTCCAGGGCAGGAGACCCGGGGCGCCTTTACGGGAAGAATCCACGACGTCACTGGCGGCGTTGTGTCCGGGACCGAGGTGGAGGCCCTTCACCTGGCCACCCGGACCAAGACCACCACCCTCGCCAACGACACCGGGAACTACCTCATTCCCTACCTGTCCTCAGGCGCCTACCAGATCACCGCCACCAAATCAGGCTTCAAGCGGTATCTGCGGGAGAAGGTCGAACTGCGGCTGGGGGAGACGCTGACCCTGGACGTGACCCTGGAAGTCGGCGGAGTCACCGAATCGATCGTGGTGACAGACAAGGCCCCCATCTTCGACAAGACCTCGGCATCGCTGGCCACGGTCATCGACACCCGGGCTTTGGAGGAGCTCCCGATCCGCGAGGGCACGGTCGCCGAGCTGGCGACGCTGGCGCCCGGCGTCATGTACGGCACGCACATCCGGCTGGCCAAACCCGGCATGACCGGAGGAATATCTTCGCTTTCCACCGCCGGCTCCACTCTGGCCCGCAACGAATTCACCATTGACGGCGTTCCCAACGTCGCCGGCGACAACGCGATCGCCTACAGCCCCCCGGCCGCCGCCATCGCCGAATTCCGCATCAGCACCACCACCTATGATGCCAGCGTGGGGCACGCCATCGGCGGCATGATGGACATGGTCACTAAGTCCGGAACTAACCAGTACCACGGGCTGGCCCAACTGGTCGAACGCAACTCCGCCTTTGACGCCTGGAGTTCATTCGCTAAAGCGGCCGGGACACCTAAATACGTCTACCAGGACCATCACGGCGTGGCCGCCATCGGAGGGCCGGTGCGCGTCCCCAAGCTGTACCACGGACGGGACCGGACCTTCTTCTTTGTGACCGTGGACTACAACAAGTACGGCAATCCCTTTCCCAACACGGCCACGGTGCCCACCGCGGCAGAGCGGACTGGGAACCTCTCGGGGTTGTTCGCCTTGGGCAGCGTGGCTGATTACCAGTTGTACGATCCGGCTACCACGCGGGCGCTTGAAGGCAAGTTCGTGCGCAACCCCATTCCCAACAACATCATTCCCGCCGGCCGCATCAGCCCCATAGCCAGGAAGCTCCAGGAGTACTGGCCGATGCCGAATCTCGATAGGGTCACTGGTAACTTTCAGGTGCGGGACGCCATGGAACACCAGCGGTACAAGACCGTAACGTCACGGGTGGACCACACTTTCACGGAGAAGCACCGCACCTACCTGCGCTTCACGTGGGACAAATGGAACGTCAAGCAGATGAACCGGTTCGAGAACGCGGCCAGCGGAGCCGACATGTATTCGCGCAATACCCAGGCGGGTCTCGATCACGTCTATACCATCACGCCGGCCGTGTTTTTGAACGCCAAGTACGGTTATGCGCGCAAGCGGCGCTGGGAGGACCAGTTGCACGCGGGCGAATGGACCCGGTCGGACTGGAAGAGCGCCGGATTCTCGGACCGCCTGCTGAGCCTGATTCCGGATCGCTCCATCTATTTTCCCAGGATCGGCTTTGGCGACGGGATGACGGAGTTTGGCTGGGCGGGCTGGTCTGGCGCCGTCCCCTATGACGGGGCGGCGGACACGCATACCTTGGCAGCGCACGTGTCCTGGATCAAAGGCAACCACAGTATCACTTTCGGGGGAGATTTGCGGGTTTACCGGGAGACATATGCCTCCTGGCTGGTCGAGCAGCCTTACACCTATTTCGGAACCACTTACACTCGAAAGGATAATACGTCGGCGGCGCCGCGACAGCGGGGGGCTTTTGCGGCCTTCCTGATGGGTTTTCACGACTCCGCGCAAATGGGCATCACCGACAATTGGGCGGCTCAGCAGTTCTGGTCCGGCTGGTATTTTCAGGACAACTGGAAAGCCGGCCCGCGGCTGACCGTCAACCTCGGTCTTCGGCATGAGTTGGAGAGCCCGGTAACCGAGCGCTATGACCGCATGCTGAATGGCTTCGACCTGACCACCTCGCTGCCCATTGAGGCGGCGGTGCGCACCAACTACGCAGCCCGGCCGTTTCCGGAAATACCCGCCGACCAGTTGAGGGTTCGGGGCGGGTATTTGTTCGCCAGTTCTGGAAACCGCGGGCTGTGGAAACGGGACAACCGCAACTTGATGCCGCGCATCGGCGTGGCTTATGCGCTCGACCGGAAGACCGCGCTCAACGCGGGCTTTGGGATGTACTTCGAGAATCTGGGTTTGACCACCACTGTCAATCCCAGACAGCCAGGCTTCTCGCGTATGACTTCGGTCAGTTCCTCCAACGACAACGGCGTGAGTTTCGTCACTACGTTCGCCGATCCGATCCGGGAAGGACTGCTCCAGCCCGTGGGCAAGAGCCTGGGACTGATGACGGACATCGACGGCGGCGGACGGACCTTTGAACGGTTCATCACCAAGAACCCCTATTCGCAGCGGTGGTCGCTTGGCGTGCAGCGGGAACTGCCGTTGAACGCCATCCTCCGGGCGACCTACATCGGGAGTCACACGGTTCGCCTGATGATCAACCGGAACTATAACGCGGTGCCGCTTCAGCACCTGTCCACATCTCCGGTTCGGGATCAGGCCAAGATCGACTGGATGAGCGCGAATGTTCCGAACCCGTTCCGGGGCGTGTCCGGAGTGACCAGCGGGTTGTTCACGGGCGCCACCATGAGCCGCGCACAACTGCTGCGGCCTCATCCCCAGTTCGGCGATTTCTCCATGGGGGAGCCTTCGGGCTACGGCACCTACCATGCCCTCCAGGTGGACTTCGACCGCCGCTTCGCGCAGGGCTTTGACTTCGGCGGCGCCTACACCTGGTCCAAGACGATGGAAGCCATTTCGTTTCTAAATGGCGCCGCCCCCGCTCCTTATTACCAGATCGGCAGCAACGATCGGACCCACCTGTTCAACGTGCATAGCATCGTGCATCTTCCGTTCGGCCGGGAGCGGAGATTGGGGAGGAACTGGCCTGGAGCGGTCAATCACCTGCTGGGCGGCTGGCAGATTGGGAGCCTGCTGCGTATACAGGGAGGCGCGCCCATGTCTTTCGGGCAGTTCGTGTTGAAACCGGGCAAGCGCCTTACCGACATCCTGCTGCCGGGCGAAGAGCGCAATATCCGGCACTACTTCAAGAATTACAACTACTATCTGAGCAAGAACGGAGGGAACGCCGCCGCGGCAACCGCCCAGTTGAACGCCGAGTACCCCTTCGAGGTCGCCTCCTCCATCAGCGGGCTTTCGTGGAACTTCCGCACCATCCCGGAGCGGTTCTCCTGGATCCGGGCCCCGGGCTACGTGCTGCTGGACGCCAACCTGAAGAAGGAAATCAAGCTAGCCGAGGCCCGGAGTCTGTCGATACGGGTGGATGCCAGCAATCTTCTGAACAAGTGCAACTGGTTGAACGTGAACACAGGCTGGGCCAATGCCACAACGTTTGGGGTCGTCGGCTCACAAAACGGCTATCCGCGCCAGCTCCAGATCTGGCTCACCTTCAAGTTCTAATATGGGGCGACCTGGTCAGGCCTCAAGTTGAGCCCGGCTGAGTCTTTCTTCTGAGGAAGCCGGGCCAGGCCCGCGCGCCGCAGCGCTTCGTGGCCGGCGACGGAAACCCGCACGGGCGTCAGATCGCCGGCCCGATAGCGGCGAACCGGGGTTGGCCGCCATCCATCGACTGAGAGGGACAGGCCGCGGGGCTCCCCGCGGCGGGCCGGTCATGAGACCGGCTGCTATAGTGGTGTTCTGTGTTCCATCAACTGGAAGAGCGCATTCGGGAGCACGTGTCGGCGCGGGTGAAGGACCTGTACGGCGTCGAGGCTCAGGTGGCCACCGAGCAGCCGCGGCAGGCGGAGTTCGGCGAGGTGGCGCTGCCGGTGGCCTTTCAACTGGCCCGGCAGTTGCGCCGCGCGCCCAAGGCCATCGCCCAGGAGCTGGCCGGGGCGCTGGGTTCGCTGGAAGGCGTCGCGGCTGTGGAGGTGGCGGGCAACGGGTACCTCAATGTGCGGCTGGACCGGGGCCTGTACGCCCACCGGTTGCTTGAGGGCCATGACAAGCTGAAGCTTGTTCTACCGGGCAAGATCATCGTCGAGCACACCAACATCAACCCCAACAAGGCCGCGCATATCGGGCACCTGCGCAACGCCGTGCTGGGCGACACCTTCGCCCGGATGCTGCGCGCGCTGGGCCACACCGTCGAGGTGCAGAACTACATCGACAACACCGGTGTGCAGGTGGCCGACGTGGTGGTGGGCTTCCAGCACCTGGAGCGCAAAACGCCCGAGGAGGTCGAGCGGCTGATCCGGGAGGGCGCCCAGAAGTTCGATTACTACTGCTGGGATCTGTACGCCCGCGTGTCGGCCAACTACCACGAGAACCCGCAGGCGCTGGCCTGGCGCGAGGAGGCGCTGCACGCCATCGAGGCCGGGGAAGGCGCGGCGGCACGCCTGGGCCAACTCGTGGGGAATGCCATCGTACAGGCGCACCTGGCCACCATGTGGCGCCTCGGCATTGTTTACGACGTGCTGCCGCGGGAGAGCGAGATCCTGCACCTGAAGTTCTGGGCCGCGGCTTTCGAATTGTTGAGGGCGC
>Ga0194113_10003799_pt1 | contig 20052 bp, 20 predicted proteins | sample TA2MahC200mmetaG_FD_146193 | JGI IMG/M metagenome (GOLD analysis project Ga0194113, IMG submission 146193) | Freshwater microbial communities from Lake Tanganyika, Tanzania - TA2015017 Mahale Deep Cast 200m | ecosystem: Environmental > Aquatic > Freshwater > Lake | place: Tanzania: Lake... | reverse complement strand
GTGGCGCCGAAAACCAGCCACGAATGACACGAATTGACACGAAAATGGGTTGACCAGGCGGCTGAATTCGTGAAATTCGTGCAATTCGTGGCTACTCCGCACGGCACTGCGTAACTCCTGTTATTGACAGGACCTGCGCAGCATAGACAGGAGCAGCCACGAATTCTTAAGCCTTTTCGTGTCAATTCGTGATATTCGTGGCCCAAAATCGGGTTGACTGCGCAACTCCTGTCATTGAGGCGAAAAGCGCCGTTTGACAAGCCCCCTGCGTGCTGCTATTATGCTGCTATCCAGAACGGCGAAATGGAGGTCCGTATGTTAGTCAGGCGAATCACGATTCGCGTTTCCCCCGACCTGCACGGCAAGCTGGACACGTTGGCGGCCAGGCGTTCGATCTCGCTCAACACATTAACCGTCGAAGCGTTGGAGAAATATGCCCAGGCTCAGGCTGAACCACCGGAGCGGCTGCCATTACAGGAGTTGAGCGCGTTCCTGGCGCCCGCGGCCGAAGCAGCCGATCTGAGCGAGGAGGAGTTACTACAACACGCCCGCGCCGTGCGACGCCGCATCTGGCAGGAACGTTATGAGCAAACCGTGCGAGCACACGTCGGCCCGCAGGAGCGGACATGAGTGGAAAGCTGCTGGTTTTTCCCGATACCGGCGTGCTGATTGCGATGATCGTTTACCCGCGCACTCGCTACGGTGCGCTGTCGCTGGCCGGCGAAGTCCTGGAGCTCTACCAGACGGGTGCGTTCGGCATGGTCATCGGCCAGAGCATTGTTGACGAACTGGAAGAAGTGATAGACGATCGCTTTGCAGCTCAGCGCGGCAGAATGGTATCCCTTCTGAAGCCTTTCGCCGGCCAATTCACGCGACGGCCGACGCCGGCCGAGATCGCGGCAGTATCCTCTGCTTGCAACGATCCGACCGATGCGCCCATCTTCGCCTCGGCTGTGATCGCCAGACCGGACATCGTCCTGGCCAACGACTTTGAGGCGTTTCATACCCCGGCCGCCAAGTCCTTCTGGCAACAGCACCGCATCACCGTCGAGAGCCTGTATGGTCTGCTCTGCGTCTTTGGCCGGCGCCAACGACGGGAAACCCCAGCGCGTTGATAAGTGACAGGACTTACGCAGTGAAGAAAGCTGAGGCATGCTGAGCGGAGCACGGCGTCGTTTGCCGTGCGGAGTCGAAGCACGCCGAAGCGCCTATGTCGGGCTCCTCTTGAGCAAAAGGAGGCCCTCATGCCATTCTACCCCTGCGGCGCCCGCATCGCCGGCCGCTACGAAGTCGCCGGCGCGCCCCTCCTGGGCGGCATGGGCATCGTCTACCTCTGCTTCGACCACCAGGAGCAGCGCGCCGTCGCGCTCAAGACTTTCCGCCCTGAGTTCCTGCCCGACCGCTCGGCGCGCGACCGCTTCCTGCAAGAAGGCGAGACCTGGGTGCGCCTGGGCAAGCACCCTCACATCGTGCGCTGCTACCGGGTGTTCCAGGACAGTCCGCGGCCGGAGGTCTACCTGGCCTTGGAGCTAATCGCGAAACAGGAGGGCCGCCGCGATGCCTCGCTACGTTCGTGGCTGGCCCCCGGCCGGCCGCTGCCCGTCGAGCAGGCGCTGCTGATCGCCCTGCAGATCGCGCGTGGCATGAGCCATGCGGTCGCAGTCATCCCCGGCTTCGTGCACCGCGACCTGAAGCCAGAGAACGTGCTGGTGGGCGCGGATCGGCTGAGCAACGCCGCGATCAACCGCGTGCGCGTCACAGACTTCGGGCTGGTGAAGGGCTTACGGGCCGAACAGTTGCCGACCGCGACTGCAACCGATCTCGCGACCGCGGCCTCTCGCCTGACGCGTGTGGGTGCTATTGTGGGCACACCCCTCTACATGGCGCCGGAGCAGTGGGCGGGCACGGACGTGACGGTGCAGGCCGACGTCTACGCGCTGGGCTGCATCCTGGGCGAGATGGTGACGGGACGGCCGCTGGTACAGGGCAAGACGCTGGACGAGTTGCGGCGGGCGCACCAGGGCGGGCAGGCGTTGGCCGCGGCGCGGGTTGCGCCGGCCGCCGCTACGCGAGTTGGAATGCGGTGGAGGCGGCGCTGGCCGCGGCCTATCGCACGGCCACGGGCCAGCCACCGCCCGCGCCGGAGCCAGCCAGCGCGTTAAGCCGGGCCGAGCGGGTGGCGGCCGGCTGGTCGTACAGTACTCCGCTGCCACCCGGCATCCTGGGCGCCGATCCCAAGCTCGCAGTCCCCCGCATGGATCTGAACAAGGCCAAGGAGTGGCTGGCCAAGTCCAAGTACCCCAATGGCGGCATCAAGCTGACCTACATCTACGTCACCGGCCTGGAGATCGAGCGCAAGTTCGGGTTGATCCTGTTGGATAGCTTGAAGAAGCTGAACATTGACCTGGACATCAAGATGCTCGTCTGGCCCGACATGGTCGCGCTGACCAAAGACCCGAAGACGACCCCCGACTTCTTCCCGGTCTTCCAGACGGCCAACTATGCTGACCCTGACAACATCGCCTATGCCGCCTACCACGGTTCGCAGAACGGCAACTGGTCGAACCCGACCTACAACAGCCCGAAAGCCAATGAGCTGATCGAGAAGGGGTGGGTGACGCTGGCCGAGGCCGAGCGCATCAAGATCTACCGCCTCCGCCCACCGTCACCGGCATGTTCACCCTGGACGCCGCGCTGGCGCGCGATTGGAACGCCCTGGGCACGGTGTTGCGGCACATGATCTTGCCCGCCTTTGCGCTCTCTCTTTCGCCCCTCGCCACCATCACGCGCATGATGCGCGCCAGCGTCCTGGAGGCGCTGCAGCAAGACTACGTGCTGACCGAGCGTGCGCTCGGGCTGCCCGAGCGCCTGATCCTGTTCAAGTACGTCTTCAAGAACGCATTCATCTCGACGCTGACCGTGATCGGCCTCTATTTCGGTTGGCTGCTGAGCGGTTCGGTGCTGGTGGAGACGATCTTCGACTGGCCGGGCATCGGCCTATACGCCACGACCTCCATCATCTCGCTCGATTTTCAGCCGATCATGGGCGTGACGCTGATCATCGGCGTCACCTTCATGCTCGTCAATTTGACGGTTGACCTGCTCTACGGCCTGTTTGATCCACGGATTCGCTACACATGACGATGTCTGTTTCGGGGCGCCTGGCGCGCTGGCGTGAGCGCAACGAGAGTCGCATCGAGAACTGGCGTCGCGGCTTCTACCGCTTTCGCCAGAGCAAGCTCTCGCTGGTGGGGCTGGCGATCATTCTGTTCATTTTTCTGGTCGCGTTGACCGGCCCATTGTTCGTGCCCTATCCCCAGGACGCCGAAGGCGCGGTGCGCCTGAAAGAACGCTTCCAGGGACCCAGCGCGGCGCATCTCTTCGGCACCGACGAGCTCGGCCGCGATCTCTTCACGCTGGTCGTGATCGGGTCGCGCGTCTCGCTGTCGGTGGGCGTCATGGTGCTGCTCAGCGCAGCGACGATCGGAATCTTGCTCGGCGCGCTGGCGGGCTATTTCGGCGGCCTGGTCAACGAAGTCATCATGCGCATCACCGATGTCTTCTTGACCGTGCCCAGCCTGATCCTGGCGATCGCGATCGCGGCCGCGCTGGGACCCAGCATCCAGAACATGATGCTGGCCATCTCGTTGGTCTGGTGGCCGGGCTACTGTCGCCTGGTGCAGGCAGAGGTCTCGTCTCGCAAGCACGATCTTTACGTACAGGCCGCGCGCGCCGCAGGCGCCAGCAACCGGCGCATCATCTTCACGCACATCCTACCCAACATCACATCGCCGATCATCGTGAAGATGTCGTTGGACATGGGCTTCGCGATTTTGACCGCCGCGGCGCTCGGCTTCGTGGGGGTGGGCGCGCGGCCGCCGACTCCTGAGTGGGGAACGATCTTCAGCGCGGCCCGCAGCTATGTGCCGCAATACTGGTGGTATCCGATCTTCCCTGGCACGGCGCTGTTTCTCACCGTGTTCGGCTTCAACCTGCTGGGCGATGGGCTGCGCGATGTCCTTGACCCACGCGCAAAACGGTGACGCCGATGACCCAAGAACCGCTGCTCCACATCCGCGATCTGGTCCTGGACATCAAGGTCTTCGAGGGCACGGTGCACGTCCTCAATGGCATCAACCTGGCGCTCCACCGCGGGGTAGTGATGGGGATCGTCGGCGAGACCGGCTGCGGCAAGACGCTGACAGGGCTCTCGGCATCGCGGCTGGTGGCCACGCCGCCCGGCCACTACCCGCGCGGCGAAATCTGGTTCGACGGCCAGAACTTGATGGCGCTGCCGGAAGCGGAGATGCTGAAGCTGCGCGGCCGGCGCATCTCGATGATCTTTCAGGATCCGGCCACGAATCTCAATCCGGTGTTTCGCATCAGCGAACAGATGGTGGACGTGGCGCTGCACGTGGCCGAAGTCGCCGGCGATCCTGCTCTCTTGGGCAGATTCTTGTCGCCGGCCGGCCGGCGGCAGGCTGCGCGACGCCGGGCGATCGAGCTGCTGGAACACGTCGGCATCGCCGATGCGACGCGACGGATTGACGGCTACCCGCACGAGTTCAGCGGCGGCATGCGCCAGCGTGTGTTGATTGCCATGGCGCTGTTGGGCCGGCCGCAGTTGTTGATCGCCGACGAGCCGACCACTGCGCTCGATGTGTCGGTGCAGGCGCAAATCCTGAATCTTTTGGACGCTCTGCAACGCCGGCTGAAGCTGACCTATCTCTTCATTTCGCACGACTTGGGGGTGATTCGCTATATCTGTGACCGGGTGGCGCTGATCTATCGCGGCAAGATCGTCGAAGAGGACAGCACCGAGCGCGTCTTCACCGCGCCGCGCGAAGAATATACGCGCAATCTGCTGGCCGCGATGCCCATTCCCGATCCAGACCTCTCGCCGTTTCGGAGTTGATGCATGGCCTTGAAGCAAGTTCTCGAAGTCTACGAGCTGTTGGACAGCGCGACTGTGGAGGGCGCGCAGGTAGCCGACCTGTTCGCACGCCACGGGATGGCCGGCGTATACGTCGAGCGCGTGACCGGCCCGTTGGGTCACACCGATTTCGTCTCCGGCGTCATCCCTGGCGCAGGAGATGGCCCAACCCTGGGCGTCATCGGCCGGCTGGGCGGCATCGGTGCGCGGCCGGCGCAGATCGGGTTGGTCTCGGATGCGGACGGCGCGATCGTGGCGCTCAGCGCGGCGCTCAAGTTGGCCGATATGGCGGCCGCGGGCGATGTACTGCCCGGCCCTGTGCGCTTTGCGACCCATATCTGCACCCACGCGCCGACCACGCCGCACGAACCCACGCCCTTCATGGGTTCGCCGGTGGAGATTGGGGCCATGAATGCCATGGAAGTGCACGAGGAGATGCAGGCCATCCTCTCGGTGGACACCACGCGCGGGAACCGGGTCATCAATCAGCGCGGCTTCGCCATCTCGCCAACGGTCCGCGAGGGGTACATCTTGCGGGTGAGTGAAGACCTGCTGAACATCATGAGTTGGGTTACAGGCAGGGCGCCGATCGTCTTCCCGATCACCACCCAGGACATCACGCCGTATGGCAACGGGCTCTATCACCTGAACAGCATCCTCCAGCCGGCCACGGCCACCAGCGCGCCTGTCGTGGGTGTGGCGTTGACCGCCGAGGTTGCTGTGCCAGGCCCGGCCACCGGCGCCAGCCAGGTCTACGACATGGAGGCGACTACGCGCTTCTGTGTGGAGGTCGCCAAGGCGTTCACGGCCGGCCGCTGTCGTTTCCATGACGCGGACGAATGGGGACGGATGCAGGCGTTATACGGCTCGTTGAGCTTTCTTCAGAAACAGCGTCGGGAGGCGTAAAGAGATGAGCATCATCGAACTGATGCGCGCAGCGCGCACCGCGGTCGAGACCTGTCTGGCGGTCAGGCCAGACGAGGCGGTCGTCATCGTGGCCGACTACGAGCGGCTGGCGATCGCCGAGGCGCTGGCGGCCGCCGCGGCCGCCATAGGCGCCGATCCGGTCATCACCACCATGCGGCCGCGTGAGCGCAACGCACAGGAGCCGCCCGCCAGCGTGGCGGCGGCGATGCGTTCGGCGTTGGTGGCCTTCCTCGTCACCACGCGTTCGCTATCGCACACCACCGCGCGCGAAGAGGCGACGCGGGCGGGCGTGCGCCCCTGGACCGGCACCAGGGCGGGCTGGCCAGTATGCCTGGCATCACGGCCGAGATGATGAAGACGGGCGGCATGACCGCAGACTATGGCGAGGTGGCGCGCATCAGCGACGCAGTGACGGCCGCGCTGATCGGCAAACAGGAGATCGTGATCGAGACGGCCGCGGGCACGCGGCTGCGCCTGGGCAAGACCGGCCGCGAGCCGGCGCAGCCGCCCGACAACGGCCTGTTCCACAAGCCGGGCGAATGGGGCAACCTGCCGGCGGGCGAGGCTTTCCCCTGGACCGGCACCAGGGCGGGCTGGCGCCGCTGGAGACGGAGGCCGATGGCGTGCTGGTGGTGGACGGCAGCCCCTGGACCGGCACCAGGGCGGGCTGGCGCAGATCGGCATCCCCGATCAGCCGGTGCGGCTGGAGTTTCGGGGCGGTCGGGTCATCAGCATCGAGGGCGGTCGCGCGGCGGATCGGTTGCGCACGCTCCCCTGGACCGGCACCAGGGCGGGCTGGCGAGCCTCGATGACCCCGCGGTCTACACGGTCGGCGAGTTCGGCATCGGCACGAACCCCGCTTCCCGCTTCTGCGGCATCACCGTCGAGGACGAGAAGATATTGGGCACAGCCCACGTCGCCATCGGCCGCAACACGGGCTTCGGCGGGGTCAACATGGCCCCCATCCATCTCGACTTCGTGATCACCAAACCCACCATCCGCGCCGACGGCGATGTGCTGATGGCAGACGGACAACTGAAGGTCTGAGGAGGAGTTCCTGATGCGCACAATGGAGTTGGCCCGCGCGGCTCACAAGGCCGTGCATCACTACGCCCGGCTGACGCCGGGCGAGAATGTGCTGGTCCTCGCGGACAGCATCGTGGATCGGGGTCTGGTGGATGCGTTCGCCAGCGCCGCGTATGCACTGGGCGGCGAGACGCAGGTGATGACCTTCGAGACGCGGCCAGAGATCAATCGCGAGCCGCCGAAAGCAGTCGCCGCGGCGCTGGCCGCGGCCGACCTGGTGCTCGACCTGATCCAGCAGTACATCATTCATACCAGCGCCTATTGGCGCGCCCGCGAGGGGGGCACGCGCATCTTGTGCGGCACAGGCATCACCGAGGAGATGCTGATCCGGCTGGTGGGCGGCGTGGACTACGATGAACTGGTCCAGCTGGGGGCTCGGCTGATGTCCGTGTTCAGCGCGGGCGAGGAATGCCGGGTGGAAACAGGCGAGGGCGATGTCTTGACGATGACGCTGACCGGCCGGCCCCAGGTGATGCGCGATGGGCTGTTGGATGGCCCTGGCGATCTGGACTACATGCCGGGCGCGCAGCTTTCCTCTGCGCCCATCGAGGAGAGCATCAATGGCGCGATCGTGATTGATGGCTCCGCGTATCCGCCGGTTGGCGCGGTCGGCGCGGCGATCAGGGTCTTCTACCGCGATGGCCGCGTGGTGGATGTGCAGGGCGGGCCGGCCGCCGCACGCTGGCACGCGTGGCTGACCAGGTTCGATGACCCGAAGATGTTCTGCGTGGCGCACATCTCCATCGGCATGAACCCGGCCGCGCGCCATACCGGCAACATCCTGGAGGATGAGCGGGTGGCGGGCTGCTTCGTGCTCGGCCACGGCTCTCAGATGCCGCACTTCAAGGGCAAGCTCGGCCGCGCTTCGTCGCACACCGATCTGGTCGCGGTAGCCCCGCGCATCCCCTGGACCGGCACCAGGGCGGGCTGGTGGACGGCCAGGTTGTCGCCGAGGGTGGGCAGTTCCGCATCTGAAGGCCGTGCGCGGCCGCGATCCAGAACCGCTTCTCCTGTCCGACCCGCCCCTGGACCGGCACCAGGGCGGGCTGCGTCAGCGAGCGCCTATCGGCGCAGCAACAGCCACATCACCCCCTGCAACAGAAGATAGACCATGATCGTCGCGGCAGGGAAGATCGCCGCGACGATCACGCGTCGCGCCAGCACGATCAGGCCTGGCCTGACCCCGGCCGATCCCGCCTGGTTGCCGGCGCTGGCGGCCCTGATGCGTTCGGCCCTGGCCTCGCTGATGGGCGTCCGCAGAAAATCCTCCAGCAGGAAGACGTAGACGATCCACAGCAGCCCCACGACGCCCAGGCTGATGCCGTCGGCCACGCCCGCTATGCCGCCAATGCGGAAGAACCGGCTCTGATAGTAGGGGTTCTCGAACAACACGGCGATGACGGTGGGGGCGACGGCCGAACGCAGAGTCAAGAGCGCCAGCCCGCTCCCCGCAGCCAGCGCGGCCCAACCCAGGAAGGCGAGCAGATAGCCCAACGCCTCCTGCCTGGTGAGCTTGACTTGACGCATCGGAGTGTTCACAATGAGTTCGCCATTGGCGTGCAGCTCGCGTGCTAGAGGATTTCAGCAAGCACGATCTCGGCGACGAATTCGTAGTGTTTGCGGTTGCGCGTGACGAGGGGCAATCTTTTGGTCCAGGCCGTGGCAGCGATCAAGGCATCATTCGCGCGCAAGTGCTGACTGGCATATCTCTGCAAGAGCTCAGATGCGGCGGCAGCTATGACCGGATCCACGTGCAACACGCGTATCCGACGCATCAAGCGCAGGATCCGCAGGTATTCGCTGGTCTTCAGACCGGGCTTGCTCAGCAACTCCTTGCGAGTAACATCGGAACAGTACAGGCGAACGTCGTCGCGCAGGATCAGTTGCCTGGCCCACGCGCGACCTCGGAGCCAATCCACCACGACATCGGTGTCAACCAAATAGTTTACTCGCGCCATGAGCGCAGGTCTTCGACGATCTCACGCAGAGTGCGTGTGTCTGCGTCACGCAAGTGGTTGACGTATGTGAGGCCATCCTCGACGGTTGGATCGTCCTTCCACATACCCAGGCCCAATTCCTCAGGGCAGAGGGTCGCAACAGGCAAGTCGAAGTAATCGTCAATCACCGATTTAGGGACGCGGTAGCGCCGGCCGAGGCGGATGGCTGGCAGACTTCCGCGACGAATCAGCCTCCGCACAGTATCCGCCGGTATCCTGAAGATGGCTGCGACTTCATCTACCGTGTACACCTGATCATGATAGAGTTTTCCAGTTTCCATGGCGCACTCCTCCGACAACTCATACGCAATGACATCGTTCGAGATTCTCGCGATCAACGCAAGTGTCGCGGGGTGATCCTATACGAATCGCACGCGCAACGCCTTGATCTCGAACGGTCTCATCGGGAATGACACGGCCTGGCCATCGCCCGGCAACGTCTCGCCGCCTTCTTCCACCAGGTTGCACGCGATCACCTGCCGCCACGGCCGCGCCGAGCGGAGTGTGACCGTCCCGCGTGCGCCGTGCGGCTCGTACAGCCGCACGATCCAGCCGTCGCCATCGTCGGCCGGTTTGACCGTCTCCAGGATGGCCGGCCCGGCGACGGTGAAGAAAGAGTGCGCCGGTGGGAGCGAGGGAGTGCGATCAGCCTGCCCCGGCGGCGAGCCCAGAGGGACCTGACTCTGGCTGGCGACAGGAACGCAGACGATCGGGACGTTCAGCTCCCAGCCGCGGCGGACCGTCTCGCCCTCGGTCCAGTCGCCCGCGTGGGGGAAGAGCGAGTAGCTGAAGCGGTGTTGACCGCGGTCAGCGTCAGGGTCAGGCGACTCGGGGCCGCGCAACAAGGTCAGACGCAAGACATTCCCCCGCACATCGTGGCCGTATTTGCAGTCGTTGAGCAGGCTGACACCGTAGCCCGGCTCCGAGAGATCGGCCCAGCGATGGGCGCACACCTCGAACTTCTCCTGATCCCACGAGGTGTTGCGGTGGGTGGGGCGTTCGACCGCGCCGAACTGGATCTCGAAGGTCGCTCGCGGGGAGTGCACCGCGACCGGGAAAGCCGCCTTCAACATCACCTGGCGCGCCTGCCAATCTGCGGAGGCGGCGAAGTCAATACGCGGCACGCGGTCGTAGAGGATCACGTCCTGCACGACTGTGCTGTCGCGATAGCGCCGCGTGACCCGCACCACGCCGCGCACTGGCCCGCTCTCGATGACCTCGATGCTCGCGACCGAATCCCACGCGTAGGAACGTTTCTCGAGGGTCGCATGGATGTTCCAGGCCGCCTCGCGTTCTGGCCCGTCCTGGAAGAGTTGCATGTCGTTGCCGCGCGCGCCGGCCGGGATCACCTCGCGGTCGTGGCGCTTGTCCAACAGCCTGACCAGGCTGCCATCCTCGCCCAGTTCGACCAGGAAGAAGCGATTTTCGATGCGCCGGTCAGAGACTTGCAGGCTCGTCTCCGCAGGCGCGGCGGCCGGCCGCACGGCCAGGCGCGCGTAGCCCGCGGCGGGCAGACCCTCGGCCGCAAAGACGAGCTCGATCCCGCCATCGCGCTCGCCGATGCGCTGCGCGGGCAAGATGCGGCCATCGGCTGTGATCAGTTCCAGGCGCGGGCTGCGGTCCGAGGCCGGCCCGACCGCGGGAATGGGTTCGGGGATCCATACGGCGGCGATGTCGCCGCGCGGCCACGAGAGGCTGTTGAAGGCCATTACATCGCCGGCCTCGCCGATGCGCTCGGCCAGCCTGCGCCAGGCGAGATCGCGCACCGCGGCGGCGGTCTCCGCGATGTGCGCCTGATCCACGGCCGCCTCGCGATACACCTCGCCGATGGAGCTGCCCGGCAGGATGTCGTGGAATTGGAGCAGCAGCAGGTTCTCCCATGCGGCATCCAGCCGCGACAGGTCAACCTGCAGGCCGCTCGCCTCGGCCATGAAACCGGCGATCTCCGCCTCGCGCAGCAACAGCTCGTTCGCCCGGTTGGCGCGCTTGATCTCGGCATGGGTTGTGTACGTGCCCCGGTGCGTCTCCAGATACAGCTCGCCCACCCAGGTAGGTAGGGAACAGGAGTCAGGCGTCAGTGTGTGTTCCCCGCTCTCTGACCCCTGACCCCTGACTCCTGACTCCTGGCTCAGCCGCCGCCGCACGTCATCGAAATACGCCTCGCCGCCGCCCTGCCTGGTCGCGGGCAGCCCGGGGAACGATCGGGCGCGGGCCGCGAACTCCAACATCTCCTCGGTGGGACCGCCGCCGCCATCGCCGAAGCCGAACGGGAAGAGCAGTTCGGCGTAGATGGCCTTCTGCTCGAAATTGTCCCAGCCGATGTTCAATTGCTCCGGGTTCGGCCAGCCGTTGTAACCGTTGCGCAGTCTGGGAATGTGCGCCAGAACCCGGCTGCCGTCAATGCCTTCCCACCAGAACAGATTCACCGGGAAGACATTGCGCGCCTGCCAGTGCAGCTTGTTGGTGTAGAAGTCGGGCAGTCCGCAGCCTTGGAGGATTTGCGGCAGCGATGCCGGGTAACCGAAGACATCGGGCAGCCACAACGAGTGCGGTCGCGCGCCGAACTCCTGGCGGAAGAAGCGCAGCCCGTGGAGCATCTGGCGGATCAGCGCCTCGCCAGAGGGCACGTTGCAGTCAGACTCGACCCAGGGGCCGCCGGTGCACTCCCAGCGGCCGGTCGCGACCCACTTCTTGATCTCCTCATACAACGCCGGAAAGTGCTGCCTGGTGTAGGCATAGAGTTGCGGCTGCGAACAGGAGAAGCGATAGTCGGGATAGCGTTCCAGCAGGCGGCAGGCGGTGGCGAAGGTGCGGCTGCACTTGCGCACGGTCTCGCGCAGCGGCCAGAGCCAGGCTGTGTCAATGTGCGAGTGTCCCGTGAGGAAGATGCGGCCGGCCTCGGGGTCGGGCGCGATGGCCGCGATCTGTGCGGCCAGGATGGCCCGCGCCTGCGCGATCTGGCCACGATACTCGCTGATCGGCGCGGTCAAGTCAACGGCGAGCAAGGCGGCCTCGAGCGCGGCGTGCAGCAGTTGTTTGCGCCGGCTGTCTTTGGCGTGCTGGCTGGCCTCCCAGGTGAACCAGAGGTCATAGTACGCGGCCTCGACTGCTCGATCCACTTGCACGAAGCTGACCTCGCGCAACCGGCCGCGTTCGCGGCGCAGCTCGGGCCGGTGCAGCGAGGCGAGCAGGCAAACGAACTCGGCTTCCAGTTGCAGCCGGCCGGCGGCCGGCACCACAACGCGCAGGTGGTTGGCGTCAATCCCGGCGTAGGGCTGGCCATTCACGGAGAGCAAGCCCTCCAGCCCTTCCGCGTCGAACTGGAGGAAGAGCTCGTCGGCCGCCACGCCGGTCGGGGTCTCGGCCGCGGCCCTGATGAACAACGTCTTGCCCGCGGGCCAGAACGTCTCGCCCTGCACGGCGGTCCACTCGCCGTCGAAGCGGTATTCGCCCACAGCGACGAAATCGGCCGTGCGCGCCTGCCACGGGCCGATCGGCCAGCGGCCGAGGATGGCGCTGCGTCGGATGTGATCGAGTTTCATGCGGATGATGCGGTCGTCCATGTGTCACCTCGGTGGGGTTGGGGGCTGTTGTCCACAACTTCTATGCAAACTGTGGTAGGTGTAGCTTATGCGCGGTCAGCAGCTCGTCCACCAACCTGGCGGCGACGGCCCGATCGGTCACGCAGCCATCGGCCAGCAGCGCCTCCACGAAGAGGGGCCGGCTGCCGGTCAGCGCGGCCTCGACCGTCAGCTCCTGGCTAGCGATCACGCGGCCCAACGTTGCGGCGAGGAGAGGCGGGAAATCTGGCGCGGCCAGCGGCTGCAGGCCCCGGCCGGTTGCCGCGCAGGTCGTTTCGAGCACGGCGTCGTGGGGCAGGTTGGGGATCGCGCCGCGGTTGGGCAGGTTGGCGCTGTAGGTGCGGCGCTTGTCGCCGGCGATAGAGTCCAGGATTTCGACCAATTGCTCATGTTCGCCGGCCGCCCGGCTGAAGATCGCCTCGTCGAGGGGCGCCTCGCCGTGCGCCTGCGCGCGCATCCGCTCGTAGATCGCGTCGCCGTTGGCGATGGTTCTCTCGACCGAGAAGACGTCAACGCCCAGGGTCTTGCCGTGATACTGGCCGTTCGGAAACCGTGCGGGGAAGAACTCGGTCACGTGGCGATCGTTCACCGCAGGATAGGCGCCGTAGGCTGTGAAGAGGGACCAGGAGAAGGGATTGGTCGCCGGCGGCTCGGCAGCAAGCCGGTCGCGCACGGCCGGCCAGGCATCCTCTCCGCGCCAGCGCAGGTCGTAGATCCAGGTGAAATGATTGACGCCCGCGGCCAGGCAGGTCGTCTCCTCGGGCTGCGCGGCCATGAGCTGGGCCAGCTCGCGCTGGACGTGAAAGACGCCGTGACACAGCCCGACGATGTCCGCGCCTGTGGCTCGCCGCACCGCGCGGCAGATGACCGTCATCGGGTTGGCGTAGTTGAAGAAACGGGCCTGTGGACAAAGCTCGAGCAGATCGCGAGCGACCGCGACCATGACCGGGATCATGCGCATGGCGCGCGAGATGCCGCCAGCCATTACCGTGTCGCCCACCGGTTGAAAGACGCCGAACTGTCGCGGGGTGAAGACGTCCGCTTCCCACGCGCGGCGGCCGCCGACCCCGATGGTCGTCACCACGGCGTCGGCCTGGGGCAGCACGTCGCGGCGGTCGAGTGAGACTTCGATCGTGATGTCTGCGTCTTTCGCCTCGACCATCCGCCGGCCCAGGCGCTCGGCCACGGCCAGCGCGGCCGGATCAATATCCACCAGCCCCAGCCGCCACGGCCGGCCGCTCTGGATCAGATCCGCGGCCAGGCCCTGGGTGAACATGGCGCTTCCTGCGCCGATGATGACCAGTTTTTGTCGCTTCACAACAGCCGATCTCCTTGTTCGTCCACTGAATCCTGGCGATAGTGGCAGCCGCGGCTCTGGCGGTTGTGCCGCGCGGCCTGGGCGACGAGGAGCGCCACTTCGACCGCGTTGCGCAGGCCGATCAGCCCGTCGCTGAGTCTGGTCCTGCGGTAGAAGGTCTCGATCTCGTTCCACAGGTGACGCAGCTCGCGGATGGCGCGCGAGAGACGATCGCCGCTGCGCACCAGACCCACATAGTGCCACATGATGTTTTGGATCGTTTGCATGTCGCCCTGGATCAGGGCTGGGTCTGCGTCGGCCACCAGGCCGCTTTCGTCCCAGGACGGCACGTCATCGCGACCCGGTGTGCTCAGCGTGGATTGGTCGCCAAGCCAGGCCTCCAGGCGTTGCGCCGCGCGGCTGCCCCACACCAGCCCCTCCAGCAGCGAGCTGGAAGCCAGGCGGTTGGCGCCGTGCAGCCCCGTGCAACTGACCTCGCCCACGGCATAGAGGCCCTCGATGCTCGAACGCCCCCATTCATCCACCCACACGCCGCCGCACGAGTAGTGCGCGGCCGGCACGACGGGAATCGGCTCGCGTGTGATGTCTATGCCGGCCTTCCAGCAGGTGGCGTAGATGTTGGGGAAGCGTTCACGGAGCGCATCGGCCGCCATGTGCGAAGCGATATCGAGCAGCACGTGGGAATAGCCGTGCGTTTCCATTTCGTGGTGGATGGCGCGCGCCACCACATCGCGCGGGGCCAGGTCTCGCCATTCGGGCGCATAGTCGGCCATGAACGGCCGGCCTTCAGGCGTGAGCAACACCCCCCCTTCGCCCCGCACGGCCTCGCTGATGAGGAAGCCCTCGGCGCCCGGCGTGGCCAACGCGGTAGGATGGAACTGGATGTATTCGGCGTTGATGATGCGCGCGCCTGCGCGGTGCGCCAGCGCCAGCCCATCCCCGCGCGAACCCGGCGGGTTGGTGGTATTGCGGTAGATGCGTCCTAACCCGCCCGTGGCCAGCACGGTGGCGGCCGCCAGATAGCGATGGACCGTGCGTCCCGTGCGGTCGAACGCATACGCGCCATGACAGGTGATCGGTCGGTAGGTGTCCTGTGGGTCGCGCGAATGGTGCGGGAAGGTGATTAGGTCCACCGCGGTGGTGTTCGCCGCGATGACCACATTCGGGCAACGACGGAGCGCGGCGATCAGCCCGACCATGATCGCCCGGCCTGTGCCGTCGCCCACGTGCAGGATACGTCGCCGCGAGTGAGCCGCCTCGCGGCCCCATACCAGTTCGCCATCCGCATCCCGATCGAACGCAATGCCGGCCATCTCCACCAGGATCTCCCGGAGCAGCCCCGGCCCTTCCTCGGCCAGGAGGCGGGCGGCCGGCGGCGAGCTCGCGCCCGCGCCGGCCCGCAGGATGTCGGTTGCGCACAGCTCGGCGCTGTCATCTGGGCCCCGGCCGATGATGCCCCCTTGCGCGTAGCGCGTGTTCGACTCGTGCGGATCAGGGTCGCGGGTGATGATGATGATGCGGCGCTGTGGATTACGCGCCAGGCGCAGCGCGGCGGTCGCGCCCGCGATCCCGCTGCCGATGATGAGGACTTCGGTTTGGATCAAGGGTGAGCTCCGTGTTGGTAACTTGGTACGTATCTTTTCAATAAGTGGGGGCCGACGGGGGTCGCAGACCCCCTGAAAGCAGGCTCGTAGGCGGTCTGTGACCGCCGTTTCCCCGGATTATTGAGAGGATACCTTGGTACATTGGTATATTGGTATATTGGTACATTGGTACATTGGTACATTGGTACATTGGCAAGGTGCATTGCGAGTCTACCAAGTTACCAATCTACCAGTCAACCAAGTTACCAAGTTACCAATCTACCAATCTACCCGATCGCGATCATTCGTTCGACCGCACGCGCGGCGCGCACACGGATTTCCTCCGGCACTTCGACCACGTAGCGGTTGAGCTGGAGCGATTTGAGCGTGTCTTCCAGCGTGATCTCGTTCATGTGCGGGCAACGGACGCTGCACAGCCGCAGCATCTCTTTGGCAGGGTTAGCGGCCGCGACGTTCTCGCCCATGGCGCACTCGGTCAGGAGCAGGTAGCGCGGCGCAACCGTCTGTTCCACGTAGCGGATCATGGCGGCGGTGCTGCCGGCGAAGTCGGCCGCCTCCACGACCTCGGGGCTGCACTCCGGGTGGGCCAGGATCACCACGTCCGGGAACTGGGCCCGCACGCGGCGGATGTCATCCACGGTGAACTTCTCGTGCACCTCGCAGCGGCCGCGCCAGCCGATCATGAGGTTAGGGCCGAGGTTGAGGTTGAGGTTGGGGGTTGGGAAGATGATGCGCTTGCCCGTCTCGCGCGCCACGTTGCGGGCCAGGTATTCATCGGGCAGGAAGATGATCGTCTCGCTAGCGAGCGAGCGCACCACCGCGGCCGCATTGCCAGAGGTGCAGCAGATGTCGGACTCCGCCTTGACGTCGGCGTAGGTGTTGACGTAGGTGACGACCGGCGCGACGGGGAAGCGTTCTTTCAGCGCCCGCACGTCCGCGGCGGTGATGCTCTCAGCCAGCGAGCAGCCAGCTTTCTCGGCGGGCAGCAGCACCGTCTTGCCCGGATTCAAGATCTTGGCCGTCTCGGCCATGAAGCGCACGCCGCAGAAGACGATAATGTCTTTGTCGGTGCTGGCAGCTTTGCGGCTCAATTCCAGCGAGTCGCCGACGAAGTCGGGGATGGAGTGGTAGAGCGCCGGCTCCATGTAGTTGTGGCCGAGGATCACGGCGTTCTTCTCGACCTTCAGCCGGTTGATCTCGACGGCCAGCTCGGCTTTGTAGCGCAGCTCGAAATCGGGGATGTAGTCGCCGAGCATGCGCTTGAGTTTAAGATACATTTCATGGACGGACATGTTCGTGTTATCCTCGATCATGACCACTGGCATGTCAGGACCCTGCCAGACACCCGTGCTCTCTCTTGGTGGGGGAACACTGCCATGATTCATACATCACCTGCCACGATCCCCTTGCCTCTCATTGCGATCTTTCCACATCAAGACTCACATCCAACACCGGCGCCGAGTGGGTCAGCGCGCCGCTGGAGATGAAATCCACGCCGGTCTCGGCGATAGCGCGCACGGTGGCCAGGGTGACGTTGCCGGATGCCTCCAGTTTGGCGCGGCCGCCGGCCATTACGACGGCTGAGCGCATCTCTGGAAGCGTCATATTGTCGAGCAATATGCGTTCCACATGCAATTCGAGCGCGGCGCGCACATCGTCCAGGGTGCGCGCTTCCACCTCGATTTCCAGCCCGGTGGCCGCGGCGCGGGCCAGGCGCACCGCCTCGGCCAGTGAGCCGGCGTAGTCAATGTGGTTGTCCTTGATCAGGATCATGTCGTAGAGGCCGATGCGGTGGTTCTGTCCGCCCCCGCGCGTCACGGCCAGCTTGTCCAGCAAGCGCAGGCCGGGCGCGGTCTTGCGCGTGTCGAGGATCACCGCGGCCGTGCCCGCGACGGCATCCACGAAGCGCCGCGTGAGGGTGGCGATGCCCGACATGCGGCCCAGGAAGTTGAGCGCGGTGCGTTCAGCGGTGAGCAGGCCGCGCGCGGGGCCGGCCACATCCGCCAACGGCTGGCGGTTGGTCACGGCTGCGCCTTCGGCCACCAGCGGCGTGAAGACGATCCCCTCATCCACCAGGCGATAGGCTGCGGCCGCCACATCCAGCCCCGCGACGATGCCGGGCTGTTTGGCGATGATCTGGCCGCGCAACACCGCGTCGGCCGGCACGATGGCGTCGGTCGTGACGTCGGCCGGCCCGATGTCCTCTTCTAGCGCTCGTCTGATGCAGGCGACGATTTCAGGCGACAGGTTTTTCATGGGGCCATTATGACACCACAGGGGGCATCCGGTCAAGTCGGTCGGGGAAGTGAAAATGACGCTTGACAGGATTGTGCAATGAGCACTTCGCCCGCAGAGGCGCGGCGCTCATTGCACAACGGTCAGGCTAGTAGAGGTCCTTCACCGTGTTGTAGACGTTGAACTTGCCCGTCGGCGTCACCAGGTTCGGCACGCGGGCGACCTCTTTCAGCGACTCGTCGTCGTAGATCACGATCTCGCCGGTCTTGCCCGGTTGATCGGCCCGGCCCCACACACTGACCCACACCTGCGTGCCCTCGCGGTTGTACTCGAAGTGCACGGCGCGGCCGTAGTCGGCCACTTCCCAGCACCTGGCGGTCTTCGTTGGATCGGCTTTCTCCACCACACAGATGGTGCGCTGGATCTTCTCGTCTGAGTTCAGCGAGTGATCCACCCAAATCCACGGGCTGTTGGGATGCGACTTGACGAACAGGCTGCCGCCGCCAGGGAGCGGGATCGTGCGCACGACCTTCCACGCCTGGCCCGGATGCCCGGCCGGGTCGGTTCCGATGGCGACCAGCGCCCCCTCGCCCAGATGGGCTGTGCTCCACACCGGGCCATATTGCGGATCCACCCAGTTGGCCCCGCGGCCAGGATGGGGGGTCTTCGGGGTTTCCACCAGGGCGATCAGCTTGCTCTCCTGCGCATCAATCACCGCGACCTTGTTGGCCTGGTTCGCCGCCACCAGGAAATAACGCCGCGTGGCATCCCAACCGCCGTCGTGCAAGAAGCGTTCCGCTTCGAGCATCTTGATGCTGGGCGCCTTCGGATCGGTGTAGTTCACCAGCCACACCTGTCCCGTCTCCTTGACATTGACGATCCACTCTGGCTTGAAGTGCGAGGCGACGATGGCCGCCACGCGCGGCTCCGGGTGGTACTCCTCGGTGTCGTAGGTGTAGCTGCGCGTGCTGACGATCTTGAACGGCTCCAGGGTCAGGCCATCCAGTATGACGAAGTGCGGCGGCCAGTAGCAGCCGATGATCGCGTACTTGTCGGAGAAATCGCCTTCCGGCCCTTTGTACTTGCTGCTTTCGATGGAGCGCGCGTCGTAGCACGTCTTGACCTCGGCGACCTTGTCCGGCTTCGCCAGCCACAGGTCAATGATCGTCGCCCGGCCATCGCGTCCGATCACGTAGACATAACGGCCGGTCGCCGACATGCGCGAGATGTGCACCGCGTAGCCGGTGTCCACCTTGTTGAGAACCTCGAATGTGTCCCCGTCAATGATCGCCACCTGGCCGGCATCGCGCAGCGTGACCGCAAAGAAATCCTCCCAATCGCGCGTGTGCTGCGGCGCGACCGGTCGCTTGTCTGGCGCTGCGAAAACTTTCCATGTTTCCTTCATCTGGGCTAACGACATCTCCGGCGGCACGGGCGGCTCGTTCTGCAGGAACCTGGCCATCGTCTCGGCCTGCGCTTGCGTCAGCACCCCTTGTTTGCCCCAGTCGGGCATCCCGCGCGGGGTGCCGTGGAAGATGATCGCGGCCAACGCGGCCGTGCCCTTGGGCTGCGTCTTGTCGGGGGTCAAGGCCGGACCGGTGGCGCCCTTGCGCAATGTGCCGTGACAGCCCGCGCAGCGATCGAAGAAGATCTGCTTGATGCTGGCGAACTCCGCGTCGCTGAGGGTGGGCGCAGTCATCACCGTCGTGGTCACGGCCTGGGCTGGCGCGGTCAGGCTCTTGCCGGGCAGGCTGGCCAGATAGCGCACGATGCCGTTGAGCTCCTGGTCGCTCAGCGATTTCGCCAGCGCGGGCGTCATCAGCCCCTTTGGACAGATGCCGCCGGGGCATTGGGTGGACAGGAAGACGTCTGGCTCCAGGATGGATTCGCGTACGAAGGCCGCGACCGTCTTGGCCTTACCGGTGTAAGATTTGGCCGTCAGGATCGTCGTCGCCGCCTCGCCCATGCGCGAGAGATCGGGCCCGATCGTGCCAATGGCGGTGGGGATGCCAGGGATGATGTGGCAGGCGCCGCAGCCCCCCTTCTGGAAGGCGGCCGCCACGGCCTGGGGTGAAGGAGGGGCAGCCTCGACCGCCGCAGGCGGCGCTGAGCGCCGGCATCCTCCGAGCGCGAACGTCAACGCGAGCGCCAGTGCAAACAGGAACACGCCCTTCTTCATCATCGCAGCAGTTCTCCTCTCTGTGTGCCGGGTCAGAGGTCGAGGCGCACCCGCAACTGGCCGTAACCCTCTGGTGCAGGTGGATAGCATGTGCAGCACATCCATTATACAGGCCTGCAGCGCATATCGCTACGACAAAAGTCACGCGGCCTTCCAGGAGGCGGCTGTGAAGGAGATCCGGGTAGAGGGTTT
>Ga0194113_10003798_pt1 | contig 20053 bp, 14 predicted proteins | sample TA2MahC200mmetaG_FD_146193 | JGI IMG/M metagenome (GOLD analysis project Ga0194113, IMG submission 146193) | Freshwater microbial communities from Lake Tanganyika, Tanzania - TA2015017 Mahale Deep Cast 200m | ecosystem: Environmental > Aquatic > Freshwater > Lake | place: Tanzania: Lake... | reverse complement strand
GCAGAGGAAGGGCTTCAATATCTCTCAGACGATCGGAGGAGCACGCGCGGTGGCGGCCTCGGATGCGGATCAGACGGTCGTGGTCTGCGAGAATGTATCGGCACATTCCCAAGCAGGGGCGCCGCGCATCTCGAAATGGGACCGCTCCGGCAAGGAGGTCTTTGCCGTGACCGGGCACTACTACTACACCGCCGCGAACGTGGCGAAGGACGGAACCATCTTCGCCCTGACGAGCAAGGGCACCATTTACGGAGACGCGATCCTGAAGATATCTCCTGAAGGCACGGTCCTGGCGCAACAGCCCATCGGGGGCTTTGACCTGGCCATCGCGGATGCGGCCGGCGGGCTCTACCTCGTGGGCGCCGACATCAAATACTGCGACTTTGACCTGCGCGTGAAATGGACCATCGACCCGATCAGATGGTGTGCGACATCTGTCGACACCTGCCGCGACGGGACGGCCTGGGTGGCCGTGCGCGAGTACAACGAGTGCCTTCCCGCGATGGGCTACCTTCACCATGTCTCGCCGGAAGGCAAGATCATCAGGACGATGAACCTGAGTTATCCACCCTGCTGCCTGCGCGTGGACCCGCGGGATGACAGCGTCTACGTCGCATCGGGCCAACTGTACAAGTATGACGGCAACGGGACGCTCCAGTTCGCAGCTTCACTCGGCGGGTCGTTTGGATGGAGTCTGGCCATCGACCCGTATCGCGGCGGTGTCTGGGTCGGCACCCTTCGCGATGTGCGTCTCATCTCGTTCGAGGGTAAGACTCTTCTGGCGGTCGAGGCTTTCCCGGGCGAAGACCAGAAGTACGTGGCGTGCTTCTCGACCCTGCCAGAAGGAGTGAAATACGGCGGCGGTTCCGGAGAACCCAACAGCCCTTACCTGATCTGGACGGCAGAGCAGATGAACGCCCTCGGCGCCCAGCCGGAGGATTGGGACCGTCACTTCAAACTCATGACGGACCTCGACCTGTCGGGCTTTGACGGCAAAGCAGGCAGACCCGCGCTCAACGTCATTGCCCCGGATGCGGACCCGGCCCGCGATGGCTGCCAGGGCACTGGTTTCACGGGCCTCTTGGACGGTAACCGGCACACGCTCTCGCATCTGACGATGGCAGGCGCAAGTCACGTGGGATTGTTTGGCCGACTGGCCTCCGGGGCCGAGGTCCGGGACTTGGGCGTGGTGGATGTCAACGTTGTGGGTTCTGGGAACTGCGTGGGCGGGCTGGTGGCAGACAACGCCGGCGGCGCAGTGACCCGGTGCTACAGCACGGGTACGGTCACCGGCGGCTCGTCGGTCGGCGGGCTGGTGGGCAACAATGGCGGCACGGTGACCTATTGCTACAGCATGGCGGCGATCGACGGGACCGGGCAGTATGGGGGCTGCGGCGGCTTGGTGGGCGCAAACTCGGGTTCTGTGACAGGCAGCTACAGCACCGGCCCGGTCCGCGGCGCCTCGTACGTCGGCGGGCTGGTGGGGCGCTGCTACGCAGGCAGCGATGCGACGCATAGTTTCTGGGACACCCAGACTTCCGGCCAGGCGACCAGCGCTGCTGGCACAGGCAAGACGACGGCCGAGATGCAGGCGGCCCAGACCTTCCTCAATGCCGGCTGGGATCTCGTGGGCGAGACGGCCAATGGCACGCAGGACATCTGGTGGATTCGCGCCGGGGAGGACTATCCGCGCTTGTGCTGGCAGCGTCCTTTGAAGTACGCCGGGGGCAGCGGGACCCCCGAGGATCCGTACCGAATCGCCACGGTCGAGGACCTGATCCTGTTGGGCGTGAACCTGGAGGATTATGACAAGCACTTCCTCCTGACACGCGACCTCGATCTGGACCCCAACCTCCCCGGCCGGCGGATCTTCGGCAGGGCCATCATCGCGCCGGACCTCTACGGACGCGGCGATGACTTCTACGGCACGCCATTTGCCGGCGTCTTCGACGGCCAGGGACACACCCTCTCGAATCTGACCGTCGCGGGTGGTCACTACCTCGGACTATTCGGTCGGCTGGCGCCGGAGGCCGAGGTTCGGAACGTGAGCCTCGTGCGGGCCCGCGTTAGCGGCTATGGCGTCTGCGTCGGCGTCCTGGTGGGAAGCAACATGGGGGACGTGACTGGTTGTGATGGCAACGGGGTGGTCGACGGCTATCGCCACGTCGGCGGGTTAGTGGGAAGCAACAAGGGTGGTCGCGTGATCGACTGCCACAGCGCCGCGACCGTCACCGGCGGGGATCGCGTGGGCGGGCTGGTGGGTCGCAACGGCATCGCAAATACGGAAGGCGTCATCCGGAACAGCTTCAGCACGGGCCCTGTCAATGGTAGTCGCGTCCAGATCGGCGGCCTCGTCGGATGGAACGAAGGCTCGGTGAGCCAGTGTCACAGCACCAGTGACGTCCACGGCGGCAGTGGCGCGGGCGGGCTGGCGGGGACCAACGATGGCTCAATCGCCCAATGTCACAGTGCCGGTCCCGTCAGTGGTTCCTCAGAGGTCGGCGGACTCGTGGGCTACCACGAGTGGGGGGATATCACCCAATGCTACAGCACCGGTGCGGTCAGCGGGTATTATGACGTGGGCGGATTGGTGGGATACAGCGAGAGCACCGTCACTCAGTGCTACAGCACCGGCGCGGTCCAGAGCGCGGGGCAGTGTGTCGGCGGACTGACGGGAGATGATTGGGGACTCATCAACAGTTGTTTCTGGGACACCCAGACCTCCGGCCAAGCCACGAGCGCCGGTGGCACGGGCAAGACGACGGCCGAGATGCAGACAGCCCAGACGTTTCTGGACGCCGGCTGGGACTTCGTGGGCGAGACAAAGAACGGCACAGAGGACATCTGGTGGATCGACGAAGGGAGAGACTATCCGCGCTTGTGGTGGGAGCTGCCCGAACCGCCGAAGACCGCGAACAACTGACCATTCGATAGGAGGATCAACAATGGACCACACACGCCCAATCTCGGTTCTGGGCACTACGGCCCTCCTGCTTCTGGCGGCGAGTCCTTTCGCGTGGGGCGACGCCGCGAACAAGCCGCCCCGAGCGGAGGCCGGTCTGCCCAGATATGCCGCGAAAGCCCCCGTTCGACTCGACGGCAGCGGGTCGTATGACCCTGATCATTCGGGTCCGCTGACCTATGCGTGGACTCAGGCTTCCGGGCCGCCGTTGGTCATCACAGGCGCGGACACCGCCACCCCTGCAGTCAGCGGCTTTGTGCAGACCGCGGAGATTCAGGAATGCGTTTTCGAGCTTGTCGTCAGTGATGGCGAGCTGAGAAGCGCGCCCGATACGGTCAGCACAATCATCGTACCGCTGTACGGGCCTGATGCCCTTGGACTGGAGAGGCCGCCGTTTGATGCCAATAAGCCCACCGTGATCCTCTTCCGCGGCGGAGATTGTGTCAATGGCAACTTAGGGAGACCCTGGGACGTGCCTGACTGGATCGGCAGAGCGAACATCATAGATTTTCCCAGCGGATATACACCCGATAGCTACACCGTGCCCCTCACCTATTACAAGTATGCCGACATGCTGATCGCCTACCTGTCGAGCGTCGCGCCCGAGTACAGACAACCGATCCAGATCATAGGCGTGAGCACGGGTGGCATGCCGGCGATAGACGTGGCGCTGCGTTTGAACACGATCTATCGGGACCCACGATACAACGCCAACCGAGTTACCTACTGTGACGCTCGATGCCGTGACAAAACGACTCAGTTGGCCCTCGTGGACCGACTCGTGGCCAACTCGGTGGAGGGCGAGCCATGCTGGGTGGATAGCTATGACAGCACCGGGCCGTGGCCGAACGCGTTGAGTGTCTACTGTCCACTTGTTCCTCATGCCAAGGCAGGAAATTGGTACCGTGAGTCTCTCGTCTCCGCAGATATGGGCAAATTCAATGATGGCGTCGTGGCGGGCGCATACTGGTCCGTCGTAGGTCCTGGCAAGAATCTTCAGCTTGCCCCGGCGCCGGGCAGGCAGATCTACAGCTTCCAATGGAGCGGGTCGTCCACCAGCGGTCGGATGGAATTCTACCATGAGTCAAGTTATCCGGGGCGGCTCCCCCAGCCTATCACCCTCACTGGACCTGCCGAGGGAGCCGCCGTGGGCGCCGGCGGGGCCGTCTTGAGTTGTCGCAACAGCCAAAACGCGGTCGGCTATCAACTTCTGTTCGGGCGCGACCCCTTCCACCTGACCTATCTCGCGTGGGAGGGCGCGACTCCGCCCAACGACGTCGTGACGGTGTTTCCGTTCCCGAAGACGTGGTGGACCATCAAAGCGCGTGACCTGTACGGGTCTACGATCCACGCGGACCCCGTTTGCCTCACGGCGGAGAACGTGGTGCCGCAGACCATCGAGAACTCCGGCACCAGCCAGACGTATGCTGCCATTCAAGAGGCCATCAACGCGGCCCACGAGGGGGATCAAATCGTGCTCGCGCCGGGGGTCTGGCAGTATCTGGGGAATCTCGATTTCAAGGGCAAAGGCCTGACCCTGCGTTCCGCCGATCCGAACGACGCGCGCGTGGTTGGCGCCACCGTTCTGTGCGGCGATGGGCGCGGACCTGTTGTGACTCTGTCATCAGGCCCAGACCGACCTCCGACACTGGAGGGTCTCACAATCGCCGGCGGCACCGTGGGCATCTCGTGCCGAGACGCGGCGCCGACGATCCGACGCTGTACGGTTGGGAGCGACGGACCTGTCGCCATCGAGTTCTGGCCCGCGCACGAGCCCCGGCTCATCGATTGCACTCTCTTCGGGCACGTGACGAAACGTGACGTGGACACATCCAACATTCACGCAACCTATGAATGGAGGTAAACAACCATGAACGCGACAAGAAACATCCTGAGCTTTGTGTGGGTAGTGGTGGCAACCTGTGGCATGGCCGACCTGAAGGCCGATTTCACCTTCGGGGAGCCGGTCCGGTTCGGGTCGGTCGCCACCAGCGACGACCTGATTGATTGCCTGTCCGCTGATGGGCTGGAATTGTACATCCAATCCGTGCGGGCGGGAGGACAGGGCGGCCGGGACATGTGGGTGTCCAAACGGGCCTCGACAGAGGACGATTGGGGTCCGCCGGAGAATCTGGGCCCGAGGGTGAACAGCCCGCAATGGGACGGCTTTGCCTCGATTTCCACCGATGGTCTTACGCTCTACTTCATCTCGTCCGTTGGTCAAGCGGACCTTCTGGCCACCGACATCTACATGACCACGCGGGCGACGAAGAACGATCCGTGGGGCCCCGCGGTGAATCTTGGCGCCACGGTAAACGGTACCCGCCAGGATCTGGACCCCTGGATTTCACCCGACGGTCTGGAACTCTATTTCATGTCCTATCGGTCCGGCAACTATGGTCAGGCCGATATGTGGGTGACGCGGCGCCCGACCGAAGATGCCCCCTGGGGCACGCCGGTGAATCTCGGCCCTGTGGTGAACAGCGCCGTCACCGACGCGTACCTCTCGCTCTCACCGGACGGTTTACTACTGTTCTTCAGCGATGGTTCGAATCCTGGCGAGCCGCGCCGGCCCGGCGGGTACGGCAATGGGGACATGTGGATGAGCAGGCGTGCGAACCTCTCGGCCCCCTGGCAGACGCCGACGAATCTGGGACCTGGGGTCAATGGTCCGTCCGGCGAAATTGCGCCTCGCATCTCGCCGGATGGTCGGACCTTGTACTTCTTTTCTCAGCGCGGTGGCGGTTGGGAGGCCTGGCAGGCGCCGATCGTTGCCAACTGCGATCTCAACGGCGACGGCAAGGTCAATGAGAAAGATGTCCTGGTCATGACGCAGCATTGGGGCCAGGACTACCCACCGTGCGACATCGGCCCCTTCCCGTGGGGTGACGGCGTCGTGGACACCCAGGACCAGATGGTCCTCCTGGAGACCATTGAAGGACCGGGCTTCGTCCTGAGCCCCAGGCCGCACACGCGGGAAGTCTCGCGCGATGTGATCCTGAGCTGGACGTCGCCCAACTTCGCAAAGACACACGATGTATACTTTGGGACTTCCTTCGAGATGGTCCGCGGCGCCAGCCGGGGCAATCCGCTCGGCGTACTGGTCAGCCAGGGTCAGACGACAACCACGTACGACCCTCCCGGACATCTGGAGTTCGACCAGACCTACTACTGGCGGATCGATGACGTCGGCCCCGCCCCCGATTCTACGATTTACCGAGGGGCCGTCCTGGACTTCACGACCGAGGCGTTTGCGTATCCGATCAAGAGCATCACCGCCAGTTCTTCGAGCGCACAACCCGGCAATGGCCCGGAAAAGACCGTGAATGGCTCGGGACTCGACAAGAACGACGGACATTCGACGGACCCAAAAGACATGTGGTGGACCCTGCCCGCAGCGCCGCATTGGATTCAGTACGAGTTCGACAAGGTCTACACGCTGCACGAACTGTGGGTGTGGAACTTCAACCACATGAGCGAGCCCTATATCGGCTTTGGGGCCAGGAGCGTCCAGATCGAATACTCCCCCGACGGTACGACGTGGACCCCCTTGACCAATGTGGCGGAATTCGCCCGGGCGCCCGGCAAGCCCGCTTACAGGGCAAACACCTTCGTCAGCTTCGGCGGAGTCTCGGCCAGGTACGTCAAGCTGACCATCGAGAAGAACTGGGGCGTCGCCCCGCAGACGGGCCTGAGCGAGGTGCGGTTCTTCTATGTCCCGGTCGGTGCGAGTGAGCCCGCGCCGGGTTCCGGGCGTAAAGGCGTCCGTGTGGACACGCATCTGACTTGGAAGCCAGGTCGCCAGGCTGTTTCCCATCGGGTCTACTTCAGCCTGGACCGGCAGGCCCTGGAAGCCGGCGCCGCCCTGGCCGGGACGACCGCGGACGCCCATTTCGATCCCGGTCCGTTGGATTTGGGCCGGACGTACTACTGGCGGGTCGACGAGGTCAACGAGACGGCGACTCCCCCGGTCCGCCCCGGCGAAATCTGGAGTTTCACCACGAAGGAATATCACGTCGTGGACAATTTCGAGAGCTACACGGACGAGGAGGGCAGCCGGATCTACCAGATCTGGATCGACGGCGCGAGCAACAAGACCGGCTCCCAGGTCGGCTATCCCCAGTCGCCTTTTGCCGAGCGAACGGTTGTCCACAGCGGCAAGCAATCCATGCCGCTGGACTACAACAACACCAGGAGTCCGTTCTATAGCCAGGCCGAGCGGACCTTCGCGCCTGTCCAAGACTGGACGGTCAACGGGGCCGACACGTTCACGCTGTGGTTCCGGGGCAACCCGAGAGATTTCCTCCAGCGGGCCGACGGCAGCATTCAGATGAGCGGCGGTGGTGCGGATATCTGGGCCACGTCCGACCAATTCCGCTTTGCCTATAGACGGCTCAGCGGCGATGGCTCCGTCGTCGCCAGGGTCGACAGCCTGGTCAATACCCACACCTGGGCGAAAGCCGGCGTGATGATTCGCGGCAACCTGGACGCGGCTTCCACGTACGCCTTCATGACCCCAACGCCTGAGGGCCGGCGGGCCTTCCAGAACCGCCCGTGGGTCGGGGGCAGCGCGGTGGGAGCCTACAGCAACGCCGGCGCTGTTGTGCTCCCGCTCTGGGTGAAGGTGGAACGGCAGGGCAGCAACTTCACCGGCTACTACTCGCAGGACGGCAAGAACTGGGTCCGCCAGTCGGACAAGGAGAACACCGGCATCGATCGATCCAGCAATCCCGTGACGATCGCCATGATGGGCGACGTCTATATCGGCCTGGCCGTGACCAGCCACAACGTGGGGATGCCGACCATCGCCGAGTTTTCTGATGTGTCGTTCACGGGGATGGTCACCGGCCCATGGCAGGTGGAGGCCATCGGCGTGGAGCAGCCGAGCAACGATGCAGCGCCGTTGTACCTGATGGTCGAAGACAGCGCAGGACACATCAAGACGCTGACCCATCCCGACCCAGCGGCGGTTCAGGCCATCGACTGGCACAAGTGGATGATTCCGTTCGGCGATCTCCAGGGTGTGAACCTGGCCGGCGTCAAGAAAATGACGATCGGCGTGGGCAACCGGAACAAGCCCACGGCGGGCGGCACCGGTGTGATCTACGTCGATGACATCGGCGTCGGCCATCCGCTATCTGCCGAGTAGTGGGCGGTGTCATCTGCTTGTCAGACGGAGCGGGGGCCGGCACACTGCGCGGTGGGCGGGCCTGCCACATTTCTCTGCCCTGCGGGGGGCCCCCGCTCGGCCGTCGAGCCCTTCACAGGCTTCGGGGCCAAGACCGTCAAGATCGAGTACTCCCCCGACGGCACGGCGTGGACTCCCTTGGCGGACGTGCCGGAATTCAAGAAGGCATCCGGCAAGGCCGGTTATATGGCGGACACGAAGATCAGCTTCGGCGGCGTCCCGGCCAAGGTTGTGAAGCTGACGATCGAGAAGAACTGGGGCACGGCTCCGCGGACGGGCTTGAGCGAGGTGCGGTTCTTCGCCGCCCAAAGCGCCGCGGCCACCCAGCCGTGAGGCTGGCAGGACAAAGCCACCCGCTTGGCGCCGGAAAGAGGGCTGGGGAACAACGGAGCACCCCGGCCCTCTTGTGCTCCCACTCGTCAGAATCTCGTGGTTCAGGAAATGACAGGAAGGAAACCGAGGGAGGACAGAAGGCTGGAGACAGAGGACGGAAGAGGGTAAAGTCGTAAAGTCGATGCCTGGCACCGATTCCCCCGGTGCCTGGCACCGATTCCCCCCCCGAACGTCGGGCGAGGACGCCCAACCCACGAAGAAACGCCTCACGGCGTCACTGCGAACGCGCTCGCCGTCGCATGGGGACCATTCGGCCGATCGTACGAGAGGTTGCCCAGTTCTGAACCGTGCCGAGTCCTTTAGAGCACTTCGAACTTCAAACTTGAAACTTCAAACTTCCCCCGTGCCGGGTGGCGGATTCTCGAGTGGCGTTTTTGGGCTGAAGATTCAGACCGCCACGATCAGACCGCCAAGGGGCCCGTGGGAGGGCATTTGGCGGTCTGATGATCCGCACTGGCGCCCCTGAAAACGCGGTTTGTGGCCGTTTAGGCCCGTTCAGACCGCCATGTATATATAATTTGGCGGTCTGAATCGGCGCCCCTGAAAATGGGGTTCTGGACCGGTCGCATCGCGCCTCTTGGCGGTCTGAACTGGCGCGGGCAAAAACGCGGTCTTGGCAGTTTCAGGTGTTAAGACGGGCAAGTGCATGGCTGGAGGCTTTGCGCTTCCCACTTCGCATGTCCAAGTCGGTCGAAGGCCGGCGCGGCTCTTGCGTTGTGCCCGCCCGGCGAGTAGACTCACTCTGTTAGCCCCATTTTTCGGGAAATATCGATATGGAGATGGTGTGCACAGCACACCCTACGTATGAGCAAAGCCGTAATACCGATTGACCGGTGGCTGCCGCATGAGCACATTCCGTGGGTGATCGCGGGGCCGTGCAGTGCCGAGTCGGCGGAGCAGATGCTCCAGACAGCCCGCGGCCTGGTGTCGTGCCCGCACGTGAAGGTGTTCCGGGCCGGGATCTGGAAGCCGCGGACCCGCCCGAACTCGTTCGAAGGGGTCGGGGAAGTGGGCCTGGACTGGCTGGCCCAGGTCAAGGCCGAGACCGGTCTGCCGACCGCCACGGAAGTCGCCAATACCGAGCACGTCGAGCTGTGTCTGAAGCACCGGGTCGATATCATCTGGGTCGGCGCGCGGACGACGGTCAGTCCCTTCGCGGTCCAGGAGATTGCCGACGCGGTCCGGGGCGTCGATATCCCGGTCCTGGTCAAGAACCCGATCAACGCCGAGCTGGGTCTGTGGCTGGGCGCGATCGAGCGGCTCCACGACGCCGGCGTCCGCAAGCTGGCAGCGATCCACCGGGGGTTCTCCACCTACGTCGAGATGCAGTTCCGCAACGACCCGAAGTGGCAGATACCCATCGAGCTCAAGCGCCTGTTCCCCGAGCTGCCCCTGATCTGCGATCCCAGCCACATCTCGGGCAGCCGCCAGCTCGTCGAGCCGGTCGCGCAGATGGCCCTCGACATCGGCATCCAGGGCCTGATGATCGAGTCGCACATCGACCCCGACCGGGCGCTCAGCGACGCCAGGCAGCAGGTCACGCCCGCGGACCTGTGCCGCATGCTGGAGCGGCTGCGCGTCCGCAATGCCCCGATCAGCGACCGGGACGTGAAGCAGAAGATCTCGCGTCTGCGCGCGGAGATCAGCCATATCGACGCCAAGATCATCCAGGACCTGGCGGAGCGGATGCGGTGGGTCGAGGAGATCGGCCGGCTCAAGCGGCAGCACAACATCCCGGTCCTGCAGCTCGAGCGCTGGGAGAACCTCCTGGAGAAGCACCTGGCCAAGGCCAAGGAGCTGGGCCTGGACGAGGACTTCATCAAGTCCCTTTTCGAGATCATTCACACCCAGGCCATCAAACGGCAGTTGTAGGATGAGGCCGGGCAACGGCCCCGGGAAGTCGCGGAGCCATGGCGGCATCGGTATGTTCCTGGGTGCGAATTCTCTTGACCTGGCGTAGAGTTTTTCGTAGATATGCCGCGAACCTGAGCACACGGCGTGCTCATCCTCCGGTTGCGTGGCTCGTTGCGATTACCGTCAGATGTCGTACGGTACGGGTCTCGCCGCCCTAACCGCCGAACGAATTTGGAAAGGTGTGTGCCTGATGAAAGTGAGCCAAAGAGCCAAAGCCGTTGCGCCGTCCGCGACCCTGGCCGTGACCAACCGGGCCAAGGAGCTCAAAGACCAGGGCATCGACGTGGTGGGTTTCGGGGCCGGAGAGCCCGATTTCGATACGCCGGACTATATCAAGGAAGCCGCGATCAAGGCCCTGAAAGAGGGCAAAACCAAGTATACGCCCGCCTCCGGCATCCCGGAACTGCGGGCCGCGATCGCCAAGAAGCTGGAGACGGAGAACGGCCGGAAGTACAAGCCCGAGCAGATCGTCGTCAATATCGGCGGCAAGCACTCGGTCTACGAGGCCATGCAGGCGGTCCTCGATCCGGGCGACGAGGTCCTGCTGCCCGCCCCCTACTGGGTGACCTACCCCGAGGCCGCCGGGCTGGCCGGCGCGACCGTCAAGGTCCTGGAGACGGATAAGAGCAACAGCTACAAGATCACCCCGGACCAGTTGAAGAAGGCGATCGGGCCCAAGAGCGCCATGCTGATCCTCAATTCGCCCAGCAACCCCGGCGGCTTCACCTATACGCCGGACGAGCTGCGGGCCCTGGCCAAGGTGCTCGAAGGCACGAACGTCGCGGTGATGTCGGACGAGATCTACGAGAAACTCATCTACGGCGACACGAAGTTCATCAGCTTCGCGGCCCTGAGCGAGGACGCGTTCAACCGCACGCTGACCCTCAACGGCCTGAGCAAGACCTACTCCATGACCGGCTGGCGGCTCGGCTACACGGCCGGCCCCGTCGATGTGCTCAAGGCGATGGCCCGCCTGCAGGACCACATGACCTCCAACCCGGTGACATTCGCCCAGTACGCGGCGATTGCGGCGATGGGGCCGCAGTCCGCGGAGGCGATTGAGAAGATGCGGATCGAATTCGAAAAGCGGGCCCGCTACATGACGGACCGGCTACGGGCGATGAAGGGCGTCGAGTGCACCGAGCCGACGGGCGCCTTCTACTGCTTCCCCGATGTCTCCGCCCACTACGGCCGGACCTTCGGCGGCCTGAAGATCACCGGCAGCATGGACTTCGCCAAGGCCCTCCTGGAGCAGGCCAACGTCGCGGTCGTCCCCGGCCTGCCCTTCGGCTGCGATAAGAACATCCGCCTGAGCTTCGCCACCTCGATGGCGCAGATCACCAAAGGCCTCGACCGCATGGAGAAATGGCTCGGGTGATTTGTGATTTATGATTTATGATTGACGATTTATAATTGGGATTGCCCCTATCGCACGTAGGCCAGGATGCCGGCGGCGATGGCTTGGGCGAGGCGGTTTTGCCAGGCGGGGTCGCGGAGGCGGGCGGCCTCCTGGACGTGGGAGAGGTAGCCGAGCTCGACCAGAACGGCGGGGCAGTTCGTCAGGACGAGGACTTTGAAGTCCGCCTCGCGGATGCCGCGGGTGTCGCAGCCGGTGGCGGCCATGGTCTGGCTGATCGCCTGGGCGGCGCGCCGGGCGTCGGCCGAGGCCGCCCGCGCGACGTAGATCGTGAAGCCCTGGACGGAACGGTTGGGCGCCCAGTCGGCATGGATGCTGACGAACAGGTCGGTCTTGCGGCGGTTGGCGAGGTCGGCGCGCGCTTCGAGATCGATGAACCGGTCGTGCTGGCGGGTCATGATGACCGCGACCCCCGCCTGTTCGAGCAGGTCGGCGACCTTCAGGGCGACCGCCAGGTTGATGTGCTTCTCCTGTGTGCCGGTGGCACTGCTGGTGCCGGGGTCCTGGCCGCCGTGACCGGCGTCGAGGACAACCAGGGCCTTGGACTTGGTCGGCTTGCGGCGGACTACCGGCGGGGCCGCGGAGCGAAGGTGCTCACGGATCTGCTCAACGAGAGAAGCCGGTACGTGGAACGTGTTGCCCTCTTTCTTGATCTCGCCTACCGGGCCGATGGGTTGGCCGTTGACGAAGAACCGCCCGTCCGGGTGGGTGAAGATGAGCACCGTGTTGGCGGCGTTCTTCAGGACGACAAAGCCGGCATCCCGCTCCTCGATGCGAAGGCCCAGGCGCAGGGCCAGGTCCTCCAGCGTCGTGGCGTGGTCGGCGACCACCATCTTCGGTGTCTGCTTCTGCGGCTCCTGGCAGCCGGCCAAGCCCAGGGCCGCGAGTGCCAACGCGGTGAGGATGTTCGTCCGTAAGGTCATATTGCCGGTATTATCGGAAATTGGGCGGCAAAGTGTTTAGACTTCTTCCGGCGATTCTTCAGAACCTCCGGAGAAGGAGGGAATACGGGAACCAGGAACTGTGATCCGTGATCCGTGATCCATGGCCCGTGACCCGAGTCACGGGCCACGACCCCGGATTCCAGGCTTAGTGCAAGAAACGGCCTTCTCGGGCCCCAAAGGATGGGTGGCAGCGGCAAGCGCAGTCTTCGGAGCTTGCCGATGGTTCTGCCCCCGGGCCATCGGCAAGGCCTGCGCAAAGCCTTCGGCCTTGCCGCTGCCACCCACCCAAACGGTTACCCGATTCTGAACCAGGCCGGATTCCATCAGTCCAGCGGTCCTTCCAGGCGCCAATTCGCGGCCAGGAGGGCGAAGTCAATCAGATCGACGCTGCCGTCGCGGTTGGTGTCCGCCCGTTCCCAGTAGTCGTTGTGCCGCGCGCTGTCCGGGGCCAGCCAGTAGTGGCTCAAGCGGCATAGGTCCAGGAAATCGACCCGGCCATCCACCGCCAGGTCGCCGGCGCGGGGCGCCGTGTTGAACACGATCGTGAAAGGCTCCGAGGGCTCGTAGGATTCGCCATCGTCGAGGGCATCGTAGACCCGCAGCGTGATCCACTGGAGATTCTGGCCGTCCGTCGCCTGATAGGACATGTGCACGTGGGAGTCGCCGCGCAGGCTGTGGATGCCGCTATGGCTGAAGGATTGGCCGACAGCGTCGATCGTGAACTGCGGGTAGTCCTTATGTACCGCCCGCAGGCCGGGCGACAGAACGAGACATTCCACCGTGATCCGATAGTCGAGATCGGGCAGGCCCGGCGGGCTGCGGTTGGGGTCATAGGTCTCACCGGCGCGCGGGTTGACCGCCTGGAAGACATCGAAACCCGGCTCGCCGATCCGGTAGGGATAGCTGGGGAAGAAGCTCTTTTGCAGAGGATAGAACCAGTTGCTGTAAGGTGTCGGGCCGCTGTCACGGTACTTCTGCCGGCAGTCGACGAACAGGGTGTAGTCGTCGGCGGTTCCCGCGATCCCGTCGCGGTTGCGGCCGATGATGAAATGGTCGAGCGGACAATCCGCCCCCGCGGGCAGACAACACCCCAGAACGATCGCAACACCGATTGTGACAACGATCCTCATATTCTCACTCCGCGCCGGAAGGCACAAGAAAGGAGGCAAGGGCACGCCCCTGCCCAGACAAGCATCGAAGATGCTCTTCTTCTTGCCTTTTACCTCTTACCTTTTTCCTTTCTTCACGGGCTTTCCGGCCATTTCGGCGCGGTCTCCGGGTACCAGTTGCAGGTGCCGGGCCAGTCATAGGTTTGCTCGAACTTCAGGCCCTCGACGTGGCCGTCGGCGAACAGGTAGTGCGCCGTTCCCCGGTGCCGGTCCCAGGCGATGAACCGCTTGGCGTACTCGGGCGAGCCTTCCCAGAGTTCCGGGTGGATGTGATCGGCCAGGCGGAAGCTGTCGGTGTCGGGCGCTTCGCTGAGCCAGATGCACGCCATTGGCCGGCGGATGTTGTTGACGTTGTTGTACCGGTTGGAGCGCCCGCCGTAGCGGAAATGGATCGGGTCGAGCAACGCGTTGACCGCGAAGCTCGAATACCGGGCCTCCTTCTGCTCCTCCAGGGGCCGGTCCCAGTTGACGAACTGCTTGCCGGTATCGCTGGGGCAGCGGAACAGAAGCTGCTCCCGCGTGTACCGGGTCAGAATCCGCAGCCAATGGTCGTTCGGGTCCCTGGTGTGGCAGGAACTGGGCGGCAGGCGGTATTCGGCATCGGGCAAATACGCCTGCAGCGCGACGCCCATCTGGCGCAGATTGCTCAGACACGCGACCTTCTGCGCCTGTTTGCGGACCCGGCCCAGCACGGGCAGAAGAATTCCCATCAGCAGGGCCATGATCGCGATGACTACCAGCAGCTCGATCAGTGTGAAGGCACGGCCGTGACGTCCGGGGCATCTTGCGGCACTCCGGGTCGTTTCCCAGGACTCTCGCAATGGAATCAGATTCCTTCCCATGGTCGATCCCTCCTATGTGTCGAGATCAGCCTTTGTGTCCATCCTCGTCGTGATCGTGGTCCTGCGGCTCGTGCTCTTCGCCGTCGTACCGGCCGGACCGGCCCCAGTTCTCGATGACGAGCCTCAAGTCCGCCAGATCCACGATCCCATCGCCGTTGACATCGCCGGGAATCGGTTGAACCACGCGCTTCGCGAACCGCATCACGAAAGCGGCGGACCGTCGGTAGCGTCCCCCCGCATCGTGCGCCGACAAAACCACCTGGACCTCCTCGTCCTGGTCATCGAGCCAGAAGTAGAAGCCCATGTGGTCGTGAATGCCCCACGCCTGCGTCTCCGCCAGATACCGTTTCGGCAGGCGGTAGAGGTCGCCATCTTTCTGCAAGACCGGAGTGTCGTCGTGCCGGAGTGCGAAGAAGTCGTCCGCCGCGAGATTGTCGCTGATCCGCTCCCGCCGCAGATAGACATCCCAGGCAGGCGAAAGGCGGGCTTCGGTGCTTTCGAGGTTCCAGGCGCCCTGCGGGCCGAAGGCGGAACTCCAGCCGCCGAGGTGCTCGGTGCCATGGGGATCGCCGTAACCTGCGTCCTGGCTGTAGAGGAAGTCGCAGGTGTACAGGGTCTTGTTCGGGTCGCCCGGTTTGGCAAGACGCTCGCCGTCTTCCTGAACCGGCGTCAGAACCAGGAACGTACCGCCGTTGGCGTGCTGCCAGTAGGGCCAGCCGGGGGTGGCGGCGGGATGCCCGGGCGGCAACGAAAAGAGCCAGAGCTTGTCGTCGTCGGTCGGGTCCAGATCGATAGCCCCCTCGTCGGGCCGGCTCCAATCGGCCGGACGCCAGGTCGGGTTGACGCCGAGATGGGTATGGGCCACAGCCGCGCCGTGCCCGTGCGTTTCCCCACCGCATGCGGTCCCGGAAATCGCCGCCGACGCCGCGATCCCGGCAATACTACAGAACAATACCCCGTTGCAGAAACTCCCCCACAATGGGATCTTCATCGCGTTTGCTCCTCACTTGCTCCACTCACATCAGTTGGATTGGTGCGTGGTGCGCACCCTACAGGTGGGAGCAAGGAGGGGCACGGGCCTGGCGGAGCCGCGGATGCTGGTCCTGCACGGGCGCGATCGGGTCCGGCGTTTCCGAGGGCTGAATATGGGTGTCGGCGGCGAACTCGACCGGCGGATTGAGAATGAACTTCTTGGGCGGGAGGCACAGGTGCCGGCAGATGGAGCAGTCCTCGGAATCGTGGTCATCGCAGTCCGCGGAGTGTGCGAAGCTGTCAAGATGGACCTTCAGCATCAGCCCGCTGGTCTGGGCTGTAATCGCCAGGCACACCCAGAGACCGATTGCGATTCGCATCGATCTGTGCATGTTTGCACCGCTCCGTATCATCGGCCCTTTTCCTACGGCCCAGCCCCGCCCGGATTCACGCACAGGTAGGGCACAATCCCTCCAGACGCACTTGCTGGCGATTGACGACGAAACCTCTTTGGGAGACCTTCGCCATGGGCAACAGGACGTCCATGAGGCAGTGGGTCACGCCGCAGCTTGTGCACGTAAAGTGTGGATGGCACTGTTGTTCCGTGCAATGATCGGCCAGCTCGAAATACGCCGCCCGTCCATAAGTGAACGCCCGATGGACCAAACCGACCTCGATCAGCGATTGGAGTGTTCGATAGACAGTGGCCTTGTTCATCGCACGCGCGGTCAACTGTTCGGCGATCTGATCCTGGCGCAGGGGGCGGGCCGCCTGTATCAGAACCTGCAAGATCGCCACGCGGGCTTCCGTGCGGTACAGCTTTGCCCGCAGGAGCATCTGCCGGGCCTTGTCCTCCAGGGGAGCCGTCATGCCGCAACCTCCTCCGAATGGTGATGATGCTCCAGGTGCGAATGGGGCCCGCGCACGAAGAGCATCGGGAAGATGATATCGCTGACGCAGCAGGGCAGCCATACGGCGATGAACAACACGAAGAACACGCCAAAGAACAACATCGGCGTCAGGTCCCGATGGGTGTTCATCAGCATGTGAAAGGAAGAGGCCCAGGTGCTGATCAGGATATGCCCGGCGTGAGGAAATTTCGTGCGCGGCCAGAACCAGGCGATGAGGACACCGAGGATCGCCGCGGGATTCACCAGATACCAGTCTTCCAGAAAACCCAGATAAATGCGCGGCCGGTCGGCATGGCCTCGGTCGTGGTCATCGCACTGCTCATGGTCGTGCGCCTCGGCCGCCTCCGAGCCGGGGTTGCTCGCATGGTCGTGCTCGTGCGCATGAGTCGGCACCGCCACGCCCAGGATGCTCTCGCCAAAGAACGGAAGAACGGAATCACTGAGCGTGGCGACGCCAATGGCTCCGAGATAGCCGATGACGAGCACGGTCAGGAATCCCTTCTTCTTCTCGTGCAGCCGAAAGAGCGAGGCGGTGACGATGGCGGAGAGGACCACATGAGCGGGATGAAACACTTGAAAGAGCCGCTGGCTCACCTGCGGCGGGGCTTGGGCAAACAGGAGCATGGCCGCCAGACCCGTGACGGCGCCAAAGAGCGTAAATGGGGCATGCGCCCGCAGTTCCCGGATGATCGCGCCCAGTCTTCTTTGCATGATCTCTTGCACTCCTGCAATTCCTGCTCAACCACGGTACAACGAACGGTATTATAGACCGCCGTCCGTGAATTTGCAACTAAGTTGCAGATTTTTCTGTCGGGCCGTTGATTCGTACACTTTACATGTGGTCGAGCCGCCGGTGCGCCAGGTTGCGGCACAGCCATCCCGGTTGTGCCTGACAAAGCTTCCGGCCGAAGGCGGCGGGGCTACAGGATGTATGGTTATGATCTCGACCTTCGATTCGCTCTTGATCCTACCCCCCGAGACGACGCTGGCCGCCGTTTGGCTGGGCGTATCGGCCTCGGCGAATGTCTGCGCTCTGGTCCGCCTGCCGATTTTGACGGCCTACGTGCTCAGCACGGGAACCACCAAAAGGCGGGCCCTGGTTCTGGCCGCCGTGCTTACCGCCGGCATTGTCGCCGGCACGGTGCTCCTGGGGGTGATGGCCACGCCCCTGGCCGACGGCACTCACAAGACGCTGCAAGTCAGCAAGTACTCGTTCTGGGTGTTGGGCGCCTGTCTGATCGTCTTGGGCGTGCTTCTTTCCGGGCTGATCGATTCTCAGCTTGTGCCGCAGAAGTGGCGCCGCCTCAGTGCGCGGCTGATCCATACGGACATGCCCGGGGCACTGCTGCTGGGCCTCGTGCTCGGCCTGCTGCTGACTCCCGCCTGTCCGATGTGCCGGGCCGGACTTCTGGCGGTCACGGAAGCCGGGGCCGGCGGCACACCCTCCGGCTCGGGCATTCTGCTGCCGATCGGCTTTGCTCTGGGGCAGGGTCTCATAGCGCTGTGTATCGGAGTTCTGGCCGGTCTGCTGCGACCCGGCGTGTTCGGCTGGCTGCGGACACGAATGTGCTCCATCGAGCAGCGGACGCAGTTGCTGACCGGGAACCTGCTGGTCGTGCTCGGCATTTACTTTGTCCTTGTGGGCTGAGGGTGTCGCATGGAAGACCGCCTGATTCTCTATCACCGTCAACGCCGGCAGCGCCAGCAGGAGCGCAAAGAGCTGGCGGCCCAGAGCTGCTACAGTCTTATCATCGTCATCATCGCCCTGATTGTCCTGCGGCCGCTGATGGTAAGCCACATCCTGAGCCGGGCCAACGCTTACTCCGCCGTCGGACAGTTGGACGAATCCAGACGCCAGTGCGACAAAGCCCTGCTGATCGACGACAACAGCAGCGACGCCTGGGCCCAACTGGCTCGAATCCACAAGACCAAAGGCGACCGGGAAGCGGCTTTCGACGCCTATACGAGGGCGGTCCAGGCGGACTGCACCCATCGCGCGGCCAACTTCGAGCTGGGTATGCTCTACACCGACGACAACCAGCACCAACTGGCCATACCCTACTTCGAGCAGGTGCGGCGGCTCGGGTCGGGCACGACCGTGCCTGGCCGCACAGAGCCCGCCTCCTATTATAGGGCCGCACTGCACATGCTGCTCCAGTGCTATGAAAAGGTGGGCGACCAGGTCAAAACCGAGTTGACCCGCAGAGAAATCCGCGTCTTCTACCCCGATTCCGGATACCCCCAACCTTCCCCTACGTATCCTCAGTAGTTGCGGACCAGCGCCTGCTCATGCTGCCGGACCCCCACAGCAGGGCAATCGCCAAGCCGCAAAACATGGTTGGGTGGCAGCGGCAAGCGGAGTCTTCGGAGCTTGCCGATGGTTTTGCACGTCGCCATCGGCAAGGCCTGCGCAAAGCCTACGGCCTTGCCGCTGCCACCCGTCGAGCAGGGACCGAGCCTCCGTTGCCCCCGAGGTGCACAAGAATGGTCATACACCGCCCCCTGGATCCCGCCATTGACGAGGGGCGTCTTACGGCTTATGATGGATGGCTCGGTCCTTCCCCTGTGGGTTCCGGACCAACCGTGGATATGAAGTCGTGAAACGTAAATCGTGGATACATAGCGGTTGCAGGTCATGCGGGTTTTGACACGGGTATCGGAATTCGGCCAAGTCCGGGCCGGCGGCGTCCTGACCATCGGCAATTTCGATGGGGTGCACCTCGGGCACCAGGAGATTCTCCGGACGGCGCGCGCGCTCGCGAAGGAGCGGGAGGCGGAGATGGCCGTGATGACCTTTGAGCCGCACCCGGTCGCCGTTCTCCACCCGGAGAAGGCCCCGCCCGTACTTACCCCCCTGCCGTTGAAGCTGCACCTCTTGCAGGACTACACGGACAACTGCGTGATCGTCCTGGAGGACAGCCGTGACCTGTTGCGACTGTCACCGGAGCAGTTCGTCGACGAGTTCCTGATGGCGGCCCTCCGGCCGGCGGTGATCGTGGAAGGCGACGATTTCCATTTCGGCGCCGGCCGAGTGGGCGACATCGGCACGTTGGCTCGGTTCGGACAGGCCAAAGGGTTTGAGGTGGCCGTGGTTCCCCCCCGGCAGATCGAGTTGACCACGGGGCAGAGCCTGCGGGTCTCCAGCACGATCATCCGGTACATGCTCGATGGCGGTCACGTGGCCGAGGCCGCCTGTGCCTTGTCGCGGCCGTACCGGCTCCTCGGCCCGGTTGTTCCCGGCTGGGGCCGGGGCCGCAAATTGGGCTTTCCGACGCTCAACATGAGCAAGCCCAATCAGGTCCTCCCCGCCGAGGGGGTCTACGCCGGTCTTGTGGAGACCG
>Ga0194113_10003792_pt1 | contig 20067 bp, 18 predicted proteins | sample TA2MahC200mmetaG_FD_146193 | JGI IMG/M metagenome (GOLD analysis project Ga0194113, IMG submission 146193) | Freshwater microbial communities from Lake Tanganyika, Tanzania - TA2015017 Mahale Deep Cast 200m | ecosystem: Environmental > Aquatic > Freshwater > Lake | place: Tanzania: Lake... | reverse complement strand
AGGGATAAAATGCCCATTATGAAAGCTTTGTTTATCGCTGCATTGTGCTTTGCTGTTTCCGCGTTGGCGCAAACCACGCCTCCGAAACCGAAGCTGGGCCGCAAACCGGTCGAGGCCTATCGCGTCATCGGCAATATCTATTACGTGGGCGCCACGGATGTCTCGTCGCACATCATCGTGACTTCGCAGGGATTGATCTTGCTCGATACCGGCACGGTGGAGATGTTCCCCATCATCCGGGCCAATATCGAGAAACTCGGCCATCGCATGAGCGACGTGAAAATCATCCTCGCGAGCCACGCCCACTGGGACCACGTGGAGGGACACGCGGCACCCGAACATTGCGGAAGATTACGCCAGGGCGTTTCGAGTGTTGAAGGAGTTGAAGACGGACGTGTTTCTTGCCGGGCATCCGAGCGCGTATGGGATGGCGAAAAAGCTGAAGCTCTTGCAGGAGGGTTCGGCAACGAATCCGTTTATTGATCCCGACGGTTACCGGCGCAGCGTCAACGGCGCGGAAGCGAGATACCTCAAGCAACTCGCAGCGGAAAAGTCGGCCCAACAACCACGTTGAGAGAGGAACGTTACACCCGCCCGAAATCGGGTTGCACGCGCGACAAGTCGGGCGCGGTCCAATCAGCGCCGGCAGCCCGCAGCGTGCCTTCACCGAAACTGGTGGTCAGTCCAAGGCAATAACTGCCGGCCGCCTTGGCTGCCTTCACGCCGCTCGGCGCGTCTTCCACGACAACGCAGCGCGTCGGTGGCAATCCAAGCCGCTCGGCGGCCTTCAGAAAAACTTCCGGATGCGGTTTCTTGTGCGTCACATCGCTCCCGGTCAGCACGGCATCGAACATCGCCGCCGGCAACCCGATCTCGCGCAGGTTGATTTCCACCTTCATCCAGTCCGCGCTGCTGGCGACGGCCAGTTTCTGTCCCCGTTGACGGCACGCGGCGATGAACTCACGGACGCCGCGCAGCGGTTGCAATTTGCCCCGGGCCATCCCGCCGTAGATGGTGTACATGCGAACTTTGTCGCGCGGCATGGTCAGCGTGATCCCGCGTTGTTCCGCCACGCCGCCAATGTAACGGTCTTCGCCGGTGCCGACGAACGGCTCGAAGTCGCGAGGCTCGACGCGAAGTCCGTAGGTCTCGGCAAACATCCGGCAACCAGCCTCGGCCGTCAGCGCCTCGCTGTCGCAAAGGACGCCGTCCATGTCGAAGATGACGCCGTCAATCGGAGCGCGGATCATTGCGTTTTGCCGCTCTTGTTGGCCATGGCGGCCTTCACGAGGTTCTTGCCAAGCTCCCACATCGGCCCGGTGACGTTGTGGGTGTCGGCAAGAACGTTGTCGAGGGCGTTGACAAAATACGCGATGTCCTCGTCGCTGATGATGAACGGCGGGAGGATGCGGATGATGTCGCCGTGGTTGCCGCTGACCTGGGTGAGGACGTGGTGTTTGTCGAGCAACGGCATCACGATCATCTGGGCGAAGAGTCCGTCGTGCGCGGCGTGGACGGCCTTCCACGCGAGTTTGAGGCCGAGGCTCTTCGGCTCGTGGAACTCGATGCCGATCATGCAGCCCCTGCCGCGCACTTCCTTGAGGACTTCGTGCTTCGCTTTCAGCGCGTGGACGGCATCCATGATTTTCTGGCCCTGCACGGCGGAACGCTCGAACAGGTTTTCCTTCTCCAGAATCTCGAGCGCCACGAGGCCGCAGGCCATGGCGAGATTGTTTCGTCCAAAGGTCGTCGAGTGCACCCAGCACCGGTCCATGCGGTTGAACACTTTCTGGTAGATGGCGCGCCGGGTGATCATGGCGCCGACGGGCACGTAACCGCCGCTGAGCGCCTTGCTGACGGTGATGATGTCCGGCTCAAGATTCCAGTGCTGGAAAGAGAACATTTTCCCGGTGCGTCCCAGTCCGGCCTGCACTTCATCGCAAAACAAGAGCGTGCCGTATTTCCGGCAAATCGCTTGCAGGCTTTCCAAGTACCCGTCCACCGGCATTCGGACGCCCTTGCCTTGAATGCACTCGACGGCGAGACAGGCAATGTCTCTCTTGGACAGCGTCTCTTCTGCTGACTCCAAACACCCATGCGGAATGCATTCACCGGGGAGCATATCGCCGAAGCCTTCGCGGAATTCGTCGTTGCCCATGATGCTGAGCGCGCCGAGGGTCAACCCGTGCCAGCCGTGATCGAGATACGCCACTTTGTTCCGACCGGTGGCGGCGCGGGCAAATTTCAAAGCCGCTTCAACCGCCTCGGTGCCGGAGTTGCAGAAAAAGACGGCGTTCAGGTGTTCCGGGCAACGTTTGAGAAGCGCCTCGGCGAACAACCCGGCGAGGAACGCGCAATCCATCTGCACCATGTTCGGCAAATCGAGGTCAAGCACGTCGCGAATGACCTGCGCGACGAGCGGGTGATTGCGTCCCGCGCCGAACACGCCGAACCCGCTCAGCATGTCGAGGTAGCGGTTGCCCTCCTTGTCCCAGAGATAACTGCCCTTGGCCCTGGCATAGACGCGGTCGAACTTGATGGTGCGAAACACCTTCACCAAGGTCGAGTTGATGTGTTTCTCGTGCAGCTCGTAATTCTCGCCAAGCCGCTGGGCCACGATCTGTTTGATGTTGAAATCGCTCATAAGGCGGATTCTATCGCACGAGGCGGCGGCGGAGGCAAGCCTGCTTCCAACGGGTGGTGCAGTTCAATCTTTTGGGCAGAAATGTGGGGCAGGTTTGTAACCTGCCTGATTGTAATAGAAGAGCAGGTTGCAAACCTGCTCCACATTGAGCGGTTGCGCAATACTTTGAAGTACACCCTCCAACGGCAGGTGGGAGCGACACACGTCTCGCGACCGTGATGTGAATCGCAGCAGAACTTCTCCGCAGAGGCGGAATGCTGCTCCTACGTTTGTAGTAACGCACGCAGTCCTATGCCGTTTCGGGACGGAGTGCGGTTCGTTTGGCCGGAACGACCTCCCGCAACGCCACTTCGCTTCGCTGCGTGGCTCACTACGAACTATTATTTGAATGTGGTTTGACGGAACTCTACTTCCAACTGCGAATATCGTCGCCGGCTCCGTTTTCATCCTGCCGGTTCGGACCGCAGGAATAGGCGCGCGGCTGCGGTTCCGTCTGGATCCGGTACGGCGTGCGCCACGGGTCAATGAACTCGCCGTCGGGATTCATTTCGCTGAACCTTGCGACCACGTAATCGAGCCGCCGAGGATTTTGGCCGCCGACGTTTTCGCCGCGCAACAACGCCGCGATCTGCGACGCCGTGCCGGTGGGCGCGCGCCCGTTTTCCGTGACAAACCCGGACAGTGCCGTGACGAGCACGTCCACGTCGCGTTTCGCCTTGTAACGGCGCCAGAGCGGGACCGCGGCTGTCAGCAGCGCCGCCGCAATGAGCGCGGCGATCAGCGCGATGAGCCACCAGCGCCGTCGCGGCCGCCGGCCAGCAGGTGTGTTGCTTGTTGTTGCCATCGTTTCGCCTCAAGTTTTCTGTCCGCCGGCGCGGGCAATGCCAGCGCCTTTTGCCATGCCGTTTTCGCTTCGTCGGCCCGGCCCGCTTCGCGCAACGCCTCGCCGAGGTACAGGTAATTCTCCGGATAATCAGGAAACAGTTCCACGGCCCGCTGCAACAGCCGCAGTCCCCGGCGCGGGCTGCCGATGCTCACGGGAGGGGCCGGCGTCCGCAACAACAAGATGCCCAGCACGCGCAGCGGCCCGGCGTAATCGTACCGCTCGTCAATCTCCCCTGCCCGCTTCAACGCCGGCTCCATTTCCGCCACCGCCGCCAGACCATACGAACGATCCACATCAGCAAGCAGGCCGACGTTGATCGCGTACCAGTAGTGTCCCTCGACGCGATCCGGTTGCATCGCGCGCGCATCGCGCGCCGCAATGATCCCGCGTTTCGCCGCCTCGCGTCTCTTGTCCGGTTGCGAATCCTGTTCCGCCACGGACGCCGCTGCCTGTGCCGCTTGGATCAGCGACCCGAAATCCTTTGCTGCCGGGGGCGCTGGTGTCGGGACGACCGTCGACTTGCCGTAAAGATAACCGCGATTGCCGGCGAGAGCCTCCGGGGCGCGCACCGATGAAATGCTCTTGCAGCCGCACAATGCCAGCGTGAAAAGACAAAGCGCAATTCTCATTTCTCTTTCCCCAGAAATGATTCCTGCGCCTTCTTCAGGCGCGGTTCGTTTACCGGCTCGAACGCCTCGACGCGGATGTTGCCGAGCGCCTGGCGGCCTTCCGCGGACTTGTTCATCGAGGTCAATGCGCCCTTCACCTTGCACCAATCGAGTTTCCCGGCATTGCCGCGAAACGCCACGACCAGCGCGCCCGTCAGTTCCTCCGACCGGTATGCCGCCTTCAACGTGGGGCCGAGTTCAGGGTCCTTTTCCATGATCTGCCAGGCGGTCTCCTCCATCAACACCGCGCCCGCGGCATCTTTCGCGCCTTCGACCAGGTCAAACAACGCCCCCTCGATGTCGGTCACCGCTTTCAAACGCAATTCCGTCACCTTGTCCTGCAAGATCACGCCCGTGATGTAGCGTTCCTCGGCCGACAACGTCGTCGCCAGCACCCGTCCCCGCAACGCGTCCAAGCCGTCGCCCGCGGTTTTCTTGACCACGACCACGTAGCGTTCCGCGGGAACCTCCTGGCGGCGCACCTCCAGCAACGGCTCGATGTCCAACGCTTTTTGATAAGCCAGGTAAAATCCCGGCGTCACAATGCCGAGCGGCGGTTTTTTCGTCGTGCAAAACTCCACCGCCTTCAGCGGCGAGTTCAAGACGCACGGCTCAAACGTCGCGTCGCCAATCGCTTTTGCGACGCACGCGGTGAATTCCCCGACCGTTTGCCCGGCCATTTCCTGCGTGGCAAACTTTTCGCCGGTTTTCAGGAACAGGAACGCAACCAGCAGCATCAGATTCATCGTTATTGTCTCCTCCAGTTCTTCAACACAATCCACAATTTCTCTGCGCCCGACAACCGGACTCGGCCATCGAACACGCGGAACTGTCGCGCCTCGATCCGGTCGAGCAGGCCGCCGTACACGTCCATCATCACCGCCAACGTGCCGCGACTGTCGGCGCTGATCATCCCCAGCAGCGGTCTCGCTTTCGCGTAATACTCGCGCGCCCGCGACGCCTCGAAGCGCATCAACTCGACAAACTGCGGCGTGTACCGGCTCTTCATGATGTCATCATCTTCGACGCCGAACCGCCGCATATCTTCAGCAGGCAGGTAAATCCTCCCCTTCTCCGCGTCCTCCTTCACGTCCCGTAAAATGTTCGTCAACTGAAACGCGATCCCGCACGCCTCCGCCGGCACGAGCGCCGCTTGGTCGGTGTACCCGAAGATCGGCATCACCACCAACCCGACGCACGACGCCACGCGGTAACAATATTGGTACAACTCGTCGAACGTCGCGAACCGCGTTTTCGTCTGGTCCATCTCCGTCCCGTCGAGCAACTCGAACAAATACCGGCGCTCAATCCCGAACCGCCGCACCACCTCCGCCAATGCCGGGAGAATCGGCTCGCTTGTTTCCTTGCCATTCAAGGCCGCGGCGACCTGTTCGCGCCACGCGCGCAAACCTTCCGTTGCCGCCGATGGACTTGTCGCATCGTCCGCAATGTCGTCACTGTGGCGCATGAACGCGTAAACGACACACATCGCCTCGCGCTTGGCCTTCGGCATCGCCAAGAACGAGACGTAAAAATTCGTGCCTGCCTTGCGCGCCAATTGGCAGCAGAGCCGATACGATTCCTGGACGCTGACACTCATGGCCCCGCATTATGACGCGAAGCCTTCCGCTCTGCAAGATTCCCGTTCTGCCGCGGTTCCGTGCAATTTTTGGGCAGAAATGTGGAGCAGGTTTGCAACCTGCTCTTCCATGACAAGCAGGCAGGTTACAAACCTGCCCCACATTCCTTTGTTCGGCGACGGTCTCCGACCGCGCCGTCTGTTCACGACAGCTTGAGACCTGCGCACAACGGAGCAACGAAAGGAAAGTTGCTTCGCAAGTTCGCGCTGGAGTCAAATCCAGTTTTCATGTTATGCAGTCGCCGATGAAACTCAGTCCTCGCCTTGTGCCGTGGATGCTCGTGGCCGTCGCGCTCGCCGTGCTCTTGCCGGGCACGGCGACGATTCCGCTTATTGACCGGGATGAACCGCGTTTTGCGCAGGCCGCCCGCGAGATGATGGAAGGCGAAAACGCCAATTGGATTGTCCCCTACTTCAACGGCCAATACCGGTTCGACAAACCGATCCTCATCTATTGGATGATGCGGGCCAGTTATGCCGTCTTTGGCGTCAACGAGTTCAGCGCGCGGTTGCCATCGGTGCTCTGCGCCATCGCGCTGGCGCTGTTCCTGTGGTGCGTGGGTCGCCGGTGGTTCTCCGAGGAGGCCGGGGTGTTGGCCGGGCTTGGGATTGTGACATGTGTGCAGGTGTTGATGCACGGGCGCAGCGCCGTGGCCGACATGCCGATGGTGCTGGCGATCGCCGTGGCGCAGGTCGCCATGTTTGAGTTGTTGCAGGGTGGTGTAGTGGCCGCCGTCCCCGGCGGCGTTGTTTCGCCACCCGCCGCCGGGACGGCGGCCTCTACAAGCAAATTCTGGATGTTATACCTTGCGCTGGGGCTGGGCTTTCTCGCCAAAGGACCCGTCGCGCTCGTGGTACCGGCGTTGACGTTGGTGTTTTACCGGTTTGTTTTCTGGCGGCGTCCGCTTCCGTGGCGCAATTTGAAACTGGCGCTGGGTATTCCGATCACATTGTTGACCATGGCGGCGTGGGGCATTCCCGCGATGATTGCGACGAAGGGGCTTTTTTTCAGGATCGGCATCGGCGAACATGTCCTCCAACGCGGCTACAAAACGTTTCAGGGACACGGTGGATTCATCTTGTATTATATTGTCACTGCATTCGTCAGCCTGTGTCCGTGGATCGCCTGCGCCGGCGAAGGCGCCGTCGCAGTGAAACGGAACTGGAACGCCAAGACGGCATTCCTCGTGTCGTGGCTGGCGGCGACGTACCTCGTGTTCAGCCTCTACGTGACGAAGCTGCCGCACTACGTCCTGCCGGCGTTTCCCGCGTTTTTTCTGTTGCTGGGTCTGCTGGGGCAACCTTCCGAACAGCCCCGCTGGGCGCGCGTGTTTTTTTGGGTCATCGCCGGTGTGTTCACGGTGATGGGGCTGGTGTTTCTTCCGTTGCTGGGGCTGGTGCTGCTGCTGCTGGCGGCGCGGCTCAGCCGTCCCGCCTTGGCCGTGGCAGGCATTGTCATCGTGGCGGTCGGGACGGCGTTCGGCGCGGCCAAGTTGCGCCCGCATACCGCCACGATCCAATTGCTGCCGATTTTCCGCCAGATGCCCGCCGAGACCGAGTGCGCAGGATTCCTGTTCGTCGAGCCGGGCCTCGTGTTCTATTCCAATCATCGGTGGAACATGTTGGGCGACACCGCGGAATTGTCGGCATGGATGACCAACGCAGGACCGCGGCTCGTAGTCTGCACGGAACGCGAATGGCAGTTGGGCGGGCCGAAACAGAACTGGAAACGGATTTTTGACTACTCCGGCGAACTGGCATCACTGCCGACCAATGGCTACCGGCAAACCACTGTTGAGGGCTTGAACATCACTTGTGGCAGTTGGGTCAGGCTGCGCGTGTATCAACGCTGGGATTGACCGGCTGTCACGAGGACCAGCCCTGGATGTCCAGGTTCGTCAAGCCGCGCGCCTTCGCGTGTTCGACGGTTTCCATGTACTCATGGCGGGTGATCCGGCGGGCAATCTCCGGATATTCGCGCGCCTTGTACAACGGCATGTATTGCGACATCAGGTTGATGTAGGTGTCTTTTGGCAGATGCCCGGCAATCCAGTCCAGAACCTCCTTCGTGCCGGCGACGCGGTTGGGCATGACCAGGTGACGGATGATCAAACCGCGATAGAGCAGTCCGTCCTGCGCCGGTTTGGCCACGCCGACTTGCCGGTGCATTTCGAGAATGGCCTGGCGCGTGACTTGCGGATAGGTGTCCGCGCCGGAAGAATACTTCGCGGCCATCGCGGAGTCGGCGTATTTGATGTCGGGCATGTAAATGTCCACGATGCCATCGAGTTGTTGGAGAATGTCCACGCGCTCCCAGCCGCAGGTGTTATAGACCAACGGCAGCCGCAACCCGCGCGATGCGGCGTGATCCAACGCCAGCACGAGATGCGGCGAGTAATGCGTGGGCGTCACCACGTTGATATTGTGGCATCCCATCGCCTGCAAACGAAGCATCATCCCGGCACACTCGCTGACACTGCGGACATGCCCTTCGCCGCCCTGGCTGATTTCCCAGTTGCAGCAAAAGACGCAACGCAGTCCGCAATGCGTCATGAAAATCGTTCCCGACCCTTTCTCGCCGACCAGCGACGGCTCCTCGCCAAAGTGCGGATGGAACGAGGAAATCTCCAGTTGCGCGTTGGCTCCGCAGAACCCGCGTTCGCCTTCGAGCTTGTTCACCTCGCACTCGCGCGGGCAGAGCCGGCAACGTTCCATCTTGCTCCAGAGCGATTGCCCGCGCTTCTTCAGTTCGCCGCTCTTGTGCAGCGCCAGGTACGGGGGTTCGAATGGGGCGGACATGGACGTTTTCGATGTTGTGGACGTGGACACGTTGCCCGCTTCTTCATTCCTTTTCCGGCAACCAACACACACCAGCCCCGCGGCAGTCATTCGAAAGCAGGTCTCGACAAATCGTCGTCGTGGCACGTTGTTCATCTCGTCACGTCGCCACTCTAGCACAAATGAAACAACTATCGATTCGAAGATGCCAGAAATCGGCGCGCGGCCAGGCCGATGATCAAACCGTTGATCAGGCCAAGCCACATGCCAGCCCACACATCGCTCGGATAGTGTGACGTTCCCGCGATGCGCGACCAACCCACCAACGCCGCCAACGGCAAGCACGGCACGCCGAGCACCGGCAGCGACACCGCCAGCGTCGTGGCAACAGCAAACGCGCACGTCGTGTGCCCCGATGGGAAACTTTTGTACGTGCGGCTGAGGGTCGGCCCATGCAAACGGTCGGCCATTGCCGCGCTGGGCCGGGGGCGCCCGGTCAGGCTGCTGATCGAGTGGCATTGCGCCCCGGCCAGCAGTCCCGCCAGCAACGCCGCCAGCGCGACGACTCGCCAAGTCCGTTGTTTCAGAACCCACCCCAGAACGCCGAGCACGACAATCAACAGCAACCAGCCGCGCGGAAAATCGCCCCAAAAGCTGACGAACAGGGCGAATCTCTTGTCGGCGACCACAAGCTGCCGTCCCCAGTCGGCATCGCGCGGCACCAACACCATGACGCCGGCCGCCGCGACGAGGGCGAGCAACAGCCAGAGACGCCATTTCTCGCGAAACAACGCGCCGGCATTTCGAAGCAATCCGCGCAAATCCTGTTTCATTGCTGTGTCTCCCCAAATGGCTCGATGTGCACCGTCACGTTGTTCACCCGCGGCAACGCGCCCTGGATGGCATCCTTCACGTCATGCGCCACCTGATGCGCGTCACGAACCGTCATCACGCCGTCCACCTCGACGTGCATTTCGAGAAAGTACGCATAGCCCATCTTGCGTCCAAAACATTTCTCCACGCCTTTGACACCAGACACTCCGACGGCCACTCGTCGGGCTTGTTCGATGAGGTTGCCGGGCGGCTCGGCCTCCATGAGTTCCTTGGCCAGCGGACGCAACAGCCGCCACCCGTTCCAGGCGATGATGACGGAGGCGAAAATCGCCGCCCATTCGTCCGCGCTCGCGAAACGCGGCCCGCCGACCAGCGAGATGCTGATGCCCAGCGCCGCCGCGGCCGACGTGATGGCGTCGCTCCGGTGGTGCCACGCGTCCGTTTGCACCGCCTCGCTCTCGATCTCCGAGCCGACGCCGCTCACAAAACGGTACAACCCTTCCTTGACCAACACCACGCCCAGCAACACGAACAACGTGAAAGGCGCCGGCGTTCCGTGCGGTTCGAGAATCTCGCGAACCGCCTGGTAGAGGATGACCGCCGCGGCAGCCAACAACATCACCGCCACCGCCGTGGCCGCCAAGGTCTCAGCTCGTCCATGTCCGTAGGGATGGTCGGCATCCGCCGGGCGGTTGGCCACCACCATGCCCCGCCAGACAATGAGGGAACTAAACACGTCCATCACCGACTCGATGGCGTCGGCAATCAGCGCGTAGGACTGGCCGAGGATTCCCGCCGCCAGTTTGACCGCCGCCAACACTCCATTCGTAAGCAATCCCGTTGCCGACGTCATCACACTGCGTTGGAGCCGGCTCGGCTTCACACCTTCGCCAACAACGTCAGGATCGCCTTCTGCGCGTGCAGCCGGTTCTCGGCCTGGTCGAAAATGTCCTGCTGCCTGGCATCGAGCAACTCGGCGCTGATCTCCTTGCCCCGGTACGCCGGCAAACAGTGCATGACGAGCGCGCCCGGCTTGGCTTGCGACACCACGGCGGCATTGAGCTGGTACGGCGCAAGGATCCGGAGCCGGTCAAGCGATTCGCTTTCCTTGCCCATCGAGACCCAGACATCCGTGTACAACACGTCCGCGCCCTTCGCGGCGGCATGGATGTCGTCCGTCACGCTCACCTCGCCGCCGGCGCGGGCCAGCAACGACGGGCGCGGCTGGTAACCGTGCGGCGCGGCGATGGTCAGCGGCATGTTCATCTTCGCGGCGCCAAAAATCCAGGAACGCGCGACGTTGCAATCGCCGTCGCCGACAAATGTGATCCGTTTGCCCTTCAGGCCGCCGAGTTTCTCCTCAATCGTGTACAGGTCGGCGAGAATCTGGCACGGATGCTCGTCGTCGGTTAGCGCGTTGATGACGGGGATCGAGCCGCACGCGGCAAACTCCTCGACGTCCTCCTGCGCGAAGGTGCGGATGATGACGCCGTGCAAATACCGCGACAGCACCCGCGCGGTGTCGGCGACCGTCTCGCCGCGGCCGAGCTGGATGTCGTTGGCGGAGAGATAGAGCGGCCAGCCGCCGAGTTCGCGGATGCCGACCTCGAAACTGACGCGCGTGCGGGTGCTGGCCTTCGTAAAGATCAACCCCCACGTCTTGCCCGTGAGCGGCAGATGCTTCGCCGTCTTGCCGCGCCCTGCTTTCATCGCGCGGGCCAGCGCGAGCACCTCGTGGATCTCGTCGGCGCTCAGTTGTTCAATCGTCAACAGATGTTTCATGGTTTGCGTCATTATGCTGACGCCCATGGCCCAAGGCAAGGCTTCAATTGCTCAAGGATTTCTGTATATTGTGCGCCCCAACATGCACGAGGCAACGCACGACTATTTCAACGAGCGGCTGTTCCCGCCTGTGCCGGAGCGCCGCACGGAGTATGAACGCCGCGTCCGCGCCGGCCGCGAACGGATGGCCCGCAGCACCGGCGTCATCGTCGGACTGGCCCGCAACATCGAGGCGCGTTTGCCACACACGATCACCGGCATCGAAGCGCTGGGAGCGATGTTTGCGGATCACCGCGTGGTCATCTATGAAAACGACTCCACTGACAGGACCGCGGAACTATTGAAGGATTGGGCGGCACGCCGTGCGACGGTGGACATCACCTGCGAACACCGCGGCGACCCCGTCAATCCCACCGCACGCTGCCTCCAGCGCGCCGGGCGCATGGCCCGCTACCGCAACGCCTGCCTCGACATCGTACGGAAGAAGTACGCCGGGTTCGATTACACAATCGTTGTTGACACCGATTTGGCCGTTGGCTGGAGCCTGGACGGCGTCGCCAATACATTCGGACATGAGAACTGGGATTTTGTCGGCTCCAACGGCCTGATCTTTCGACGCAAACACTGGAACACGAACTTCCCCATCCAGTACGACGCGTGGGCGTTTCGTCTCGACGAGCAGTTCACGCCACTGACAACGCGGGAGGTCAACGACATGTGGTGGCGACGCGGTGAACCGCTGGTGACGGTGACGTGCAGTTTTGGCGGATTGGGCGTGTATCGGATGCCGGCCTATCTCGCCGGCAGGTATGCGGGCAACGACATCGAGCACGTCACCCACCAGATGAAAGCCCGCGCCGCCGGGTTCCGCCAGGTGTTTCTCAATCCGAGCCAGATCACGGTGTATGGGCGACACCGTCGCAAGTCGGATGGGTGGGTGATGCCGGCGCTCTGGTTGTTGACAGGCAACAAGCCGCGCGGTTGAACCGCTCAGGCCAACGCTTCCGCAAATCGGCCAACCGCCTCGTCGGCTTCCGCCATCGTGATGTTCAACGGCGGCAGGAACCGGACGGTGTTCGTCCCCGCCGGCACGAGCAACAGGCCGCGCGCGGCGGCTTTGTTGACGAGCGGGCGATTCTCCATCGCCGTGTCCACGCCGATCATTACGCCGAGACCGCGCACCGCCGTCACGCCCGGCACCAACCGGAGCTTGGCCATGAGATGCGCGCCGAGACCGCGCGCGTTGGCCATGAGATTTTCCTTTTCAATCTCTTCAATCACCGACAGCGCGACAGCGCACGCCAGTGGCGTGCCGCCAAACGTCGAGGCATGCGAGCCGGGGCCGAGCAGGTCCGCGTACGGTTTCCGCGCCCACGCCGCGCCAATCGGAAAGCCGCCCGCCAAACCTTTCGCCCACGACATCGCGTCCGGCACGACGTCCGGCGCAACGGCCCGCCACGCGCAGAACTCGCCCGTCCGACCGATGCCGCACTGGACTTCGTCATACATCAACAGCAACCCGCGCTCGTCGCAGAGCTTTCGCAGCCCGCGCAGAAATTCCGGCTTCGCCGGCGTGATGCCGCTCTCGCCTTGAACCGGCTCGATCAGTATCGCCGCCGTCTTAGGCCCGATGGCCGCTGCGACGGCGTCGAGGTCGTTGAACGGCACGTGACGGAACCCGTCCACCATCGGCTCAAACCCTTTCTTCACCTTCTCCTGACCCGTCGCCGAAATCCCGGCAAGCGTGCGCCCGTGGAAACTGTTGGTGAACGTCAGCACCTCGTACTTACCGGCGTCGTGGCCGAACTTGCGGGCGAGTTTGTAAAGCGCCTCGTTGGCTTCGCCGCCGGAGTTGCAGAAGAAACACTTCCCTTCAACGCCGACAAGCTCGACGAGTTTCTTCGCGAGCAATCCTTGCGGCTCGGTGTAATAAAGGTTCGAGCAATGGACGAGGATGTCGGCCTGTTTCGCGAGCGCGCTTGCCAGCGCGGCGTGGCCGAGCACGTTCACAGCGATGCCACCGCCGAAGTCGAGATACTCCTTGCCGTCAGCGTCCCACACGCGCGTCCCCTTCCCTCGCACAAAAACGAGTGGATACCGCCCGTAGGTGGGCATGACGTACTTGTCGAACAATCCGATGATTTCTGGTCCTGTCATGCCGCGCATGATGCGGACAGAAGGCTGCCGTTGCAAGGATTTTGCGTATCCAACAAACATCTTGGGCGCAAATTCTGATTGTCGTTTCTGCTCTTTACGGATAAGAGTGCGCTATATGGAGGCACGATGAAAACATTGATCGTAATTCTGGTTTTGGCGGGCTACTGGACGGCATCGGGCGTTGTCGCGCAGGGGGTGCTTCCGGTCCAGGTGACGGTGGAGAAAAAAGAGGCAACTTCTCGCGTCGTTAAACAGAAGGCGGCGGTCGCCCGAAAAGGGAACATGGATATGCATACCCCGGAGGTCGCCGAGCGCACGCAGAAGATGACTTTGGTGCTCAAACTTCTGAACATGTCCCCTGCCCCACTTTCGGGGGCCGTTGTCAATTACACCGTCGTCGGACGCGGGCGAACGGTGAGCGATCTAAAGATCGCAAAGGAAGCCAAATGCCAGACGGATTTGCCGCCGATGCGCCCCACCAGCATCGAGTTGGAACCGGTGTCATTCCTACTGGAGGAAACCGTTTTTCGACACGGAGCGTTCAGTAACAAAAACACGCAAGACGGCGACCAGTATTACGGAGTGCATGTGCTCGTCGAACTTGGCGACCGAAAGTTCGAGTTTGCCGACCCGAAAGACCTGGTGACGGCGATGAAACGTCTCAAGCCCGCCTCCGATCAGCCCGCCTCGTCAGTGAGCGCGGCGACTACCTCGCAAGCGCGAAACTTTTATCTCGATGAAAAACCGTTCGACAAACTCTCGAACAAGAAGATCAGCGACTGGGGAATTCTCGCGCTGGAGACAAGCACGAAATGGAAACACGGGGAGACCGAACATTTCGTCGTCCATTTCTTCGCCAATGCCGACGCCATTGCCCGTCGCTGCGAGAAGTTCTACGCCGATACTCGTGAATTCTTCGGCTTCCGCCACGACCTCATGGGCGCATTGAAATCCCACGTGTTCGCGTTCCACGACCCCGCTGACTGGAAGAGTTTTAAGAGACAAGTCAAACTCGCCGACACGACGGGAGGCGTGGCGCGGAGCCATGAGTTCTTCTATCTCTCCGTTACTTCCGACAGGCAATTCGATTCCCTCGCCCACGTCCAGGCGCACGAGATGACGCATCTGGTGTTCAACCGGTTCTTCAACGGGCGCGTGCCCCTCTGGCTCAACGAAGGTGTGGCCGAGTACTTTGGACTCAAAAGAATCGTGGATCTCACGACGTTTCGCTCGTATGTGGGAAGAGCCAAGCCGTTCCCCCTCGACAAGCTGTTCGACGCCGAGAAATACCCGGAACAGGAACAAGCGCTGCGCTCCTTCTACGCCGAGTCGGCAATTGTGGTTGATTTTCTGACACACACGGCTGAGCGACGCGCGTTGTTGCCGAAGTTCATTGACGCCATGATCGCCAAGGACGACGCAGATGCCGCGCTCAAGCTCTACGGATTCAACACCCGCGCTGACTTTAACAAAGCCTACGAGCGCCATCGCGCCTCGTTCCCCAAGAATTGATCGTTGACCCGTTGCATCAGGAGGCGATGATGACGACCGCCAGCTACAGCCAGGAAATCGAACGCGGCCTGCGCGTCGCGGAGGCCAACATCTATCACGAGGACAAAATCTGGTCGCGCTTCAGCAACGACAAAGTGGACATCGGCGAGGTGCTGGCCAACGTCATCCGCACACTGAACAAGGCGCTGCCGTTGACCAAACCGATGAAGGCGCTCTCCATCGGCTCCGGCGCAGAACCGCAATTCCGAATCCTCGAGACGGCGTTCCGCGGCGGGCTGCACCTGCTGGACATGGACGACACGTCGTTGGACATCCTGCGCGAACGCATCCACCGGCAAGCGACCGACCACGCCTCGGTCGTGCGGGCGGACATCAAGGAGGTGTTCCCCGACCCGCGCAAGACGCGCGCCTTCGTCGAGGCGGAACTGGCCGGCGGGCGGGTGGAGTTGATCACCCTGCACCATTCGTTGTACTATTGCGTCGAGGCGGACTGGCTCCCGATCCTGTCCAACCTCTACAAGACCGCGCTCGCCTCCACGGGCGCGCTCCACGCCGTGTTGATGGCCAACCACGGCGACGACCAAACGACGACGACGTGGCTGTACAATCATTTCGTCGGAAAGTTTTTCGGCGCGCGCAACGAACAGGACCTGTGCGAGTTCGCCGCGACGCTGAAGAAACGGCCGGTCTTCCGGAACGCACAGGTTCTCGTGAAAACCAACCGCGTGCGGTTCCGCGCTCCCGACTTCGAGAAGTTGATGGCCGTGGTCTGGATGATTCTGCTCTACCCCGACGTCCATCCCTACAGCGAAAAACAGCGGCGCGAGATCACCGAGTTCGTCCACCGCAACTTCTGGCAGAACGAGCAGCCGATGATCCAGTTGCAGGACCACATGGTGATCTACCGGGGCATCCGCTGCAAAGGCTTGATCTGACAATGTTGCGAAGATACGGTCGCCAACAGAAAGAGTCCGCGCGCACCGGTGAAGCTTCTTTGCGCTGTCGCGTCCAATGATTGGCTAAGAGGAGAGATCCAAATGAACGAATGGAAACCCGATTCGTGGAAACAAAAAAAACTCAGTCAGGCCATTTCTTATCCTGATGCGGAGACGCTTGATCGCGCGCTGCAAGTCCTCTCGCGCCTTCCCCCGCTGGTGACAAGTTGGGAGGTGGAAAACCTCAAGGCGCTCCTGTCCCAAGCAACGCGCGGCGAGGCGTTCCTGCTTCAAGGCGGCGATTGCTCGGAGCGATTCGCCGATTGCCGCTCCGATCCCATCGTCGCCCAGCTCAAAGTCCTCCTGAACATGAGCATGGTGCTCACCTATGGTTCCCAGCGACGGATCATCCGCGTCGGCCGCTTCGCCGGCCAGTACGCCAAACCGCGCTCCTCCGACACCGAGACCCGCGACGGCGTCACGCTGCCGACCTACCGCGGCGACATGGTGAACCGGCCTGAGTTCACCAAGGAAGCGCGCACGCCGAACCCGTTGTTGTTGCTGCGGGGCTACGAACGATCGGCCCTCACGCTGAATTTCATCCGCAGCCTGGTGGACGGCGGCTTTGCCGACCTTCGGCATCCTGAGTACTGGAACCTTCGCTTCGTCAAGTACGCCCAGCTCGCCGAGGAATACACCGCCATCGTCAACAACATCGCCGACAGCCTGAAATTCCTCGAAATCCTCGCCGGGCGACGCCTGCACGAATTGCAACGGATGGAGTTCTACACCAGCCACGAAGGCTTGCACCTGCCCTACGAACAAATGCAGACCCGCGTCGTCCCGCACCGCACCGGCTGGTACGACCTCACGTGCCACTTCCCATGGATCGGCAACCGGACCCGCAATCTCGACGGCGCGCACGTCGAGTTTTTCCGGGGCATCGCGAATCCGATTGGCGTGAAAATTGATTCCCACATCGCCCCATCCGAACTCGCTGAACTCGCCCGCGTCCTCAACCCCCAAAACGAACCCGGCCGCCTCACCTTTATCCATCGCTTCGGCGCCGGCAACATCGCCAAGGGTTTGCCGCCCCTGATTGACGCCATCCGCTACAGCGATCAAGTCGTGCTCTGGGTCTGCGACCCCATGCACGGCAACACCATCACCACCCAATCGGGCCGCAAGACCCGCGACTTTCACGCGATTCTCTCGGAGTTGGATCAAGCCTACGAAATCCACCACGCTTGCGGTTCACAGTTGGGCGGCGTTCACTTCGAATTGACCGGCGAAAACGTCACCGAATGCCTCGGCGGCGCCCGCGGCATCACCGAAGCCGACCTCGAACACGCCTACGTCAGCGACGTGGACCCGCGCCTCAACTACGAGCAGTCCCTCGAAATGGCGCTCCTCATCGCCCGCAAACTCCACCGCAACCACGGATAACCATGCGTCACCTCGCAGCGTTCCTCATCCTGCAAAGTTGTGCCGCTGTAGTGGGGCAACCATCTTGGTTGCCCATTCCTTTGCTTGGGCAAGCTGGAAGCTTGCCCCACTCTTCAAATCTGCACGGCACTCAACCATTGACGATGACCGGCGACATCGCCTCCAACCTCGTCGCTGGCGCGGACAGGTTTCTGCTCCGCGAGATTGACAAAGCCTTCGAGCGTCCTGTCAAAGCCGGTGACCGCGAACGGCTCGCGCACATCCTCGGCGTCCGCGACGCGCGTGTGCCATTCGACGGGCTGGAGTTTGTCGCCACGACCGCGCAATCTTCGCTTGTCGGACGCAATGTCCACGCCGTCCGCTGGCCGGCGTTCGGAGATGTCCACGGCGAAGGTCTGCTCTTCATGCCCGACGGCAAACCGGTCCTCAACGTCATCGCCATTCCCGACGCCGACCAGACACCGGAGCAATTCACCTTCGCGGCGCGCCTCGCGGCGAGTGGTTGCCGCGTCGTCGTACCCGTGCTGATTGACCGACGCCTTGAGAAGCGTAACAACCGATCCACCGTGTCGAGCCGTGAATTCCTTTATCGCAGCGCATTTGAGCTTGGCCGGCATCTGATCGGCTACGAAGTGCAGAAGGTGCTCGCTGTCGTGGACTGGTTCGCCAAACAAAACGACGCCAAGATCGTCGTCGCCGGTTACGGCGAAGGCGGAATGCTCGCACTCTACGCCGCTGCGCTCGACACGCGGATTGATACCGCGCTTGTCAGCGGTTACTTCGACGACCGACGCAACCTCTGGCAGGAACCGATTGACCGCAACGTCTTCGGCCTGCTCAACCACTTCCGCGACGCCGACCTCGCCGCGATGATCGCGCCGCGCACTCTGATCGTCGAGGCATCGCCCGGCCCCGAACTGACCCTCGAAGCCAAAGGCGGTGCCCCCGGCCGCTTGGTCAGCCCGAAACTGGAAGACGTGAAAAAGGAAATCGCCCGTGCCCCCGTTCCCATCGAACTGGTCTTAAACGACGACGAAGCGTTAAAGAAACTTGTAGGAGCGGCGTCCCCGCCGCGACCGGCTATTGCTACCGGCCCGCAGCAGCGCCAAACTCGGCAGTTCCAAGAGATTGACCGGCACAACCAGTGGTTGCTCCGGGAAAGCGAGTATGTCCGTGCGCAGTTCATGAAGAAGCTCGACACCTCATCGCTGGAGAAATACCAGAAGAGCGTCGAGCGGTATCGCGACCATTTCTACAACGAAGTCATCGGCAAGTTCGACCAGCCGCTATTGCCGGCGAACCCGCGCACTCGTCTCTGGAAAGAAACCGACAAGTGGACCGCCTACGAAGTCGTGCTCGACGTTTTCCCTGACGTGATCGCTTACGGAATCCTACTGTTGCCGAAAGACATCAAACCCGGCGACAAACGTCCGGTCGTAGTCTGTCAGCACGGACTCGAAGGCCGTCCGTCGGACGTGATTGGTGGGCATCGCGCTTATCAGAGTTTCGCCGCGGTGTTGGCCGAGCGCGGCTTCATCACGTTCGCGCCGCAGAACCTCTACATCTTCGGCGACCGGTTCCGCACGTTGCAGCGCAAGGCCAACCCGCTCGGCAAGACGCTGTTCTCGATCATCGTCCCGCAACACCAGCAGATCACCGACTGGCTCGCGACGCTGCCGGCGGTTGACCCGCAACGGATCGCGTTCTACGGTCTCAGCTACGGAGGCAAGACCGCGATGCGCGTGCCGCCGTTGGTCTGCAACTATTGCCTCTCGATCTGCTCCGGCGACTTCAACGAGTGGGTTGCCAAGAACGCCTCGACGCGCCTCCCGTTCAGCTACGTCTGGACCGGCGAGTACGAAATCTTCGAGTTCGATCTGGGCAGCACGTTCAACTACGCCGAAATGGCGGCATTGATCGCGCCGCGCCCGTTCATGGTCGAGCGCGGCCACTTCGACGGCTGTGGCTCGGACGAGGCAATCGCTTACGAATTCGCCAAGGTGCGTCATTTGTATCAGGCCAAACTCGGCATCGGCGACCGCTGTGAGATCGAGTGGTTTGTCGGCGGCCACATCATCAACGGCAAAGGCGCCTACGATTTCCTCCACCAACACCTCCGCTGGCCCAAGCCGTGAACTCCCACCGCACCCCGGAACACGGCAGTGGTAACCACGGAATACACGGAAGGCACGGAAGACGAATTTTTTCCTCGTGTTCAGTGTGTTCCGTGGTTTCTCATCTCTGCTGGTCCTGCGACGTTCGCGCCACGCTTGACACGACCCGACCACGGTGACAATCTCCACGCCAGAAACCAGAACCGCTGACGCGAGGCTCGACATCGGCGGTGTTTTCGACGAGAATAGGAACATGACACCGAGCGTGCAATACCTCACCAATCCGAATGGCAAGAAGACCGCTGTCGTGATGCCCATTTCCGATTACGAAAGGCTCATGGAGGATCTGGAGGATTTGGCGTCCATTGCGGATCGTCACGACGAGCCGACGATTCCCCACGACAAGTTCAAGGCAGAGTTGAAACGCGATGGCATCCTTTCGCGTTGAGTGGAAGAAATCCACCAAGAAGGATTTGCGCAAACTGCCGGCCAGCGTGGCCGCGCGGGTGGTGGATGAGGTTGAGTCGCTGGGCTGGAATCCGTTCCCGCAGGGCGTGGAGAAGCTGACTGCCTCGGAGAACGCCTACCGGATTCGGTTGGGTGATTATCGGGTCGTGTACAATGTATTTCGTGAGTGGAAACTTGTCGAGGTGCAGCGGGTCAGACACCGAA
>Ga0194113_10003791_pt1 | contig 20070 bp, 19 predicted proteins | sample TA2MahC200mmetaG_FD_146193 | JGI IMG/M metagenome (GOLD analysis project Ga0194113, IMG submission 146193) | Freshwater microbial communities from Lake Tanganyika, Tanzania - TA2015017 Mahale Deep Cast 200m | ecosystem: Environmental > Aquatic > Freshwater > Lake | place: Tanzania: Lake... | reverse complement strand
GCTATGTTCTGGGGTACTGCTCGAAGGCTGCTAGTTTTGCCTCCGTTTCCTGTCAGGGAGAAGTACCTGGCAATTGGCTACGATGTGGAGCCGTTGCGTTCCGTGCTTCAGCCGGATTTCACAATAGCCCTGATACTGGTGCGGATGGGAGCCTTTGCTATAGGCGTTTGTAGGGGAGAAGAGCTCGTGTTGAGCAAGGTGGGCACGGGGCTGGTTCATGCCAGGCATAAGAAGGGCGGGTCATCGCAGCGACGCTTTCAGAGGCGACAGGACAGGGAAGTGGACGTGTTCATAGAGAGGGTATGCGGGCATGTGAGGGAACGGCTTGAGCCGCGGGTGAAAGAGATAAATTACCTGGTCTATGGCGGGGGACGGGAGGCAATAGGCTTGCTGCGGAAAGAGTGTCAGTTTCTAAATAAGTTTGATGATTGTCTATTACCTTCGTTACTGGACATACCGTCACCGCGCAAGGTTGTGCTGGAAGCGGCGGTGATGAGTGTTTGGTCAAATCAGGTTATCGAATGGCAACAGGCGTGAGGCGTGACGCTAGATGCAAGGTTCAAGATGCAAGAGGCAAGTGGCAAGACCTGAAACTTGCAAGCTCAGATGGTGACTGGTGATTGGTGACTAGTGACTGAGGGCGTGGCGATCTAGTCGTCATCGCACACTATAAGATTACCTTGTCATTCAGGTTGTGTCGGTATTCCTGGCAACAGCAAAGGCTTCTTGTCACGTGCATTTGCCGGCATGCTGAACAAAATGAGTTAGCAATAATCCCCTTAATACTTGCTATCAGAAACATCTTCAACACTAGCCATGCCTCGGTGTATTTTATCCTCGTCATTTTTCAGCTATGACCAACATTTCAAAATCTTCGGTTGTCAGCTTATCGTTTCTAGAAAAAGCGCCGAGCTTTGCGCCAAAGATTTCAATTTTTATATAGCCCAACGTTTTCAACAGCCACCAGATTTCACTTGGCACATAGTATCTTTCGTTACAGTGTAATTCCTTTTTGTTGCCATCGTCGTCTTCAACTTCTGTTATGTTGTAATCACGAAATGTCATTAAATCGAATGTATTGCTCCTGTAAGTAGCGTTGCCTTTCTCTGTAGTTGAGGCACAAAATTCTTCAACGGAATGGTATAGAGGAAAGAGCCCATTAAGTGTTGTAAAAATAAACTTACCATGTTCTTTTAATGATTTGGTGGCATTCTTGAGTATTTCATAATTCATTTCATCTGTTTCCATTAATGGGAAGGCACCTTCGCACAGCATTATCACCAGGCTGAACTCATTATCGAACGGCAAATCTCTGGCATCGTGTTTTAAGAAATCGATTTTGAGGCCCTGCTGCTCAGCTTTCTCTCTTGCTCTTGCCAGAAGCGAGTCAGACAAATCTATTCCTGTAATATTGTAACCCCGTCTTGATAATTCAATTGAGTGTCGTCCTGTCCCACATCCAATATCCAGAATTCTTATGGATTTGTTAAAGCCAATCTCCCGCTCAATAAGATCACATTCTCCGACTGTTCCTTGAGCAAAGCTCTCTCTGTCATATTGTTGCCCATAGTTCTCAAATAATTCTTCATACCACTGTTTCATGGTTACCTCCAAAGGCTGTACAGTTCATTCTGAAGGAATCGATAAGCTCCTCACTTGTGTCTTCTATAATTATAATGGTGATATACAAGATTTTAGAACTGGTTACGAGCTCGTGAGAATGAATCTGTGCCACTATTGGTGTAACAATACCGAGAGATGTTTAGCCTGTGGTACTTGAAAATGGTTTCCTATCACGCTTACATAGGATCTGGATTACGTGGCGGCCTGAATAGAGGCATGGCGGAACACCGCCGCCCGGGAGTACCCACTGGCCGGCTATATAGAAATTTGCCAAGCCAGGCAGCGTTCTGGGTATCGTGGTCATGAGCGCTTTTGGCGTCGGCAGCCATCCCATATAAGCCCCTTTGTAGTTCAAGGTGTAGCGCCAGGTGGTGTAAGGTGTGACGACATCGGTCATCTCCACCAGTGACGAGATGCCGGGATAGTGCGCCTCAAGTCGCGCTAAGACTTTTTTGCCACCCTCTGTTTTTCTGCCTCATATCGCTGCCGGTCCTCTTGTAGGTCGTTCCAAAAATCCCACTCCGTCTCCAGCATAACCTGGACCACTGTTTTACCTCGCGGCGCAAATCCGGTGCTATAGTTGAAAATACGCAACGAGAAGCCGACAATTTCTTGATTGCCTACGGTAATAGCATCCTTCAGAATGATAAAACTCATGTGAGGATCATCAGGAAACTCCCTTGCCACGCCAAAGCTGACCATGAGCACAGGGCGGATCAACTTCCAATTGCAATACCGCTCTCTGGTTTTCTTGGTCACATAGCGCCCGCCTAGCATCTTGAAGATGGTACTGTGCCCATCGGCGGCGGAAATTACCACATCAGCCCGGTGAGTGCTGCCATCGATCAGACTTACACCCACAGCCCGGTCGTCTTCCACGATGATTTCCTTCACAGTGGCTTCGTAGGTCATTGTGCCTCCGAGAGCCTTGTAGCGCTCCTCGATTGGCATGACGAAGCCCCGGCATCCTGTAGGGAGTAACCCTATTTGCCCATCTGCTAGAAGTGCCATGAGCATGAACACGAACCAGACTGGAACCTCCGGCAAAAACAGATTCTCCAGGGTCTGCCGCAGCAACTGGCTATGTGCAGCCAGCGCATAGTTCGCTAGGGGTTTGGCATACTTGCCCGTGAAATACTTGAAGGTCCTACGCATGCTCCAGAACTGTCTAAGCAGGTCAAGGGGATTCATCAGCTCAGGTGGTTTGCCCGTGCCCGCCTCGAACAATATGGTGGAACCCTGCATAGCGCAGGCGCCAGCGACCAGATCGTCGATGAGCCCGGCATCTGCTGGTGCGATAGCCTTCAAATCGTGCATCAGGCGCTCCAAGTCACCCGTGATGTCTAGGCTAACCCCGCTAGCTTCGTCAATGAAGCGGCTATATGTAATGAGAGTGGGGAAATCATCGGTCTGGATTCCCAACTCGCGGTACAGCTCAAAAATAGGTTGGCCTGGCCTGTGTCCAATGAGGAAATGTATGCCACCATCGATCAAATAACCCTCACGTTTCCAGGCAGCGGCTACCCCACCTGGTTTGGAATGATGCTCGAAGGTATGGCAGCGGTAGCCATTCATCTGCGCGTAGCAGCCAGCAGATAGGCCGGCAAGCCCAGCTCCGATGACAATGATTGACTTCTCAGTCATATCTCTTCATTCACCAACAGAAGGCTCTTTAATATCCAGACGAGAAAGGGTACGAGTTTGTCTGATAAACTATTGTAGGTGGGATTGTAACACCCAAGGGGATTGATGTCGAGGTTGATATGATTGTCTACTGTCCGTTATGGGTATGGGCTTAGGCGAGGCCAAGAAGAACAGCCCCAACATGAAGATTTCCACAGTGGTCTGCCCTGTAAACGTGCCTACACAATAGTCAGTTTTGTTCAGGATTGTCCCGTGGGGGTTGCTGGCAGTTTCTGTTGTAGAAATATCGCCGGGCAATAGCACGTGCAGTAACAGAGTGGTGGGTTTTATGATTAGTGGCGAATTATGTTTACACCCAAGGCGTCACTGTGGAGAATGGAGTGGCGTGGCTATTAAGAATACCAGAGAGATTGTTTCACTTCGCTAGCGGTGACAAGAGACACCGGGGATTCTTCGTCCCGGTTGCATCGGGGCTCAAGAATGACAAGAGGGGATTGCTTTGAGGCTGTTGCTGACTTTAAAGCGGCTAGCGTGGATGGTGTGTATGTGTTGGGTGGTGTCAGCGAATCGGTGTGCCAAATAGCAGTTGGTGTGAACAAGGTAGGGATGGTTCTTTTGGGAGGGTTGAACCCGGTGGCTGCGGCGGTGGAGTCTGGCAGTGCTGCAGGGAACGTGGCTGAGAGGTATGCTGGATTTTGAGCAACTGGTGAGCTTTTGGGATATCAAAGCCTGAACCCGTAGCGTTTTCGGTTCCAATTAACCTATTTGCTGGTCTATTTGGTCTCCAGTAGCTTCAGGCTATTGTCTCCAAGCATGTTGCATATCTCCTGTGCTAGCTCGAGACAGTAGTTGCTTTTTTGGGGCAATGCCAAAGTAGTGGTTTCTTCGGCGGTGATAATGATGAGCTGGACAGTGTCATTGCCGGGATAGCGGCTGAGAGTATCCTTCACTTGCGATAAGAGCTTCAGGTCTTTGTTGGTGCTATCTGTTTGATTCATGGTAATCACCAGCTTGCGTCGTACTGGAGGTTTGGGTGGTGGCTGAGGTTGAGCTTGTGGTCGGGGCTGAGTCCCAGCCTCAGTTGACGTCTCTTCTGGTTTGTATTGTTTTGCCCGGTAGCAGTTGATGGTTACTCGGTCATCCCTCGTCTTCACAACGCCTTCCACCACGACGATTTCTCCTTCTTGCCAAACTTGCTTGGTCTGGTTGTAGGTCTCTGGCCAGACAGTGACCTCAATACTGCCCTGCAAGTCTTCGAGTGTAGCAAAAAGGAATGGTCGTCTATCCCTGGTGTGTAGTTGGCGCATGGTGCTGACCATTCCGGCGATTATTACGTTCTCTCCCACCATGTCGGCGTCGATTTCGCCGCATAAGGCGGTGGCAGCGTTGGCTAGCTTTGGAGCTATTCCCACCAGGGGGTGTTCTGAGAAATAGACACCCAGCAATTCCTTCTCCCAATCTAGTTTCTCTTTCAATGTGGTGTCGAAGTTCTCCAGTTTGAGGTCGGGAAGTGGCAGAGGTGCCTGCTCTCCCCAAAAATCGAACATAGATGCTTGTCCTGATTCTCTCATTCTTTGCTCTCGTTGGGCTGTGGATATGATTCGGTCTATTGCCTGTAGCAGTGCTCCTCGCTGCCCCAAAGAATCGAAGGCGCCGGCTTTGATAAGGCTTTCTATAACCTTCTTGTTGACGTTGCGCAGGTCGGCACGCCGGCAAAAATCTTCAATGGTCTGGAAGGTGCCACTTTGTTTGCGTGCTGCGATGATTGGTTCGATTGCTCCGTGACCCACATTTTTGATTGCAGTGAGGCTGAACCTTATGCCTTTCTTCCCGTCCAACTCCTCGGTGACGAATTGGGCTTGGCTCTTGTTGATATCGGGTGGCAGAACGGTGATGCCCAGGCGACGGCATTCGGTGATACCTGAGGCTAGCCTGTCTGAATGGCCGGTGTAGGTATTCAAGAAGGCAGTCATATATTCCACAGGATAGTTGGCCTTGAGGTAGGCGGTTTCATATGCGATCAGAGCGTAGCTTACGCTGTGAGCCTTGTTGAAGGCGTAACCCGCGAAGGGTTCGATCAAGTCGAAAATTTGAGTAGCTAGCTCGGCGGATAGCCCTTTCTTCTTAGCACCTTCGACGAAGTTTTGTCGCTCCTTCTTCATCACCTCCGGGATCTTCTTACCCATGGCTTTTCGCAGGATGTCAGCCTGTCCCAAACTGTATCCGGCAAGGGCTTGGACAATTAGCAGCACCTGGTCCTGATATACAATGACGCCATACGTTTCTTTCAATATCTCTTCTACAGCGGGATGTGGGTAGCGTATTGGCTCATGGCCATGTTTGGCCTTGATGAAAGTTGGTATTTGTTCCATGGGACCGGGTCGATAAAGGGCAACCATGGCTGCTACATCGGTAAAATTTGTTGGTTTGAGTTCCTTGATGTAGCGTCGCATTCCAGCGCCTTCCAACTGGAAGATGCCACCCGTCTCGCCGGAGGCCAGCAGCTCAAAGGTCTTGGGGTCACTGAGTGGTATATGTTGCAAGTCCACCCGTACATTCCGCTCTGTGGCGATGATTTCCCTGGCTTTAGCTAGAATCGTGAGATTGGCGAGGCCGAGGAAATCCAGTTTCAGCAGACCAAGCTTGGCGATATCATCCATGGCGAACTGAGTTGTTGGCGTGGCTTGCTCATTGTCTTTGCCAGAGCGTTGCAGTGGCACATGTTTGGTCAAGGATTCCCTAGAGATGACGATGCCTGCAGCGTGTGTGCTGGCATGGCGGGATATTCCCTCTAGTTTTTTAGCGGTGTCGATTAGATTGTGTACAACTTCGTCCTGTTCGTATAAATCGGAAAGCTCTTTCATTTCGGCCAGGGATTGGTCTAATGTTATGTTCGGTCTCATTGGTACTAGTCTGGCTATTCTGTCTACATCACTGTAGCTCATACCTAGTGCCCTACCCACGTCTCTAAGGGCGGCTCTAGCACCCAGCGTGCCAAAGGTGATAATCTGGGCTACGTGGTCGGCACCGTATTTCTGCGTGACATAGGTTATCAGTTCATCACGCCTATCATCCTGGAAATCCATGTCAATGTCTGGTGGCTCGCGGCGTTCCACGTTCAAAAACCGTTCAAAAACGAGTATGTTTTCCACGGGGTCGATGTTGGTGATTCCGAGGCAGTGAAGGGCTAAACTGGCAGCAGCACTGCCACGAACGCCGAACAGGATGTTCTGTTTTTTGGCGAAAGAAATCAGGTCGGCAACAACGAGGAAATAGTCAGCGAACTCGGTTTTTTTGATTACGTCTAACTCATAGGCAAGCCTGTCTTTTAATTCGCCAGTGGGCGAGGGATAACGTTGCTCGAAGCCTTTCCAGCAGAGCTCTGCCAAGTGTTCATCTGCTGACTTTCCTGGTGGCAGGTCTACCTGGGGGAGGTTGAGCTTGCCGAACTCTAACTGCAGTTTGCAGAGGTCGGCGATTTTCTCGGTGTTTTCAATTGCTTGGGGCAGGTCAGCGAAAAGCCCTGTCATTTCCTCGGGGCTTTTTAGGTAGAAGGAGTCGCCTGCTAGTTTTAGCCTTTTGTCATCCAGGATAGTTGTATTGGTCTGGATGCATAACAGTATTTCATGTATGGATGCATCTTCCCTGTTCACATAGTGTACATCGTTGGTAGCGACCACCGGGATGTCAAATTTGGCAGATAATTCGAGCATCCCTTGGTTGATACGTTCTAGTTCGGGTATGGGATGCCGCTGAATTTCCAGGTAGTAATGGGCGAAATTCTCCCTGTGCCACAAGGCTACTTTTTCAGCGTCGCTGGTTCTGCCTTCCAGGATAAGACGAGGTATCTGTCCTTGAGCGCAGCCAGAGAGCAGGATAAGCCCTTCACCGTGTTTGATGAGGAGGTCTTTGTCTATCCTTGGTTTATAGTAGAATCCATCAAGGTGGGCTTTGGTGGTCAACTGCAGAAGATTCCGATAGCCTTGCAGATTTTTTACTAGTACCGTCAGATGATATGTGCTCTTCTCACTTATGGTTTTGTTAAGATGACTGGTTTCAGCTAGATACATTTCGCAGCCGATGATGGGCTTTATGCCTGCGTTTTTGGCAATCGAATAGAAATTGATGACACCATGCATATTTCCGTGGTCAGTGATAGCGAGGGTGTTCATCCCCAGGTCATTGGCCTTGGAGATCAGTTGGGAGACGCGACAGAGTCCGTCAAGTAAGCTAAACTCGGTATGGACATGCAGATGGGTGAACATCCTGGCCCTTTCTAGAGAGGGATTGGTCGACAAATTATAGCACAAAGCCCCTGTTGCCTATTATCTGGTATTGATAGCTTCAAATCAGCTTTGCAATTTAGTCCGCCTGAGACTATAATTTGGAGAAATGCCTGTTATCAAATACGATGTACGTGGCCTGTTGGCCAGGGTTTCTGATGTCCTGTCTCAGCGCAATTGCCAAGCCTACGTTGTTGGTGGGCTTGTGCGTGACCACCTGTTGGGCAGGGATACCGCGGATATAGATATTGCTGTTAATGCCGATACTCCCGGCGTGGCTCGGGAAATAGCAAATGCTATTGGTGGCAAATATGTGCTCCTAGACGAGGCGAATGGTGTGGCCAGGGTGGTAGCCATGGAGGGTGAGCATGTTCTCCATCTGGATTTCAACTCTTTCTCTGGCAACATCGAAAATGACCTGGGGAGGCGTGATTTTACCATAGATGCCATGGCTGTTGAGCTAGCTAGGCTGGTTTCGGGTCATGTGGAAGTGATTGACCCCTTCCGTGGCCAGGTTGATTTGAAGTCGAGACTGATTCGTGCTGTTAGCGAACGCGTCTTTGCGGAAGATGCTGTCAGACTGCTACGGGCTGTCAGGCTGGCTGCGGAGCTGGGGTTTGCCATCGAATCGAATACTGAAAAGCTCATCAAGAGGGATGTCCAGCTAGTTAAGCATGTTCCGGGAGAGAAAGTGAGGGAGGAACTGCTGAGGCTTTTCGGCTTGCCGGGCGTTGCGGGTATGGTGTGCTATATGGATGAGTTGGGGTTGCTTACAGGAGTAATGCCGGAGCTGGATGGGATGAAAGGCGTGGAGCAGCCTAAAGAACACTACTGGAATGTGTTTGACCATTCTGTGGAGACAGTGGCTACGGTGGAGTTTATGCTAAGGGAGTGCCAGTGGCAATATGGTTCTGATGATTTGCTGGCTATAACTCCTTGGTCGGAGGCAATAAAGCTGCATTTCGATGAGGAGGTATCCAACGGCAGCAATCGCAGAATCTTGCTCAAGCTAGGAGGGTTACTCCATGATATCGCCAAGCCGGCCACCAAGACTACGGAGGAGACAGGCAAGACGCGGTTTTTGGGACACGGCAAAATCGGTGCTTCTATGGCGGCTGCTATGCTGGAGGGATTGCGCTTCAGCAGTCGAGAGGTCAGATTAGTAGAGAACCTGGTATATCATCATTTGCGTCCGGCTCAAATGTCGAACGAAGGCTTGCCCACGCGCAGGGCTGTCTTCCGCTATTTTAGGGATACTGAGGGAGCAGGCATCGACATTCTGTTCCTGGCTCTGGCGGACTATCTGGCTACAGGTGGACCGAACCTGGATGTGGAGCAATGGAAGCAGCATAATCATGTTGTCAACTATGTGTTGGCGGAGCACATGAGGCAGGAAGCCGAGGTCATGCCCGTTAAGCTGATTGATGGGCATGATATAATGGATGTTCTTGGTATTAGCTCGGGGCCGCTGGTAGGCGAGTTGCTGACAGAGGTGCGTGAGGCGCAAGCCGCTGGCGAATTGAATACGAAGGAAGATGCAATAGCACTGGTGCGCATGAAGATGGAAAAGCGACATTGCAGCGCAGCTTGTTAATGATTTTTGTTGGGGTGGGTAGAGGTGGTTATAAATAACATAAGGAGTGAATTGGTCAATTGAGAAAAGGAAACGTCTATCTGCTCTTTTTTATCCTTGCCCTTTTCTGTGTTACCCTGTGGGTGGTATGGCCGGGTACGGATATATTTGGTAGGAAGGATTTTACACTGGGGCTTGACCTTCGTGGAGGTAGCCACCTGGTGTATAAGATAGACATGGCAAAGAAAGACCCTTCGCAATCAGATGTAGATGTGATTGAAGGTGTGAAGCAAAAGATAGAACGTCGTGTTAATGCCTATGGTGTCACTGAACCGGTCATTCAGACCATTCGCAGTGAGGACGGCGACTTCATCCTGGTTCAGCTTCCTGGGGTAAAAGACATCGATGAAGCCATCAATCTTATCGGCAAAACGGCGGAGTTGGATTTCAGGGAGATGGAGCTAGACCAAAGCGGGCGGATGGTTTTCGATGAGCAGGGTATGCCCAAGTGGCAAGCCCTGGCTATAGCTACTGGTAGCGATGACAAGGAAAAGGAGCTTACCGGCAAATATCTGAAGCCCAATGCTAAAGTCGTCTTAGAGCCGCAGACTAACAGGCCTGAGGTAGCCTTTGAATGGAATGATGAGGGTGCTGTCCTGTTTGAGCAGATAACCAAGCGCAATCTGCAGAAACCTCTGGGCATATATCTGGATGGAGTGCCGATTTCGTGGCCCACTGTGCAAGCAGTGATCAAGGAGAAAGGTGTTATTACCGGGTTGGACCTGCAGGAAGCTAGGACATTAGCTATCCAGCTTAACTCAGGCTCCCTGGATGTGCCGTTGGAGCTGGTGCAGAATATGACTGTCGGAGCTACGCTGGGTGAGGATTCTCTGAGGAAGAGCCTGATTGCCGGCATAATCGGTTCGGTTTTGGTGGTTGTGTTTATGATAGCCTACTACCGTGTCTCTGGACTGGTTGCTTGCCTGGCCTTGATTGTGTATGGAGTTCTCACGCTGGCCATTTTCAAGCTGATTCCTGTGGTGCTGACGTTGCCGGGTATTGCTGGCTTTATTGTTTCTGTAGGTATGGGTGTGGATGGCAATGTGCTCGTGGCTGAACGATTGAAAGAGGAACTCAGGGCCAAGCGCACACTTCAGGCGGCAGTGGAGGGCAGCTTCCGTCAATCCTGGACTGCTATATGGGACAGCAATATCACAGTATTTATCGTCTGTGTTGTCCTCTATTGGTTGGGCAGCAGGTTTGGTAACTTCATGGTTATGGGCTTTGCCACCACGCTGTTCATCGGTACCGCATTAAGTATGTTTACACAGGTGATAGTGACTAGGACTTTCCTGCGTACAGTTGTGGGTTCACATCTGGCTACGCGCCCAAGTGCTTATGGAGTGACGAAATAATGATTGACTTTGTTGGTAAGCGAAACCTGTTCTTCATAATATCGGCCGTTCTAATTGTCCCCGGCTTGCTTTTCCTGGCGGTTTTCGGACTGAAGCCAGGAGTGGATTTTAGCAGCGGCACAGCCATAACATTACAGTTTGACAAGGAGATAGAAATAGGCCAGTTGCGACAGGAGCTGGATGAGTTAGGCTATGATAAGGTGGTCATCCAGCCCGCAGGCAAGAATGAATACTTCCTCCGCCTCCAAGAATTGTCAACTGAGGAGAACAAGAAGTTGCGGGATGGGTTGGAAGTTGGGTTGGGAGCCGTCGTTACTGTTCGTAACATATATACCGTCTCGCCCGTTGTAGCCAAAGGCACCGTGCGCAATACGCTGATAGCTATCGCTGTTGCATCGATAGCTATTCTGCTCTACATCTCATGGGCTTTCCGCAAGATGCCTAATCCCTTCCGCTGGGGCACCTGTGCGGTGATAGCGTTGGTTCACGATTTACTGGTGGTCATAGCGGTCTTTTCAATCCTTGGGCAGTTAGCTAATGTGGAAGTAGATTCGCTGTTTGTCACAGGTGTGTTGGCGGTGGTAGGCGTTAGTGTGAATAACATTGTGGTAGTTTTCGACCGCATTCGAGAAAACACTAAGCGTGGGGTCAGCAAAGATTTTGCTGTCACTGTGAACTGCGGTATCATGGAGTCCGTGGGGCGTTCGTTGAATACAGGACTGGCTACGCTCTTTGTCATAGTAGCGCTCTACCTCTTTGGCGGCATCACCATACAGAATCTGGTTTTAGCGCTGTTTTTAGGCATTGCAACGGGGATTTATTGCTCGTTGTGTATTGCTGGGCAGCTCCTGGTGGTTTGGGATAGGGGCTTCAGAAAAGCGAAATAGCTAAATCCGCTAGAACCAGGCGCGATGGATCTCTTTCACCATGGCTACGAACTGGTCAAAGCTGACCGGTCTTCTGCGTGCTTCTTTTCTGCCCAGTGGGTCTGAGATTTCGTTGTTCCCCAGCAAGACGTTGAGTGTGGCAGATATGGAGTGGGACAAGGCTTCGAGGTGATAACCGCCTTCCAGGGCGAAGACCAATCTTCCCTGGCATAGCATATTGGCAAGTGCCTTCAGGATTTCTGTAAGGCGGGCAAAGCCTGGGATGCTCATTTCCATCATCGCTATGTGGTCAGCCCAGTGTGCATCATAGCCGGCTGACACTAGCATGAGCTGTGGCTGGAAATGCTTGGCGATTGGCGCCAGAACGTCCTCGAAAATTGCCTGGTACTCATCGTCTCCCCAGCCAGCTAGCATGGGTATATTGACGGTATATCCTTCGCCTTCTCTGGCACCTGTCTCATCGATGCCACCTGTTCCGGGGTAAAGGGGGTATTCATGGGTGGAAAAGTATAGGACGTGTTGGTCAGTATAGAAGGTATCTTGTGTGCCGTTGCCGTGATGTACGTCAAAATCAACGATGAGGATGCGTTCCAGGTTGAAGTTGGACAATGCGTACTTAGCCGCTACAGCCACATTGCTGAATAGACAAAAACCCATTGCTTGCCAACAGGTGGCGTGATGTCCTGGGGGTCTTACTAGAGCAAAGGCAGTGTCTACCCTTTTGCTCATTACGGCGTCAACCGCGGTAATTACACCGCCGGCGGCGTATAGTGCTGCGTTATAGGAACCTTTGGACATCGCAGTGTCGGCGTATATATATCCGCCACCTTGCTCAGCATAGCTCTGTATCCGAGATACATATTCGGGGGCGTGGACTTTGGATAGCTCTTCCAGCGTAGCAGGACGTGGTTGCAGGATGTGAAATTTGTCTATGAGATGGTTCTCTCCGAGTAAGTTCAGGGTAGTGGTTAATCTCTGGGTATTCTCAACATGCGTGCCGGTATCGTGTTCCAGATATACCGGGTCATAGACCAGTCCCACGGCCATTGAAGAATCTGTCTCCCTTATCGTTCTATGTAAACCTCAGTTAATGAAGGTATACCCAGTGCGTTGAGCTTATAGTTTTTGACGTAAGGTTTTATCAGTACGTAGTTCGTGTTGAACCATAGCGGCAAGCAAGCAGCGTCTTCTATCATTATCTGTTCGGCTTTCTGATACATGCCCAGCCTGTCCGTCTCGTTCATTTCAATAGCTGCTTGGTCGAGAAGGCTGTCTACTTCGGTGTTGGTGTAGTTGCCAGAATTGTAATCAGCCTTGCTATGGAACAGAATATCCAGGAAATTTTGTGGATCTGGATAATCGGCAATCCAGCCGGAGATGAAAATATCGTCTAATTCCTGCTTCAGTGTCAGGGGTTGTGAGAAGATTTCCATCTCAAGTTGTCTCACTGTTACTTCTATGCCGAGATTCTGTTTCCAATCCTGGATGATAGCGCCTAAGTAGTCCGGTATATCACCGCCTTCGCCGGATGTAGTGACTGTTATCGGCGGCAGATTTTCGGGGGACTTGTATTCAGAGGCTGCGATAAGGCTCATAGCTTTAGCTGGGTCGTAATCCAGCCCGCGCAGGTTTTCGTTGTAGCCGGGCATACCTACAGGTAAAATGCCATTTGCCTTGATGCTCATGCCTTTCAGAATCAGCTTTATAATGCGCTCTTTGTTGACAGCATGACAGAATGCCTTGCGGACGTTGGCATCATCGAATGGTGGCTTCGTGGTGTTGAAACCGGCGTAGAACAAGCTGAGCTCAGGGGAAATAGCCAACTCTTTATAGAAGGGGCCGTTCTTGTCTGTTACCTTGTCAGCAAAATGCCCAAAAACAGGCACTACATCTATTGCGCCTGTCTCGTACATGGCCATGGGCATACCCGCTAGCAGGTGAAAGGCCACCTTGCTGATTTTGAGCGGGGCTTGCCAGTGGTAATTACTCGGTTCCAGTACTAGCAATTGACCTTCTCGCCATTCTGTTACCTTGAATGGGCCAGTGCCGTTGGATTTGCGCCACCATTCGCGGCCAGTGTCTACGTTGGCTTTTTGCACTACAAAAGCAGTGGGGTAGGCCAGCTTGGCTAGGAAGTAGGCCTTAGGAGCGTCTATAGTGACCTCAAGCGTGTGGTCATCAATAACTCGCACACCACTGATTTCCCTTGATTTTCCTTCCAGCACATCCCTTGCACCTACGATGTCGATCAGGTATGACGAGGCTGTCTGTGAGCCTGTCCTGGGATTGCAGGCCCTCTCCCAGGAGTACTTGAAATCGTGAGCTGTGACTTCAGTACCGTCGTGAAACCTGGCGTCTCGTCGCAGGTGAAAAGTATAGGTCTTTCCGTTTGGGTTTCGGCCCCAGCTTTCGGCGATATCTGGCGCAGGTTTCAGGTGTTCATCCAGTCGGACTAGACCGCTGAAGACCTGCATCACGTAGGTGTGTGAGGTGAGTTCGCTGGAGATGGCAGGGTCCAGGGTATATGGTCCAGTGTCCCAGAGGTTGAGCATGCCGTTTCCGCTAGCTGGTAGGCTGCTTGGTGGAGCGGTTCTTATGCAGCTCGTGGCTATCAGCGTTATTGCTAGTGCCAGAGCGATGATGCCGAGCGATTTTGCTTGCCGAAACCTTTTCATAGTCTCACAAGTATAGTATGCCTTTGTAGCATGGTCAATTGTGGCTAGGGGTTTTGCCCTTTACCTTGAGAGTTTGCTTCTGCTATTATCTGTGGGACTCGTCTGTCTTTGAATCATGCCTGCTAAGCTGACATTTCTTGGTGCTGCCAAAGGGGTTACCGGCTCTCGTTATCACCTTTCTGTTAATGGTCTCAACCTGCTGGTGGATTGCGGAATGCATCAGGAGAGGCAGTTAAAGTCTCGTGACTGGGAGCCTTTTCCGGTGCCGCCTGCAAAGTTGGATGCCATCCTCTTGACTCATGCTCACATAGACCACTGCGGGTTCCTGCCCAAGCTGGTTAGGGAAGGCTTTCGCGGTCCTGTTTATTGCACCTCGGCTACTGCTGAGATTGCTGAGATTATGCTTCTGGATTCTGCCGGGTTGCAGGAAGAAGATGCCGAATTCAAGCGGAAAAGGCATGAGGCAGAAGGCAGGAAGGGGCCGTATCCTGAGATGCCTCTCTATACCACCCAAGATGTGAGGGCTACCATGCCGTTGTTCTCTCCAGTGGAGTATGGTGATGTGGTGAGTTTGGGCAAAGGCGTCGAGGCTACTTTTCATGATGCAGGGCATGTACTCGGCTCGGCCATGGTCAGGTTGGACGTTAAGGAAAACGATGAGCAAAGAACGGTTATATTTACGGGAGACATTGGACGCTGGGGCAAGCCAATCCTGAATGACCCTACCTTGTTTGACCGGGTTGATTATGTGGTAATGGAGTCCACCTATGGTGACAGATTGCATGAGCCGGTTGAAGACATGTCTAATACTTTGGCTGAGGCGATCAACGCCGCTGTCAGAGCCAAAGGTAATGTAGTCATTCCTGCATTTGCTCTAGAGCGAGCGCAGGAAGTTCTGTTTTATTTAAGCAGGCTCCTGTTTGAAGACCGTATACCTCATCTCTTGGTTTTCCTTGATAGTCCTATGGCGGTAACAATAACCGATGTCTTTGACCGTCACCCGGAGATGTTCGATAAAGCTATGCTCGAGCTCATCCATAGCAGGAAGTCTCCCTTTGACTTTCCTGGCCTCAAACTGGTGAACACTGTTGATGAATCGAAAGCCATAAATAGGATAGTGGGCAGTGTTATTATTATGGCTGGTTCCGGTATGTGCACCGGTGGCAGGATAAAGCATCACCTGGTGAACAACATATCGAAGGCGAGGAATACTATACTGTTTGTAGGGTATCAGGCGGCGGGAACGTTAGGTAGGCAGATTGTTGACAAGGCTAAGAAGGTGAGGATATTGGGCAAGCGTTATCGCGTTAGGGCAAGGATAGTGCAACTAGATGGCTTCTCGGCACATGCTGATAGGGACGAACTGATGAGATGGCTGTCAGGTTTCCAGAGATTGCCCAGACGCTTGTTTGTAACCCATGGTGAACACAGTATCTCCGAGAGTTTTGCTGACTTGGTTAGGCAGAAGATGGGGTGGGAAGTAGTGGTTCCGGAATATAGAGACGAAGTTCTTTTGGATTAGAGAAATCAAAGTAAACGGAGGTGAGGCATGAAAACGAAAACTATCCGTCAGATAGTGACTTTCAAAGCAAGCCCGCACGTGGTCTACGAGGCGTTGATGGATTCGCGCAAGCACTCCAGGTTCACCGGCGATACAGCCGGCATCAGCAGAAAAATAGGAGGCAAGTTCAAGGCCTACGGCGATTACATCGAGGGAGTTAACCTGGAGTTGATGCCGGATGAGAAGATCGTGCAGTCATGGCGGGCTAGCGATTGGCCGGAGGGTCATTATTCTCGCGTTAGCTTCTCGTTGAAAAAGCTCGATAAGGGAACGCAATTGACCTTTGAGCAATCGGATGTCCCAGAGGACTTCTATGAGGATATCAGCCAGGGCTGGCATGACTTCTACTGGACGCCGATGAAGGAGATGTTCAAGGAATAACTATTGCTTGGCCAGCGCTTTTCTGCCCACGATTGCCTGCTTCAGGTACCATTCCTGTACGGTATCAATGACCTCATCGGTGGTATCGCAGACCCTGAGCAAGTCGAAATCTGCTTCCTCGACGAATCCTTTGCCCAGAGTGTGAGCTCTCAACCAGTCCAGGAAACCCTTCCAGTAGTTGTTGTCGAACAATATCACGGGGAAAGGTTTAATTTTCTCTGTTTGCATCAGGGTGAGCACCTCGGTCAACTCGTCCAGTGTTCCTAGTCCACCGGGCATGATGATGAAGGCGGTGGCATATTTCACAAGCATTACCTTGCGGACGAAGAAGTGTTTGAAGACCAGGGACTTGGTGGTGTAAGGGTTGGGTGTTTGTTCCTCTGGCAGGTCGATGTTCAGCCCTACGGAGGTCACACCGGCTTCCCTGGCACCTCTGTTGGCTGCCTCCATGACTCCTGGCCCGCCGCCGGTGACAATGGAAAATCCCAGTTGTCCCAGCCTGCGTGCTATCTCCTGTGTCTTAGGATATAGCTCGTCATCCGGCTTCAGCCGAGCTGAGCCATATATGGTGACTGCTGGCTGGATATTGGAGAGGGAATCGAATCCGTCCACAAATTCACCTATGATACGGAACATGCGCCAGGATTCTTCTTTGGCCAGCTCGTTTATTTCATAATATTCTGGTGCCATGTTTTTCCTCCGTGTGAGACAGATATTAACACAGAGGGCATTGGCACTGCTAATACACGATTACGGCGATGAGGTAGATAACGGCGATATGGTCGCTGCCTTGACACCTTTCCTTGAGCACCTTACACTTATTCACTAACTTTAGGCCTTGACTTTTGACTAATTATGCTTTGTCCAACCTGCAAGAATCTCATGATAGTGGTCGAGTACCACAATATCGAGCTTGACCATTGCATCAACTGCAAAGGCGTGTGGTTCGATTCTGGCGAGCTGGAGCTGCTGCTGAAATCTGTAGGCGCGGAGACTACGTCTCCATTGCTTGTAGAGCTGGCAACTCATCCTGAAGCTGCGACTTTGGAGAAGAAGCGGAAGTGTCCCATCTGCGGCCACAAGATGAGGAAGACGAGGCCTCATGAGGAGCCGGAATTGGTTATAGATGTTTGCCAGAGCGGCGATGGGCTATGGTTTGATGGTGGGGAGGTGGCCCAGTTGATTAGCAAGCAGCCCGAAAAGCTCCTGGGAAAACAAGACTCGGAAAAGCAGGTCATAAATTTTCTGGAAGAGGTGTTCCAGGTCTAATAATGTTTGGCATAATCTATCCTGCATCACTGAGGAGGTGTTAGATGATAATAGGTTTGGTTGTTCTTGGCATTGTACTTTTCCTTGTCCTGATACTGGTAGGCATCTACAATAGCCTGGTCAGGGCGCGCAACCAGGTGAAAAATGCCTGGGCGCAGATAGATGTCCAGCTCAAGAGGCGCTTTGACCTTATTCCGAACCTGGTGGAGACGGTCAAGGGCTACATGAAGCACGAGCGTGAGACGCTGGAAGCTGTGACCAAGGCACGCAATCTGGCCCAGCAGGTGGCATCGTCCGGAGCCGGTGAGCGAGCCAAGGCCGAAGGTGAACTGGGCGCTGCCTTGAGCCGGCTGATCGCCGTGGCGGAGCAGTATCCCGACCTCAAGGCCAATCAGAATTTCCTGGCTTTGCAGGAGGAGCTGACTTCCACGGAGAACAAGATAAGCTTCTCCCGCCAGTTCTACAACGATTCGGTGCTGAAGTTCAATAACCAGATACAGATGTTTCCTTCCAACATGGTAGCTGGCATGTTCGGCTTCACTGTTGCCGAGTTCTTCGAGACCAAGGCAGAGGAGGAGCGGAGAGCGCCTAGGGTCAGCTTCACTTAGACTTAAAGCATTTGGAACATGTGGGAACAGGTCAGGTCTAATCGCATCAGGTCAGTGGGGCTGGTAATCGTGATGGGGGCGCTGCTGCTGGCGCTGGGCTACTTTCTGGGCCTCTATTTCTTCGATAGCCCTACTGCTGGCCTGGCTATGGCGCTATTGCTCTGGATTATCATGAGCCTGGTGGGCTATTTCCAGGGGGATAGTATCCTGCTGTCTATGTCTGGTGCCAGGAAGATCACACGGGATGACCATCCGCGGCTGTACAACATCGTTGAGGAGATGAAGATTGCCTCTGGCTTAGAGAAGATGCCGGATATCTACATCGTGGATGACCCGGCGATGAATGCTTTTGCCACCGGCCGCGACCCCAGCAAGGCATCAGTGGCGGTTACCTCTGGGCTGTTGCAGAAACTCAATCGAGATGAGCTGCAGGGGGTGATGGGACATGAAATAGCACATATCAATAATAGGGATGTGCTACTTATGGCTTTATGCAGTGTGCTATTGGGCACAATAGTTATATTATCCTGGTACGCTTCGCGGTTCATGATTTTTGGTGGCATGGGTGGGTCGAGGAGGAGTTCGGCATCTGGTGGAGGTTCTGGCCAGATAATCATTGTTATCGTGGCTATCCTGCTCATGATTCTAGCCCCGATTCTTGCCCAGCTTATCTACTTTGCCATATCCCGGAGGAGGGAGTACATGGCTGATGCCTCGTCTGCACTATATACCCGATATCCCGAGGGGCTGGCGTCAGCCTTGGAGAAGATAGCTGCTTCTACTGAGGAGTTGAGGTCAGCTAACAAGGCCACGGCGCCGATGTACATCTGCAATCCATTTCGCAAGAGGGGAATGGCTGCCAGCGATTTGACCAGCACACATCCGCCTATTTCAGAGCGGATACGCATTTTGCGAGCCATGGCTGGCGGTTCTTTTGCTGATTACAATAAAGCTTATGCAGAGGTTCGGGGGTCTCGAAGTGGAGTCATGTCGGCTGCCACGGTAGCCACTGTTGTTGGTGCTGTCTCGTTGCGGGAGGCTAAGCCCGAAAAGGTTGAATGGGAGCCGGACGAAGTCCAGAAGGCACGGGAGACCTCGAACGTGATGTGGAACCTGCACGATTATAAGACTGTGGCCTGCGACTGCGGCACTATCCTGCGTATTCCCCCCCGCTTCAAATCCCCCACCGTAAAGTGCCCCCATTGTGGCAGGGTGCACGCTATCTAAAGAGCTTACAGGCTATTTGGCACTGGCTTCAACGATAAATATCTTTGCGATGAGCGACTTTGGCTATCCAGACGGTACGCTCATCATCTTGAATCGAATATACAATGCGATATCGGCCTTGGCGGACACGATATCGTTTTTGGCCAGTTAACCTTTCGCAACCTGGTGGCCGTGGTTCGTAGGCTAGCGACTCGATTCGCTGGAGAATCTTCCTCAAATCTTTTTTAGAAATTGCCCTGAAATCTTTTTCAACCGATTCTCTGAAATAGACCTTATATTCGGCCATCTTTCTTTAGCCTCTTGACCATTTCGTCATAGCTAATCAGAAGCTCCCTATTTCTTTCTTCAAACGCAGTAATATCCTCTGCATCTTCTGCCAGTGCCTCTCTCACGGCGTCGTTTACCAGCTCTGACACCGACCGAGAGATTGAAACTGCCTTTAAGCGTAACGCCTTATGCAAATCGGGGTCTAAGTAAATAGTGGTGCGTTTGGTTTGGGTGGTCATGACGACTCCTCCTGGGACTTCGTTGCTTATAGCATTATAGCATCAGAACGTCTAGGCGTCATGTATGGTATTCATAATCTTTGGTCTGCAAATCAGCGGGTTGACAAATCTGTATAAGCGTCTTCCCCATTTCGAAACAGCCGCTGGCAGATGCCCTCGTGGGCGGGTTCATCATTTAGAAAGAACAGTGGTCAACTGTGAGTCGATTTCTTTCCGAGATTTCAGCGGTGTGTGATCCGGTTTTACTGTACGAAACGTTACAATGTTCAATCAGACGGATGAGACCTTCGTTTATTCTTGGTGTATAATTTATTTTGGCGAGTATTGGCATATATGTTTAGTATAGGCAAGGGCAGAAAACCTATCAGCGATTTCTGGTGGCTCACTTCAGAAGAGGCCAGACAATATAGATACGTAG
>Ga0194113_10003782_pt1 | contig 20093 bp, 22 predicted proteins | sample TA2MahC200mmetaG_FD_146193 | JGI IMG/M metagenome (GOLD analysis project Ga0194113, IMG submission 146193) | Freshwater microbial communities from Lake Tanganyika, Tanzania - TA2015017 Mahale Deep Cast 200m | ecosystem: Environmental > Aquatic > Freshwater > Lake | place: Tanzania: Lake... | reverse complement strand
ATCTCAACTCCAGCGTCGCTCCGCTCCGACGAGGTGGCCGGAATCCTCCGGAACAGCCGGCCGGAATAAATCGGAATAGGTGGCCGGAATGGTCCGGAATGAGTGGCCGGAATCACCGGAATAGGCAGATATAGCGGCTATGTTCTATATGGGAATGACGCTTTCATCTAAACCCCATAGCTTTTCTGGCTTAAGCAAAGTGAAGATTAGCGGCTGCTCTTTACCCGTCACCGTTTCATTCAGCATGTTGCGCCTTACTCGCTCCCGAAATCATGCCGAGTATCTATTCACCCTACCCCTTGCACATATGCCAACGTACAAGTCTACTGCTTACCGGGGACATAGGTCACTTTCACTTTCTCCATCAGTTTGGTCTGATCAACTGTAGCCTCAATATTAATGACGTTTTTGCCCTCTGTCAGAGTGACATCGATGGAAAATTTGCGGTCCTTAACAGATACATCTGTACCATTAATCTTCACCTTTGCTCCTGAACTTTGGGTTCCACTCACCCGACCGCTCACCGTTACCGTGGACGTAGTAACAGTGGAGCCATCCCGAGGGGTGTCTACCTTCAGAATTAAGCTGCTCGCACCCTCCCAAGGGGGGTTATCACACCCTGTTAGCGGCCAAGCAACCAGAGAAAACGCAAATAAAATCCCCAGTAATTTGAAAAAATTATCCATAATGAATTCCTTTCATTAGTTGGACAGATAGTAATAAGGGAAAAGTCCGCAAAAACCCACAAGATAGTCGACCTTGCTTGCCCCCCCCGCGCGATAGCCAACGCCCCGCTGCAAAAGCAATACACCCTCACGAATCTCCGTGACTTCCACTTTCTTTGCTGTCGCCTCGGCCTCGTCGAAAATCCGAAAATCATATATTCCGGCATTGGTTGATTTCTTCCGTTAAACAGCTCTGCGAAACTTCACCACATCGGGAGCCAATCTCTTCTCGGCTGCCAGACAGTTTTGCAGCGGCTCCGGTATTTTCTTTGCTTCTGCCAGTTTCCCTTCCTCTTTTTCTGACTTCTTATTCCAGAACAGACTCCTGACGCCTCCTTCCAGGGTATTCTTGCATTACCCCACGCTGCAAACCCTGATCGAAAGCGGGAATCGTCTGCGGCAGGTGTTAATCGGAGGAAAGAGGGCGTTTTATGAACTTCTCACGCCGCACCGTGTTCGTTTCTGTATCCAAATAACCTTCCCAGAGGATCAAAGAAGAATGGTCATCCAGTGAAGTCCAGTCTTTTACTTTGACCCCTGCCTGCTGGGCTTGGGCTTCACTGAAAACACGGCAGTAAAATGCCTTCTTCTTCTCCGTTGGGCGAACCACTCCTTTAAGATTCCAGACCCAATTTGGGTCTTTCTGCTCTTCGACGACCATGTGGCGTCCAGCCAGGTCAGGTATCCCCCTGGGACCTGGCAACTTTACCTCCCCTTCTTTTGTCTCTTTTCGCTTCCAAAACATTTCAAACCTCCTTTATGGGAATGGGGATGGGGACGTTGGTTCTTACGGTGCATAACTCATTCCGTTGGCAATGGACCCATTCTTCCTAAAACCCGGTTTATGCTGGATGTATTTATGCCCAATTGACGGGCGATCTCTGCGCCAGATATCCCCAGTTCTTCCTTACTCCGGTAGGCAATCGCTGCTCGAACTTCGCTCACCAGGCTTTCGCATGAGGGCGGAAATTCCCTGTGGGCCGCTCCGCACCAATAGATGGACGTGCGTTTTCATGAGCACCCAGGCATAGAGGGAGGAATGCGTTTCCAGGATGTTTTCGCCCAGGCGGGTAAGAAAACGAGACCGATCCTCATCGTCGTCAAATATTTGTGACCGGTTTATTCCCCGCACCATGATATGGTGAAGGGCGCCGGGAGTATCTAACCGAGCTTGTCGTGGCATGGGCTGATTTTATAAAAAAGAGGATGATCTTGTCAAGCGCAATGCACTGTAAGAATCAACGTCCCCCATTTCATAATGCATTGAAATCTTTAATATAAAACCAGCTTCGAAATCTGGAGGCTTTATCATGGTAACGGTTACGAACCTCAATCGAATCAAAAGAAGCATTGCGAGCCATTTGCAATCCGGCGACCTGGAATTAGTTGTCCTCCCCCGGATTGAATACGAAACTCTACTTGCCAAGATTGAAGATTTAAAAGATCTTCATGACTCCCTCGAAGCTCTGAAAGAGTACCATTCAGGAAAATACACTTCCTTTGATCAGTACAACGCCCGCAGAAAGTCGAAACGTGTATAAGATCGACCTTCCGAATCGGGTTACAAAACAACTCGATAAAGTTTCCAATAAAGACTACCCATCAATTGCCAAAGCAATCCAAAATCTCGCAGAAAATCCACGACCTACAGGCTGTAAGAATTTATTTGACTATTTCTATCGCATCCGCATCGGTAATTATCGAGTCATCTATTGGATCGACGACCCAAATAAAACCATCGTAATTACCAAAGCTGAACGACGGAGAGAAAGGACCTATAAGCATTTATCCTGAGCCCTTTGATTTATCCAACAATTATTTTCCTGTTTCTCCACCCTCATCCCATGCCTCTTATTCCCCTATTTCGCCATCGCCGTGACCAGGTAAAAAGGAAACAGCGTCCGGTTGATCCTGCCGATTTATTTATGCGGTCCATTATCGCAAAAATGTATTTGACAAGCATATTTATAAAGCATATAATTAATGCATAAAAAAGAGGTGCAAAATATGCGTGCTACATTTAATCTCCCCGATCCTTTAATCCAGGATCTTCTCAGAGTCACGGGGGAAAAGAAGAAAACCAAAGCCATCTGCCTGGCCATCGAGGATTTTATCCGCCGCAAGCGGAAGGAGAAGCTTCTCTCCCTGAGCGGGAAAATCAATATTGACCTGGACTGGAAAAAGCTGGAAGAACTTGAACTGAAAGGGATGAAGGAACGTGAAAACCTCAGGAAGCCTCATCGACACAAGCGTATGGATTGATTTCTTCAGGGGGGTTCCTTCCATTAAGGCCCTCTTGGATAAATTGATTTCCGAGGATCTCATCTTCACGGCCGGCCCCATCTTGTTTGAACTCCTTCAAGGGATAAAATCCCCGGAAGAAAAAGACCAAGTCAAAGAAGCCCTGCTTTCCGTAAATTACTTAGACCTTACTCCCGCCGATTGGGAAGGTGCGGCTCTGCTCTCCGGAGAGTTGCGGGGCAAAGGAATTACCCTCCCTATGACCGATCTTCTCGTCGCCCATATAGCTAAAATGAATAATCTTGAGGTAGTTTCCTTCGACCTTCATTTCGACCAGGTCCCCGAGCTACAACACCATAAACCTTCCTTTTGATCATTTCGGGTGATTATCCAATTTCTTCCGAAGCACCACTTTTCTCCCCTCTGCCTCTTCGTTACCCCTCACTCCATGCTTTTCAATCACCAAAAAACATTCAAAATTCAACACTTCCAAGATTCAAGATGCGAAATTCAAGAATCAAAACTCAGAACCTAAGATTAAACATTTAAAACTCAATACTCAAGACCCAAAATTAAGATTTGGGTTTGGAATGTTGAATATTGAATTGCCTGGTTATTTTTTCTACTTCGTCCTTCATGCTTCGATAATTCTTTTTAAATTTCTCCCCCTTGAGGCGCGAACCTTTCAGGTAGTCTATGAGACCGCTTAATTGGCCGGAGACATCTTTGCAAAGGGAGACGCCTTTCTGGAATTCTTCACTGGAAATATATTCCTGATCGAGGGCCACATAAAACTGTGCCCGGGCCTCTCCGGCAGAGCCTTTGGCAATGAATAAAAACTGAATGAATTCAGTGTTCGAGCCCCGTTCAAATCCTTCGGATATGTTGTACATGACCGAGGTTGAAGATCGTCTAATTTGGTCAACAAGGTTAAAATCCCTGCAAAACAATTCCTTTTTCGAAAGATCGTAAACATACTTGACCAATTCCCTGGCCTTTTGCCATACCGGCAACTCTTCAAAACTTTTAGGCATATCTCCTCCATTAAAAAAGATTCAAGATTCAAAATTCAAGATTCATGATTCAAAAAAGATTTTTCTTTTTTCGGCCCGGATGCCGTGGCGCTTATTCCCATATTTTCCAACGGCAGTAATCATGTAAAAAGGAAGCAGGGTTTCATCCCCAAGCTCCTCCTTTAATCTCTGATTAATCTTGCTTCTGTGCTGTCGCAAGGCCTCGACATCCATTCCTTCCGGCCATTGCCTCAAAAACTCCTCGACTCGGGCCGATTTGGGGCCATAAATTTTACGGTAGTCTTCAGCCATCTCTTCCAATGCCTGTTTGCTGGAAAGGTCAATTAGAGTGGGGAAACAATCAATGCACTCCAGGCAGGAGTCGCGTTCCGGATAACGGCACCGGTTTACTTTTTCCCGAAGAAAAGCGACATAGACGATGAGCTGCATGGGAACCATTTCGATTGTCCGGTTCCCGATCTCGATCAGATGGTCTCTGAAATCCACTTTCAGAGGAAGTTGAATGGTGGCTGTATTAATCTCCCGCTGGCTTTCCGCGATTAGTTCCCGGTAACTTTTCCCATTTAGAGAGAGCTTACCCTGCAAGCTTAAGAATGGAATTTCTACCAAAGAAACTTCAGCCTCTTTGGTGTTAAGCCTCTTCATAATCTTTCCCCGGGAATCTTTTACCGGAAGAACCCGATTCTTTTTTGGCTTGTAGAAAAATTCCGGGTGAGATTCAAATTCCGGGGAGACCAGCACGTGGTAGAGTTTGTCCCAGGGCCGCCCGAAGAGCTGGAGGGCGGAGCCCAAATAAAAGGACATGGTTTTCCTTCCCCCGGCCAGGGAACAATGGAGGCGAGAGGCTGGGTCCCCGGCTTTCTTTCTGATAAAGTCGGCGATCAGGTCCCCGACAGCCTCGTTTTGCTCCGCCCCCCGAATATCATCCAAAGGATTCCCCTGGAAATCGGTCAAGACGATAATATTGTCTTCAGCAAACGGAATCCGCTTAAGATTGAATTCCCTTTGAAACTCAGCCAGCCGCTCTTTGCGGATCAACTCCTCCTGGATTTTCTTTCTGCCGGTTTCGGTGGTCAGGATGAATATTTCATCCGGGCAAACCGGGGGTTTCTTCTGCAGAATAAGCCCATAGAGCGTTTCGGTAATGATCTGGGGAGTGGCCCCGGCGACGAAGATGAGGATCTCGCGGTACTTCTTTGTTTCCATGGCCTTTGATTGGGGCAATCAAAAAGGGCTGCCCCTGCTCTTTGGGCGACCACGGGGGGTCGCCCCTACATTCTATATTTACAGTTTACAACCCGAAGAATGGCCAATTCAACAAATACAACGTTTCCGCAACATTTCAAACGATGAACGATGAACGTTAAACCATAAACAAATTGTTCATTAATTGTTCATTGTTCATCGTCCATCGTTCATGGTTCATCGTTCATCTTCAAGATTTCATATTTCCCCAGGCCGAAGCTCGAGCCTTTGCCCACATGGACTGACTCACCAAGGATCACGTAAGGCAAGAAAGCAGAAAGGTCCCCGGTGAAGCTGATTGTTCCCTGGAACCCACCCAGCTTCATCTTTTCGCCCTGGCGGGCAGAATACCTTTCCCAGTCATGCCATCGAAGATGGCTATCTTTAATTTGAATCGCTTCGGAATCTTTGATCAGGCCTCGGAAGTCTACCTTCAATTCTTCTCCGCAGTGAAAATAGGAAAGGAGAGAAATGCGCCGGAGCAGGTTTCGGAAAAAGATGTGGAACTTTAAATCGGAGGTAAGCTCCCCCTCGAATTTCAAGCGCGTAGGAGTCAGGAACAGCAGGTGTAATGTGATAGGTGTGGGGTGGTAGGTCAAAGGCGAAAGGTCAGATCTCAAAGGGGCAGGAAGTTGGCGAAGAATCTTTTCCTTCCCGGAATAAATTGACTCCCTCCCTTCACCTCTCTCCTTGCACCTTTCACCCGTTGCACTTCTTGCTCCTTCACCTTTCACCCTTGTCCTTTCACCTATGCTTTTAACCTCCTCCAGGCTGAATTTACCCCGTCCTTTCCCCAAACCCATCTTCCCCAGCTCTTCAAAGGTGTATATAAAATAGGGAAGGTAGTCGATGGCCTTGCCGATGAGGGTAAGTTGGAATTCGAGCTTCTCACCAGGCTCGTAAGTCCGATCGTCTTCTAAAGGAGGAAGGAGAACGAAAGGATGGGGGGCAGAGGGGTATTTCCTCATCAGGCGAGAATTCGAAGGTGGAGGGGTCTCAAAGATGTAAGAGTAAATGCATTTCTCTTTGAGGAGGCAGTCCGGACATTCTTTAGTTCTTAGGGCGCAGACAACTTTCTTGAAAGCGTGGCCGAATCCTCCCCGGAGCGCTGAACCTTTATATTCCGGCAAGTTGAGACATGCCAATGCTTTGAGAGAGAATTGAAACCGGGCAAATTTAAAATTCTGGAGGGAGCTTTCCATGCCTCTAAGCTTTCCTACAGAGGTTTTAGACAAGCGACTGATTTTGGATGGTAATACAGCCTACATAAATACATTTGTTGTGTCAACAAAATCTTCGCTAACACAAGGTCTTTTTGAAGAGCTGGCCCATTTTTCCTGCCGGCCGCCCTTTCTTAAGGTCATTTTTTACGGGCATAAAGACTAACCATCACCATGCAAATCCGTAATTTGGCTCTTGACATCTTCTTGGATGCTCAGTTTACAATGAGTTTAGGCAATTTTTTAATTAAATACTCAAGTGATCTAAAGAGGAAAAGGGTGTGGGCATGAATTTGATTGAGGTAGATCTTGAAAAAATCCGCCCGAATCTCCGCCTCATCTACCACCTAGAGTCTCTTGAAATGTTAGGCCGCCTCATTCTCTCCCGCGGCCAGGTTGACCCCATTCAAGTTTGGTTTGATGGGGAGTACTTTCGGATCTGGGATGGCGAGAAACGATGGAGGGTGTGCAAGATGCTGGGAATCAGGCGGGTGAAAGCCCTTCTCGTAGAATTTTCTGAGGACCAGATTTTCAACGATCTACTCAAATAAGTGTCAGTGTCAGTGGAAGTGTCAGTAAAAGCGTGATCGCGAAAAGCTTTTACCCCTTGCGCCTTACGGCTTCTTTAAAACCATGCATATTGTCTGTTGCCTCAAACAAGTGCCTGATACCGCGGAAGTGAAGATCGACCCTCAGACGAACACTCTAATTCGTTCCGGGGTGGAGTCTATTTCTAACCCCTTTGATATGGTGGCCCTGGAGGCCGCTCTTCGCCTGAAAGAACGGTATGGCGGGCAGGTGACCGCTCTCAGCATGGGTCCTCCCCAGGCCGAGCAGGTGCTCAGGGAAGCATTGTCCCTGGGAGCCGATGAGGCCATCCTTCTTTCAGACCGTTCTTTTGCCGGGGCGGACACTCTGGCCACGAGTTACACATTGGCTAAAGCCATTGAAAGATTCAACCTGCATCATCCCGTTGACCTGATCCTTTGCGGAAAGCAGGCGATTGACGGAGATACAGGCCAGACCGGGCCAAACATAGCCACCCGCCTGGGCTATACCCAGTTGACCTATGTGGTTGAGGTGCAATGGCTTGACCAAAGTAAACGCCAAATACAGGTCAAGCGAAAAGTGGAAGGGGGGGCGGAGGTAGTCCGGGGACCTCTGCCAGCCTTGTTAACTGCCGAATTAGAGCTGGCCAAGCCCAGAAGAGCTTCCCTTCTCCTGCTGATCAATTCCCTCCGGTCGGAGGTAAAGGTTTGGAAGGTCGAGGACATTCAGGCAGATATTCAGAAAGTGGGTCTAAAGGGTTCCCCTACCTGGGTGAAAAAAATCTTCTCCCCGCCCATACGGGAAGGAGGGCCCAAGTTCTACGCTCAGGAAAATCTTCAGGGTGCTGTGGAACAATCCCTGGAGATCCTCCTGGCCGACAAGGCATTCACAGAAAAACTTTTTACCAGTTTGGGAGAGCTCAGTGCCCAGGAATAAAAAAGGATTTGAAATAGCTGAAATTATCCCCGACAATTGTATCGGCTGCCAGATATGCACTGGGGAATGCCCGGTGGGGGCCATCCAGATGACCGCAGAGGGGGTAGCGGCCATCGCAGCGGAAGTCTGCATAGGGTGCGGAAAGTGTTCTGAAGTCTGCCCGGTTGGAGCTATTCGCTTCGAGAAGAAAAGGCGGCAAAAACCCGCTCAGGAAATCCAAAGGCCGGTCACGGACGACCTTGCTGAATACCGGGACGTAGCCATTTTTATAGAAGTAACTAACGGTCAGGGAGCCCCTGTGTCCTGGGAGTTAGTGGAAAAAGGGAAGGAGTTGGCCGAAAAGCAAAAGGCCAAGGTATTAGGGCTTCTCCTGGGATACCAGGTTGATAAAATTGCCCAAGAGGCCATTGCTTATGGTTGCCATGAAGTCCATGTAATCGATGATCCCCTGCTGAGTGGCTATCTCTCCAAAACTTACGGGAAAGCCCTAACGGATCTGTGCCAAAGAGTCCGGTCGGAGATCCTCCTGATCGGAGCCACCCTTCTGGGGAGAGATCTCTCCGGCATCGTGGCTACCCGTTTGAATACAGGCCTTACCGCCGATTGCACAGCGCTGGATATTGATGAAGAAAAAGGCTATCTCTTAATGACTCGGCCCACTTTTGGCGGCAATATAATGGCCACCATCTATTGTCAGTATCATCGACCCCAGATGAGCACCGTGAGGCCAAAGGTCATGAAGGCTGCCGAAAAGAACCCAAACCGCAAAGGCGATATTCACTTTCACTCCTGGGATCCGCCCGGGGGAGAACTTTCCCGGGTCGTCGATTTTATAAAAGAGGTTCCGCAGATAGGCCGGGTGGACATAGGCCATGCTCCGGCCCTGGTCGTTGCCGGAAAGGGCGCCTGTGATCGCGCCTCTATGCCCATGCTTAAGGAGCTGGCCGATCTGTTAGGTGCGGTGGTGGCCTGTTCCCGGCCGGTGGTGGAATCCGGCCTGATGCCCTACGAACGACAGGTGGGCCAGACCGGGAAGACCGTAGCCCCCAACTTATACATTGGCGTAGGGGTTTCAGGGGCAGTTCAGCATCTGGTGGGCATGCAGGGTTCTGAAAAAATATTGGCCATCAATTCAGACCCGCAAGCCCCGATCTTTCGTGTTGCTGATGTAGGCCTGGTGGGGGACTATTTGCAGGTAGTTCCGGCGCTGATTGCCGATCTTAAGAAAAGGATGGGGAAAAATTTCACCGCGGAGAGCGCAAAGAACGCAGAGAAAACTATATTGGCAAAATAAAATTAAAAAATATACGCTCGCCATCGGGCAGTCGAATTTTTGTTTTTGCATGATTATTTTTTTGTTTTTTCATTTCTGATGTATCTTCTCTGCGTTCTCGGCGATCTCTGCGGTTAATGTCTTTTGAAACGGGATTCAGTTAATGGAAGAGGCTTTTGATGTGGCCATCGTCGGAGCAGGACCAGCCGGTATCGCGGCGGCATGTTGCCTCGCTGACCAAGGTGTCAAGACCATCGTAATAGAGCGTGGAGAATACCCCGGAGCCAAAAATATCTCCGGGGGCGTCCTCTATGGACACGACCTGGCCCGGATCCTCCCGGATTTTGATAGAAGAAACTGCCCCATTGAACGGAACATCATAGAATCGAGAATCTGGTTTCTCTCGAAGGATGGAGGGTATAGTCTTTCCTACCGGGACAGAGCCTTCGCCAAAGAAAAGAAACTTAATTCCTTCACGGTAGGAAGGGCCAAATTTGACCGTTGGTTCTCCGAGCAGGCCAGGGAAAAGGGCGCTCTGGTGGTCTGTGGAACGGTAGTCACAGACCTGCTGCGGGATCATCACCACCGGGTGATCGGGATTAGGACTGACCGCGCAGACGGGGACGTCCTCTCCAAAGTAGTCCTCCTAACTGACGGGATCAATTCCCCTCTGGCTGCGAAAACAGGATTCCGGCCGGAGCCCGGACCCCATCAGGTTGCTCTGGCCGTGAAAGAAGTGATCGAACTTTCTGAAGAGGTAATTCAGGAACGCTTCAACGTGGGGACGGGTAACGGGGTAACCATCGAAATTGTGGGCGAGGTTACGCAGGGAATGGACGGGGTGGCCGTGATCTACACCAACCGGAAATCCCTGTCTCTTTGCCTCGGGGCAAATCTGGCAACCTTTTCCCGGCAGAAAGTTCGGCCTTATGAAATGATGGAAAGCTTCAAGGAGCATCCCATGGTTGCCCCCCTGATCCAGGGGGGAAAACCAGCGGAATACATGGCCCACTGGATTGCTGAAGGGGGATATGACGCCATCCCCCGGCTTTGCGGGGATGGATTTCTTATTGCCGGGGATTCGGCTATGTTATTCAACGCTCTCCACAGGGAAGGGTCCAACCTGGCAATGATTTCAGGACGGTTTGCCGCCGAAGCGATCCTCGAGGCCCGGGAAAAAGGAGATTTCGGTCGCAACGGTCTTTCCGGATACCTCTCCAGGCTTCATAATTCTTACATCTTCAAAGACTTAAAAAAATATAGGAAATTTGGCCGGTTTCTGCACACTCATGAAGAAATCTTTACAACCCTGCCAGCCTGGACCAGTCTGGCGGCCAGGGAGATGCTCACTGTCAACGGCGTGCCTAAAAAAGATAAACAGAAGGCCCTGTGGCGGGAATTTAGAAACCGCACTTCTCTCCTTAGGGTTCTCAAGCTTCTGTGGGAGGGGTGGAGAGGCGTAACCTGAGCATGAAAGTAGAGGATAAACTTTTTTTGGACAGGTTCCGGGTAAACGAGGAACCCCACCTGCGCATAATTGATGCCTCACTGTGCTTAAGAGAATGCCCTGACCAGCCATGTCTCTACTTCTGCCCGGCAAATGTGTACAGGCTGGAAAAAGACCACATCAGCGTGGCCTACGAAGGATGTCTGGAATGCGGGTCCTGCCGCATCGCCTGTCCCCATCTCAACATCGAGTGGCGGTTTCCCCTCGGAGGCTATGGCATCAGTCATAAGTTTGGATAAACAAAAATAGGTTATGGGTTAGGGGCCATATTAGCTGTTTTTGGGGAGGAGGAAAAGATGAAACGGAAAAAGTTTTTCTGGCTATGGATCAGCGCTCTGCTCTTTGTTTTTATGGCAGGGTGTGCCGGGGTTCCTGTGCGCGATGCCGTCAAGATCGACCTCAGCCTTCCGGTAGGCAAGATTGAGGGAGACCAATTCAACGGCATCCGCTATCCTTTTAAAGTTACCGCGCCTCCTGGCTGGAAGATTGCCATGGAATACCCTAAATTTATGATCGATTTAGGATATGAAAAAGATGGGCTTATAGAGTCGGAGGTCTTTCTTTTTAATCCTTCCACGCAGTCGAACCTGCAGATCGACTTTACCCCGGCCGGGCGTTACTCTACCTTCGACCAAAAAACCATTGAAACTTTGACCACAGCCGCGACCGGGGGCTTCAAAGAAGAGCTGCAACAAGACTATGGGAAAGATATTAAGGTGGAGATCGGTCCGACAGAATCCTATCCTCTGAAAGGCGTTCAATTCGCCGCCAAGAAATATGCCTATTACTCTCTGAAAGGAGTAAAGCGGGAACAGGGATGGATTTACGCTTTTTCCGAACCCTACCAGATCTTCATTCTCTACATGACCCTGGAAAAGGAAGGGCAGAATGACCGGCAGGCTATTAAAGCCATCCTGGATTCGTTTGAAGTGAAAACTAAATAATTTATAAAACTTTAGCGGTTTGAAAAGTGGTTTTACCACCTTTGTTGAGGTCCGGGGGTCTGGGTGGAACGCGCCGGAAGCATCGGCCGGGTTTCAGCTTGGCCGCGAAGAACCCCGCTCGTTTCCGTCGGAGGAGGCGGGGGGCGTTTTCCCCGCCCCACCCGCGAAGAAATCAGCGCCTTATGATTCCAAGCGGGCCACCCAGGCCCCCGGGCCTCGGATTCCCTCTGACCTTACGCCCCACCTCTTTTCAAAGGGCTAAAGGGATACAATAATTTTTATGACGGGTCAGACGCCGGCGGATGAAAAAACATGGATCCACGCAGGTCTTTGGCCATGGCCGGGAAAAAAGCTCCTATAATTCTTCTTAGAACCATGGCGGCGAAAGGGTCACAATGACCTCAATAGGTTCATCTCCGGCGCCTTGCCAGGAATGGGGGAAATGGGCCGGATGATAAATGCTATCGCCCATCTTTAATTGAAAAATCTCCTTGCCGACGCGATATTCCAGGGCTCCTTTTAAAATCAGGCAGCATTTTTCGCCCTGAGGGTCAGTTATAGGTTCCTCGCCGGAGGAATCGCCCGGTGATAACCTAAGAAAAAGGATCTCCATCTGCCGGTTCAGGTCCGGTGTTATAAGGTCATAAGATACCCTGGATCCGGGGAGGGATAAAGTTTTCCGCCGATCCCCGCGGACTACCTTTACATCATCGACGTAAGATGATTCGTTGATTCTTTTACCCTCAATGGCCGGAAGGGTTCCAATGTTATTATGGACTTTTGTTCCGTTTGTGAAAAAACTAACTACGCTGATTCCGAACTGCTGGGCAATTTTCTTGAGGGAACTGACAGAAGGTTGAGCCAGGCTTCTTTCCACCTGGCTGAGGAAACTTTTGGAAAGACCCGTTTTCTGGGAGAGTATCTCGAGAGTTAGTTTACGCTTGCGACGCTCATCCCGAATTATTTCCCCCAGATTTTCCATGAGGATACCCTTTCCCTAACGGAAAAATCGGTCCGGCATTTTTGATGGCTTCGAAAAAGTCGTCACTCCAGTGAAAAACGGAGTCCAGAGGTTTGATAACTAATTGAAATAACTGGATTCCGGCTGGAGTTTACCCCGTACTTGATACGGGGCCGGAATGACAGAAAAATGCTTTTTCAAACTTTTTACGAGGCCATCAATTCTGACTCCTGTATTTCATATATCCTAATCTGCGTCCGAAACGATTTTCAAGTTATTAACACCCCCACCCTAACCCTCCCCCATCCAGGGGGAGGGAATTTTGGATCCCCCAGTATCTCCCCTCCCCTGGCGGGAGGGGGTTGGGGGATGGGGATAGAAAAGCAAATTCCTATACAATCAAGTTATTAACACCCCCACCCTAACCCTCCCCCCTCCAGGGGGAGGGAATTTTGGATCCCCCAGTATCTCCCCTCCCCTGGCGGGAGGGGGATGGGGGGAGGGGGATAAAAAAGCAAATTCCTATACAATTAAATTATAATTAATTTTTTTCTAAATTTACCGTTATTTTTTCAGTATGTCAAGAAAAAATTTAATATAAGTTAAAAGGGGGCCTCCACACAAATTTTCCCAGGATGTCGCCGGGGAGTGGCCATTCCATCTCCATATTTTTTATTTATATAAATCCCTTTTATCGATCACTCGGCGGGCTTTAAACTGGGTTCTTTCGATTTTTCCAGGCTCCATCAACTGCACATTGGCCCGGACGCCAATCACCGATTTCAACTTCTCTTCCATTTCTCCCTTCAGTTTCTCCAGAATATGAGGATCTGTTTGAGCTTTTGCGGCTATTTCTTTGCTGTATTCCGCCTGGACCATCAGTTCATCCATAGTTTTTTCCCGGGTTATAATGATGCGGAATTCTTCCCCAAGGCCCTTGACGGCCCGCAGAGCTTCTTCCACACCGCTGGGATAGATGTTCTCCCCCCGCACGATAAACATGTCATCTACCCTTCCATAAACCCCTTTGGGTAGTCGGGGATAGGTTCTTCCACAGGGGCATGGTTCATTCGTCCACGTCGCCAGGTCAGCAGAATAAAGCCTGATCATCGGCTGGGACGTTCTCTCCAGATGAGTATACACCGGGACTCCTTCTTGGCCATAATCCACAACTTTTTTGGTCTCCGGGTCCAACAATTCAGTATAGACAATGTCTTGCCATAAGTGCATGCCTGTGCGGAATTCGCATTCTCCATTAGTCATCCAAGGGGTCATTTCCGCCATGGTGCCAGAATCAAGGCATTTACAATTGAAGTTTTCTTCGATTTTCTTCTTCGTGGAAGGAATTCCTGCCCCGGGTTCTCCCGAGAAAAACATAATCTTAAAACTAAAATCTTTTGCTGGCTCATATCCCTCTTCCCGCGCTCTTTCGGCAAGGTAGAGAGCGAAAGAAGGGGTCCCGTAGAAAGCCGTAGGCTGGATCTCCTTGATCCACCTCAGAGCCATTAAGGTTTGTCCTGGCAAGCCAGCCCCAAAGGGGAAGCAGGTTAGCCGCAGCCGCTCCGCTCCAGCCAACGCTCCCCAGCTTCCCAGGTAGAGGCTGAAAAAAGAGCCGATAAAAACCGAATCACCTGGCCTCAGCCCGAAGGCCCACATAATCCGGGCGTGAGCGTTGCCGATTCGTTCCCAATCATCTCTCCCGATGGCAAAAGCTGTCGGTTTTCCTGTTGTGCCAGAGGTCCCGTGGATGCGAAAGACTTCTTGGGGGGGGATGCATAGGTAACTGCCGAAGGGAGGATTTTTGGCCTGTTCTTCCCGAATTTCATTCTTGTAGACGAGGGGAATCTTTGTGAAATCCTCCAAGCTTTTTACCTGGTCGGGATGGATTCCAGATTCCTCCCACTTCTTCCGGTAGAAAGGAGCGCGTTCATAGGCGTAGGCGATTTGGGCTTTTAACTTTTTAAGAATGATTTCATCTCTCCTGGATGGATCCATCGTCTCCAAGTCTTTAAACCAATAGCGTTCCTGCGGGGAAGGAAAGTAATCATTGTCATACCGGGGTGGCCATTCATTGGGGTTCTCAATCATCTCATCCTCCTTTCATGAAAACTTCCTGCTTCTACGGGCGTCTATGGTCTCCAGAAATCCTTGAAACCTCATCTTGACCTGGGCATCAGACCAAGCCCGGGGATCAACCATGTCGCTTTCGAAGATAAGCATGGGCACGTCGATCTCGGCCAGTTTGTTTTTGACGTGTAATTGGCCCATGCTTGTCGCTCGGCAAGAGCGAGTTCTGTGGCCGATGGCTCCATCTAATTTATACTCAAAAACCCACCGCTTGACCAGTCCTGCACCTACTCCGGGGCTGAAGACCCCAGGGTTGCAGATGTCGGGATTGATTTCCGACCCTTGCTTTTGCTTGTATTGGGCTGTCTTCCAGGTCCGTTCGACCAAATTCTCCAGCGGATCGGGCAGGTCCACTTCTACGGGTTGCCCGACATAGTAAGTAGATTCCACGCCGACCACTGCACCCAGGGTTTGAAGATAATTGAAAAGCCCCATGTTAAACCAGGGAGGAATCCCCAGCCAGCCAAACCGGTATTTTTCTTCCGGGATAACCCCTATGCCGCGGTCTACTCGATCCTTGATTTCTGCATAGAGATCCTGGTAAAAGTCTACGGCTTCTCGATCACCCGCCAGATATAGGAAGGGAATGATGGCCGTGAAATAGTCCTCCGAACCCATGGGGCAAGGAACGGCCTTGCGCAGCTCCAGCACCCGATACCAGTATTTCATAGCTTCCTGGGAATTTTTCATGATTTCGCGGAATCGTCCCATGTCCAGCTTCTTTCCGGTTTGTTGCTCCAAGAAACTGATTTGAGCCAGAAGGGTGGCCCGTATCTGAGTTTTGTAATGTTCGGCAAGGCGCGAATCTTCCAAATCAGCATCATAGGGAGGGCTCACCGGGTCATCATTGAACTGGGGGACGTTAAGGAAGTGGGTCCCGATGGCCTGGAACCACTTATACCTTGGCTCGCATATCAATGCCGATCCCAAAAGCAAGTTCGGGTTTCCCATGCCATCTAGAGGAGCCTCAGGGGGAACCCCCCCTGAATCACGGCATCGGCGTAAGTATCCCAGAGTATTCCTGACATAGGAGCAAAGTTCATTACTGTACCCTTCGGCCTCAGCCTCCTGGCAAAAACCCATAGCCACCTTTTGGGCCGCACACAAAGTGCCGTAATTCTCCGGCCATTCACCCACCAGGTCAAAGGCCCGCAAAATCTCTGCGCCCGTACCGAGCATGTTCCAAACCAATTGAGTTTCGGGGAGCTGCCGGCGCTGGCCTCGATCGTAAAAGCCGGGGATGTATTTTTTGATGTTGCGAACCGTTTCTGTTGACTTAACCGCCCGGCTCATTTCACTATTTATATGACTCATGATTGCCCCTTCCTAACCCGGCATAGCCGGAACCAAATAGGGTTTGGATCATAAATTCCAAATTCCAATCTCAAATGACCTAAACGTTTTGTTTGTAGTTTCGAATTTCTTTCATTGAAGTTTATTTGTTATTTGGAACTTGTTATTTGGAGCTTCTTCATCTGGCGGTTTTTAGGCATCCCGAAAGAATACCTTAGCTGAGCAGCTCTATAAAAGCTTGAATCCGGGTGCGGATAGATGCTAAGTTCGTCAAGGAGTAGTCATCGTCAAGGATGAGCGATGGCAGGCCTTCTTTCCTGAGACTCATGGATACATCAGGAGCATCGAATTTGTGGGGATCACAGTAAGAGTAAATATACATGATGAGTCCATCGGCTTTGTATTCCTTTGCTAAATCAGCTATATAATGAAATCGTGCGCTTCCCGGCCCCCTATCTGTCCGGGGGCATAGGAACGAGTCAAAGTAGGCCGTAACCAATCCATCCATTGGGTCTGGAGTTTCCGGAAGGTCATGCCTAAAGCTGCGGGTTCCAATGCAGGTATCATCGATGACCACGCAGGCATCGCCCTCCTCGATGAGCTGAATAAGGCTGAGGTCATCGCATACACTTCCGTAGAGCATCAGGCGGGCCGTCTTTTTCAGGGGCCCTTGGCCACGAGACCTTACTTCTTCAATGACTTCCTGCAACAGATTATTGAATTCTTCAGCGGGGATTCCCATGCCGGCCACTAACACCTGCAGAGTCTCCGTGCCACTGAGTAGAGGTGGATTCTCTTTCCGCAAGCTATAAAGCTTCCGTAAGAGAGCGCGGCTGGTATTATATTCCTTGATGGTCTTCCGCAGTTGATCATTGCTGATTTTTTTGCCGGAGAAATTCTCTATTTTTTCCCGGAAGAAGATTAGTTCCCGTTTGAAAAATTCCTTGGACCAGGGTGCGAGGGTGTGCGGGACATTGACAAAATATTTAAAGGAAGGCCTGGTGTTTAATGTCCAGATTCCATAGAGGCGTTGAACCATATCACAGCTGTGGGACATGATCAATCCGTCCAAGAAGTCAAACTTCCCCTTGAGATCTTGGTCGAAAAGGTTGCGGATGTATGGGCAACCGAATGGTTCCACAAAATTATGGGCCTTGGTGATTGGCTCCTTGATGTCGCCGCGCAAACGATAAGGCAGGATCCCTGCGGCCGCCATGATTTCCGGCGGAGCAAAAAGGCATAGGTAGCCTAAAACCTTTTTTCCTTGGGCTTTTAACTCTTTCACTCGCTTTCGTCTATCTAAATAAAGCTCCTTGGCTCTGGCCAGACCTTTGAGGGTATCCATTTTTTACCATATCCTCTCTATGGTGCTTGAATGATTTACAGCAAGAGTCCCAAGGGTAACTTTGAAGAGGAACAAATTCAAGGGGGTCTGTCCATTTTAACGGAAACGATCTGGCGGATAGATGTTACAATTTCTTCCCTGGTCGCCCCGGGCATAAATATTCCATCAAAACCAATTTCTTTTAGCTTTGTCCCGTCAGCGGGTGGGAAAACTCCTCCAATGACAAGGGCCAGGCGTTCTTTGAGCCCTTCTTTTTTGGCCATTTCTATCAGCTCACCACCCAGCGTGAGGTGAGCCCCTCCCAAAGAACTTACTCCAACGACATCAACATCTTCTTGGATAGCGGTTTTAATGATCTCTTTTGGAAATGAATTCCCTATATAAATGACTTCCATGCCCGCATCTCTCAATTCATTGGCTACGGTAATCAATCCCCTGTTATGCACATCTAAGCCGAGTTTCGATAATAATACTTTTATTTGGGCAGCCATCTTACGTTCCAACCTCCGTGCCGGCTCTACATTTACTCCAGGAATAGACAATTTTTTTAATTTCTTTTACCAAAAGACAGGTGGTTTCCATAGGCCGAAAGCTTGTTTAAATACCTTAAATATTTCTCCCTCCGAGCAACCCACTCTGGCACACTGCAGGGTATAAGGCATCACGTTCTCTCCCTTCTTGCAGGCCTCTTCCAGGGCGAGGAGAGCGCTATTGACTTTTTCAATATCTCTTTTCTCTCTTAACTTTCCCAATCTCGCCTTCTGCTTTTCTTCCACACCCTCCGGATATCGAAATACATTAATGGGGGGCAGCTCAACGGGGGCTTTATAAAAATTATAGCCCACTAATTTAATGACGCCTTTCTCGATCATCTTCCTTTCATTATTAAAATATTCGGCAATCTTTTTATGTAACCAGCCCTTTTCTAACGCTGTTACATAACCACCGATCCTTTCAATTTCATCTACCTCATCAAGAATTCTCATTTCAATTTCATTGGTCAGGGCTTCTACATAGAAAGAGCCCCCTAAGGGGTCCACCACCTCTGTAACTCCAGTCTCTGCTTGAATAATCTGTTGGGTTCGCAACGATAGTAAGGCCGCTTCTTCCGTGGGCACAGAATAAGCCTCATCATAAGAATCCACATGTAAAGACTGAACCCCCCCCAGTACGCAAGCCAATGCATGGTAAGCAGCCCTGATGATGTTATTCAAGGGCTCTTCCCTCATCAGCGAAACACCGGATGTCTGCACATGACATCTCATCCACATAGACCTGGGACTCTGGGTATCAAACCTGTATTTCATGATCTTGTACCAAAGTCTTCTCACCGCTCTTATTCGGGCAACTTCTTCGAAAAAATCGCTTGCCGGAGACCAGAAAAAAGCCAACCTCTCCGCTATCCAATCGACCTCATGCCCTCTTCTGAGCATCTCTTCCAGAGTTCCAATCGCATTGGCCAAAGCAACGGCCATCTCCGTAACACCGGAAGTTCCAAACTCCCGCAAATTGTAGCCATTATACGTGACAAAGTTCCACAGCGGAACATTCTGCCGGATGAACTCAATGTTATCGCATTGAATCCGGAAGCAATCTTTAGGGGGTATATACTCCGGGCCACTGCGCACCACTTCTTCCAAAGTGATATCATTTTGCACGCTCCCCCGCAGTTTATTCCAGGGGATGCCTCTGCGCTCGGCCAGGACTAAATACATAGGAAAAAGAATCGCTGTATTTGAAGGATAATGAGTCACCAATGAAACCGTTACCCGGTCGAGAGGGATATCCTTAAATATCAAGTCCATGTCCTCCACCGAATCGACGGCAACTCCCGACATGCCCACTTGCCCTCTGGACATAGGATCATCGGAATCATACATTTGAATCGTAGGTAGGTCAAAAAGGACATTGATCCCTGTTCCACCGTGGGCTAACATGAATTTTATTCTCTGGTTGGTCTCTTCAGGCCCTCCGAAACCTGTGAGTTGCCGCATGGTGAATTCCCGGCCCCGATACATATTGGCATGAATGCCTCTCGTAAAAGGTTCTTGCCCCGAATGTCCCAAATCTTGCATATAGTCGAAATCGGGATTGCTGAGTGGCGTATAGAGCATCTCCCGGGGAATCTCCGAGCCTAAAATGGTATGGGGAGTTACGCACCAGTTCTTCCGATCTTCCTCCCCAACCATTGTGCTCCTCCACTGCTCAAACTCCTGACACAATCTTTTAAGCGCTTCAGGATTATACAGCGGGATACCTTTCCCCCCCGTCAACTTCTCCTGCAAGATTTCTTTCGTTGTTCGCTTTTTCTCAGCCATCCAGACTTACTCCTTGTCTAAGGCGAGGGCCGCCTGCAAGAAAATCACCAAAAATATTGTCCCCCTTACTGAATTTATGATAGATTATTTCTTCAATGTCTGTCTACAAGGAAATAAAAGCAGACCCAATCTCTGTTCTTTCTCCCTTCGCTGGGGGAAAATTTTAAAAGGAGAAAAAAACCATGGGCGTTGATCTGAAAAAATTCTTCGAGCCCAAAAGCGTTGTGGTAATTGGAGCATCGGCAGTGCCCCACAAACCAGGGAATGACGTGATTCGCAATATCGTGGCGAACGGTTATGCTGGAAAGCTTTACCTGGTCAACCCCAAAGGGGGAGAGATTATGGGTATGGAAGTTGAGCGCTCGGTTAAGGACC
>Ga0194113_10003780_pt1 | contig 20096 bp, 16 predicted proteins | sample TA2MahC200mmetaG_FD_146193 | JGI IMG/M metagenome (GOLD analysis project Ga0194113, IMG submission 146193) | Freshwater microbial communities from Lake Tanganyika, Tanzania - TA2015017 Mahale Deep Cast 200m | ecosystem: Environmental > Aquatic > Freshwater > Lake | place: Tanzania: Lake... | reverse complement strand
TCCTGCCCGTATCGCCTTCCAGGTGGCCGGCAAGGTCGATTCCCGTACCATTCTTGACGGTTCCGGTGCCGAACAGCTGCTCGGCAACGGCGATATGCTCTATCAGCCTTCGGATCAGCCGAAGGCCATACGTATACAGGCACCTTACGTTTCATCGCACGAGGTGGAGGAGATCACGAGGTTCATCGGATCGCAGGATGCGCTGAAAAACATCTATATGCTTCCGCCGGCGGATATGCAGAAAGGAGGTGCAACAGCTTCCGGCAGCATGCAGGATCGCGATGGCCGCGACAGCATGTTCGAGGAGGCCGCCAGGCTGGTGGTCATGCATCAGCAGGCGAGCGTGTCGCTTCTGCAGCGTCGTCTGCGGCTCGGGTTCAGCCGTGCGGGCCGGGTGATGGATCAGCTTGCTTTCAGCGGTATCGTCAGCCATGCCGACGGCAGTAAACCGAGAGAGGTTCTCGTTGCTGACGAAGACTCTCTGGAACTGCTGCTTAGAAATCTTGATTAGGGAAGAGGCTGGATGGCTGAAAACAAGAACGGCTGCTTCGGTGATGATGCCGGGCAGCCGTTCTGGTGTTTTCTGCATCTATCGATTCAGACTGACTCGACGCGGGCGATTTCGGGAATTGCTTTCTTGATCGCCTGTTCGACTCCGGCGCGGAGGGTGAGGGTGCTCATCGGGCAGGAACCGCAGGCGCCGAGAAGTTTGACGTCCACAACCATATCCTTGGTGATGCCGACGAGCTGGCAGTCGCCGCCGTCCACCTGAAGGTAAGGGCGTACGGTTTCAAGTGCAGCGATAACCCTGTCGTAGAGGCCGTCGCTGTTCGGCAGATAATCCTTGGTGCTCATGATCGAATGATGTTAAAATGATTTGAAATACATGAAAAACTCAAAAGCCGGATCTGTTTCAAGCTCTTATAATATCACTTCCCGCTAAAAAAAACAGGATAAAAAAACTTCCTGAATGCCTCTGTCCGGGCATTCAATGGCAACAACCCGACGAACATGAATGTTCCGAACCCTTACTCATTCCTGCATTTGTCATTGAAATCTGACGGGCAACTTCCTGCGCCGAACGGGCAAGCGCCGCAGCAGTGATGGTTCCGGGATTTGCGATGACGAACGGCGTGCCGCTGTCGCCTCCTTCGCGTACCTCCCGTCCTATGGGAATGGAGCCAAGGAATGCGATGCCCTGGGCTTTTGCGAACTTTTCACCTCCCGATTTGCCGAAAATGTAATCTTTCGAGCCGTCGGGCAGTTCGTAGTAGCTCATGTTCTCCACCAGTCCGAGAATCGGTACATGCACCTTTCGGAACATGCTGACCGCTTTTGCGACATCGGCAAGCGCGACATCCTGCGGAGTGGTGACGATAACCGCGCCCGTCAGCGGGATGGTCTGCACCAGCGTCAGCTGTATGTCGCCCGTGCCGGGAGGAAGATCGAAGATCAGATAGTCGAGATCTCCCCATTCCACCTCTGTAATGAACTGTTTGATGGCGCTCGAAGCCATGGGCCCGCGCCATATTACCGCTGTGTCGGTTTCGATGAGAAACCCGATCGACATCAGTTTGACGCCGTATTTCTCGACCGGGACAAGGTTTTTATTGACTACCTCGGGTTTGGCGTCGTAAATGCCGAACATGGTCGGGATGCTTGGCCCGTAGAGATCGGCGTCGATCAGGCCGACTTTTGCGCCGGTTTCGGCAAGACTGACGGCAAGATTGACCGCTATGGTGGATTTGCCTACGCCGCCTTTGCCTGACGCGACGGCGATGATGTTTTTAACCCCTTTGAGCGGACGATCCTGTTCCTGGCCGTTATGGCCGCATCCGGAGGTGACTTTCGAGGTCATGTTCACCTCGATATCGTCGGCCAGTGGGGCATAGGTTCTTATGGCGTCGATGCAGGCCTGCCTGATATGGTTTTTCATGGGGCACGCCGGTGTTGTCAGAACCACGCTGAACGATACCTTGTTCTGTTCGTCGATGCGGATATCCTGAATCATACCGAGCGAGACCAGATCCTTTTTCAGATCCGGCTCCATGACGGTCTGCAGAGCAGCGATGATCTGCGATTCTTCTACTTTGTGCATAACATGTAAATGAGTTTGATGGTCGAATTGCAATAACGACGTCTGCCGAGGTATGATCGAGGCTACGGCCGGTTACTTTTCCATGAACCGAAGCGACACCGGAACCCCTTCGAGACTGAACTTTTCGCGAAGTTTGTTTTCAAGGAACTTCCTGAAATTGCTTTGCACAAGCTCAGGATTATTGCAGAAAAATGCAAATACCGGCCAGTGGGATTCGATCTGCGTCATGTACTTGATCTTCAGCTCCTTGCCTGATTTCGTGGATGGATGCTTTGCGGAGAGAGCTTCTTCGAGAAAGCGGTTGAGCGTGCTGGTGGAGATTTTCTGCAAACGGTTCCTGCTGATCTGCCCGGCCGTGTCGATGGCGCGGTAGAGGTTCTTTTTCGTCATGGCCGAGATGAAGAGCACAGGAATCCATGAGAGATTTCCCATGTGCGAGCGCAGGTTGTCCTCGTAGATTTTACTGGTTTTCGAGTCCTTTTCGATCAGGTCCCATTTGTTCACTACGAGCAGGACACCTCTTTTGCGTTCGGCCGCCATGTTGATGATTTTCAGATCCTGTTTTTCAAGGCCCTGCCGGGCGTCGAGCATCACTATGGCGACCTCGCACCGCTCCAGGGCTTTTTCCGTGCGAAGCGAACTGTAGAATTCTATGCCGGCATCAATTTTCGTGCGTTTTCGCAGGCCCGCGGTATCGATGAGCACGAACTCCTGCTGTCTGCGGGTAAAGCGGCTGTCGATAGCGTCGCGCGTGGTGCCGGGTATATCGGATACGATCTGCCTGTTGGTTCCGAGCAGAGCGTTGACGAAACTCGATTTGCCCACATTGGGCCGGCCTACCACGGCCAGTTTGATTGCCGGATCGTCGTCATCACCCTCGCCTTCATGTGCCGGAAGTGATTCGAGAATGTCGTCAAGCATGTCCGCCACGCCGCTTCCATCCCGGGCAGAAAGGAAATAGGGATGGGTAAAGCCTGTGCTCACGAACGATTCGGCGTCGATGGCGAGCTGGGGGCTTTCGACCTTGTTGACGGCAAAGAATATCTGTTTCCCGCTGAAATATCTCTGCAGCATCCTGCTGATTTCAAGGTCCTCATAGGTCAGCCCTGAACGGACATCGGTGAGGAATACAACGGCGTCGGCATCGCGTATGGCCGTCATGGTCTGTTCCAGCATTGCCATGCTGATGACGTCGCCTTCCATGCAGTAGCCGCCGGTATCCATAAGAAGGAACTGCTTTCCCTGCCACTCGCCGGGCATGATATGCCGGTCGCGGGTTACGCCGGGGGTTGGATCGACAATAGCGCTTTTCTGACGCAGAATCCGGTTGAAAAGGGTTGATTTTCCTACGTTTGGGCGCCCTACCAGAGCAATCAGTGGCTTCATAACGGCAATACGGTCTTGTACAGGTGCTGCGGCCCGAAGCGGCCGCCGGAAATTCAGGGAAGAGAGTAACAGTATAATTTGTAGAATTAAATGAAATAATTTACATTGCTAAACTTTATTTTTCGGAAAAGTCCAGTTAATCCATTGTAGCAGCATGAGCAAGACGTTAAGTTTCAAAACATATTCGGCAAAGCCTGCGGAAGTTGAGCGGAAGTGGTATGTCGTTGATGCCGAAGGCCAGGTTTTAGGGCGAATGGCAGCGGAAATCGCCAGGGTACTCAGGGGAAAGCACAAGCCCCAGTTCACGCCGCACATCGATACCGGCGATTTCATCATCGTGACGAATGCGGAAAAGGTCGGTCTGAGCGGCAAGAAAGTCGAATACAAGAGCTATTTCCATCATTCGCATTATCCCGGTGGCGTCAAAATCGATCATGTCAAGGATCTGCTGAAGAAAAAGCCCGAAAAAGTCATCGAACACGCGGTCTGGGGGATGCTTCCTCACAACAATCTCGGTCGTCAGCTGTTCAAGAAACTCAAGGTCTATGCCGGTACGGAGCATCCGCACGAAGCGCAGTGCCCCGTTGAGCTGAAAGTTAACTAAACACCAATAAAGAAGAGGGAATGAAAGAGGTTATCGATACCGTAGGACGCCGTAAAACCTCGGTGGCAAGAGTGTTCATGACGCCGGGCAAGGGCCGCGTCATCATCAACAAGCTTCCGGTGGAAGAGTATTTCAAAGACGAGGTCAAACGCACAAAGGCGCTCAGGCCCCTTGCTCTGACCGAAAGAACCGAAGAGTTCGATATCAAGGTCAACGTACAGGGCGGAGGACTCAGCGGTCAGACCGGTGCGGTGAGCCTTGCCATAGCCCGCGCGCTCACCGAATTCGACGAAACCGTCCGTCCGGTGCTGAAGACCGAAAAACTCCTGACCAGGGATCCCCGTATGGTCGAACGCAAGAAATTCGGACGCAAGAAAGCCCGCAAACGCTTCCAGTTCTCCAAACGTTAATACTTTTTTTCTGTTTACATCCCGCATGCCATGTCATTCCGGATCGTCTCCGGATAAGGATTCATGGAAGTGTCCGGCACCCTCGGGTGCCGGATCCCCTGGAGCCGCACCATGGCAGAGGTTCCAACTAAACCAAAAGGAATACATTTATGTCACAGCAGTTTCAGCTTGAAGAGATGCTCCGCGCCGGAGTGCACTTCGGCCACCTCGCCCGTCGCTGGTGCCCGAAAATGAAGCCGTACATTTTCATGGAAAAAAACGGCGTTCACATCATCGATCTGCAGAAAACCGTCGTGCTTGCCGACGAGGCGCTCAGAGCCCTTGAAGCCATTGCTTCGACCGGACGCGAAATCATGTTCGTCGGTACGAAAAAACAGGCCAAGCACATCATTGCCGAAGAGGCCGAGCGCGCGGGCATGCCATACGTCTGCGAACGCTGGCTTGGCGGTATGCTCACCAACTTCTCGACCATCCGTCAGAGCATCCGTCGCATGAATGCCATCGATCGTATGGAAACGGACGGCACCTTCGATATGATCACCAAGAAAGAACGTCTCATGCTTGCCCGTGAGCGGGAAAAGCTTATGAGGATTCTCGGTGGCATCGCCAACATGACCAGGCTTCCGGCCGCGCTTTTCGTCGTCGATATCAAGAAAGAGCACATCGCAATCAAGGAAGCCCGTTCACTCGGCATTCCTATTTTCGCGATGGTCGATACCAACTGCGATCCCGAAGCCGTAGACTATGTCATTCCTGCCAACGACGATGCCATCCGTTCGATTCAGCTGATGGTCAAAGCTGCAGCCGAAACCGTCATCAACGCGCGTGCGCTTAAGGTCGAGCAGGAAGTGATTGCGGGAATGGACGAAGAGGAAGAGGAAATTGAAGGCGAATCCGAAATCGGCGCCGAATAATTTATAAATATTAAGAGTGATTCTAAACCAATGAGCCAGATTTTAGCAAAAGACGTCAAAGATCTGAGAGATACTACCGGCGTAGGCATGATGGACTGCAAGAAAGCCCTTGAGGAGACCGGCGGCGATATGCAGAAAGCCATCGAGTACCTTCGCAAGAAAGGTGCCGCGCTTGCTGCCAAAAGAGCCGAAAAGGAAGCTCGGGAAGGAATGGTTGCCATCAGGCTTGCCGACGATCGCAAGAGCGGAGTCATACTCGAACTCAACTGCGAAACCGACTTCGTTGCCCGTGGCGACGTGTTTACCGGCTTTGCAAACGCACTGGCTTCTCTGGCGCTGCAGAGCGGTGCGGTTTCTCCCGAAGCCCTTCTTGCCCTTTCTCTTGGTGAGGAGTTCGGCGGCGAAAAGGTTGAAGATGCAATGACAACCATGACCGGCAAGCTTGGCGAGAAGCTCGAACTCAAACGGCTCGTGTTCTGCGAGGCTCCCGATGGCGTGGTGGAATCATACGTCCATCCCGGTTCTCAGCTCGGCACCATTGTGCAGATTGTCACCGATAAGCCTGCCGAAGCCCGTGAACTGGCAAAGGATCTTGCCATGCAGGTTGCAGCATCTGCTCCGATTGTCGTCGATCGTTCAGAGGTTCCTGCCGAGTACATAGAAAAAGAGATGGAGATCTATCGGCAGCAGGCGCTTGGACAGGGTAAACCGGAACAGTTCGTTGACAAGATCGTAACCGGTCGTCTCGAGAAGTACTATCAGGAGGTTGTGCTGACCGAGCAGGCATTCATCAAGGACAGCAATGCGAAAGTTGCCGACGTGCTCATTGACTTCAGAAAGAAGCATCAGGCTCAGGTTGATGTTAAAGGGTTTTTCCGCTATCAGTTAGGAGAGTAACAAAAAAAAGCCTCGTTGTACGAGGCTTTTTTTTTGATCATATTTAACATAGGCTCGATTCAATCAACACCATTGTCGATGGAGGTGATATGCTGAAATACAGGCGGATCTTGCTCAAGTTGAGCGGCGAGTCGCTTGCCGGAAATGACGGGTATGGCATCAATGCCGCCATGCTCGACCGTTATGCCGAAGAGATTCGCGAGGCCCGCGATTTGGGGGCTGAAATCGCTCTCGTCATAGGTGGCGGCAATATTTTCCGCGGAGTTTCAGACGCCGCAGCAAAAATGGACCGGGTACAGGCCGACTACATGGGCATGCTCGCCACGGTCATCAATGCCATCGCTTTTCAGGATGCGCTTGAACGCAAGGGAATCTACACCAGGCTGCAGACGGCCATCAAGATGGAGCAGATGGCTGAACCGTTCATCAGGCGGCGGGCCATACGCCACCTCGAAAAAGGCCGCGTTGTGATTTTCGGCGCCGGTACGGGCAATCCATACTTCACAACTGATACGGCAGCATCGCTCAGGGCCATCGAAATTGAAGCCGATGTGATAGTCAAAGGTACAAGGGTTGACGGAGTTTACGATTCCGATCCCGAAAAAAATCCCAAAGCAGAATTCTTTCCCAGGATTTCCTATCTCGACGTCATTCGCAAGAACCTCCGGGTTATGGATATGACGGCCATCACGCTTTGCAGGGAGAATGTACTGCCTATCGTTGTCATGAACATGAACGAAAAAGGGAACTTCACCCGTCTGCTTCAGGGCGAGGATGTCGGCTCGCTGGTGCATGCCGACGCGGTATAACCTGCCGCATCACGACGGCCTTTTATGAAAAAGACGCTCGATGGTCTCTTTGATGATCGGCCAGCCGAACCCCCGGTTTCGCAGGAACGCTTCCAGTTTTTTTTTTCGGACCGTCTCGTCATAACGGTGCAGTGCGGCTAACTTTTTTTCAGCTGCTGCAAGACACAGCGACGCGCTGTCATATTCCCGGAGAAGACTTCCGGAAATTTCGTCAGGAACGCCCTTGCGGGCAAGCTCGAAACGCATGGCACTGACGCCGACAGGTCTGCGTTTCGAGCGGCTGCTGATAAGTTCTCTGCCGAACGCTTCGTCGTCGACGAGCCGTTTTTCTGCAAGATAGTCCATTGCGGCTTCGACGGCATCGTGTCCGTAGCCTTTTTTCATCAGTTTTCCGGCAAGTTCATGCCGGCTGTGATTCCTCAGGGAGAGGAGTCTGAGCGCAAAGGCGATTGCCTCGCGGCTGTTTGCATCGTCGGTCATCCTTTGCCGTGAATAGGTTTCGAAAAAACGCTGTTAACCGGTATCTTCGAGAAATATAGCACTATTGCGGCAACCCACAGAAAAAGGTATGCTTCCGCCAGTCCATATCGGCGATGTCGTCTGCGCCATTATCGAGCGTGATGGCTCGTTTCTCGTCGCACAGCGCCCCGAAGGGAAGTCGCTTGCCTTTAAATGGGAATTCCCCGGCGGAAAAGTCGAGGAAGGTGAGCCTGTGCTTGAGGCATTGCACCGTGAAATCCGCGAGGAACTCGGAATCTCTGTCACCGTCTCAGCGCCGCTGACGCCGGTTTTTCATGCATATACGGATTTTTCGCTTCGCCTGTTGCCGTTCCTCTGCGTTATCCGCTCAGGGGAGCCGGCAGCACATGAACATCATGCGATCGCATGGATTACCCTTAACACGATCGGAGACTACGACTTTCCTGAAGCCGATCTGCCGGTGCTCGACGAGTACCGGAGGATACGTACCGGTACTGCTCGACAAGGCGTATTTCTGTCGGGTTAAAATTGCCGTTTTTTTGAATATTCAGAATCGTTTTTTCAGCAGCATTCATCAATCGGGTTTTCCGGCCTGTCCGGCAAACCGCTATCCGGAGGATTTCGTGTCAGGTTCAGAACACGCATCGGTTCGCGATGTGTTCAGCATGCCGGTCATCGTGGCGGCACTCGGTTACTTCGTCGATATCTATGATCTCGTACTCTTCAGCATCGTCAGGGTTCCCAGTCTCAGAGATCTCGGCATCGAAGGGAAAGCGCTTGTCGATGAGGGCGTTTTTCTCCTGAACATGCAGATGATCGGCATGCTGCTCGGCGGCATCCTCTGGGGATGGCTCGGCGACAAAAAAGGGCGGCTCAGGATCATGTTCGCATCGATCCTCATGTACTCGCTTGCCAATCTCGCCAACGGTTTTGTGACCTCGCTGCCTGCATACGGGGTGCTTCGTTTCATCGCAGGCGTCGGGCTTGCCGGAGAACTCGGTGCCGGCATTACGCTGGTATCGGAAATACTGCACACCCGTATTCGAGGGTACGGCACCATGCTTGTCGCTTCGATCGGCGTCTCGGGCGCGATTCTTGCGAATTTCGTCGCCAACAGTTACGATTGGCGGACGGCATTTTTCATCGGCGGCGCGCTTGGCCTGCTGCTGCTGCTTGCCAGGTTCAAGGTCGCCGAATCCGGCATGTTCCGCACCATGGAAGAAAAAACCTCCATAAGCCGGGGAAACATGCTCGCTCTTTTCACAGACCGCAGTCGATTTTTCCGGTACCTGAACTCCATCATGATCGGTGTACCTATCTGGTTCGTCGTCGGCGTGCTGATCACCTTTTCGCCTGAATTCGCGCTCGATCTTGGCATCGGCGAGCCGGTTTCCGCCGGAAACGCCGTGATGTTCTGTTACCTCGGCCTGGTTTTCGGCGATCTGTCGAGCGGTTTGCTGAGCCAGCTTCTCCAGAGCAGAAAAAAGGCCGTGCTGCTTTTTCTGATGATGACTGTCGCCGCAGTAGCGCTCTATTTCCTGCAGGGCAGCAGTTCCGCATCGTTCTTCTACGGCATCTGTGCGCTGCTGGGATTTGCAGGGGGGTACTGGGCTATTTTCATCACTGTTGCCGCCGAGCAGTTCGGTACCAATCTTCGGGCGACGGTCGCCACCACGGTGCCCAACTTCGTGCGCGGCATGGTGGTGCCCATCACCATGCTTTTCCAGTTCAGCAGCGGTTTTCTCGGGCTGCGTTATGGCGCGCTTCTTGTCGGCGGTATCTGTCTTATCGGGGCATTTCTGTCGCTGTACTCTCTTGAGGAGACTTTTCACAAAGACCTCGATTATTTCGAAGAGTTCCTCTGAGAGGCAGTTTTCCATCGCACCATGTAAAGAGCCGGACGACCTGTATTACGATCGCCCGGCTTTACCGCTTTCTGCGCTTCTCCGCTCGACGATTTTGCAGAATGTCAACAGAATCGTTGCACGCCCTTAATAAAACTGTTTTTGCCCTGTCTTATCATTGTGGGAGCTTATTTCGGTCGCACTACCGTTTCACCACAACTTCAACAAGGACAGGAGCTTCCCCATGTCTGCAAGCAAACAGCACACTCTGGTCGGGTCCATAGCATTGCCCGGATCGGAGATAACGGCATTCCACGCGGCAACCAGAACGGCATTTGTCATCGGCGGCAAAGACGAACTCTATGTCGTCAGCCTTCTCGATCCGTCCAACCCTGTATTGAGAGCAACCATCGAACTTGCCGGCAAGGCTCAGAGCGTCGCGGTGAATGCCGACGGACTGGTTGCCGTCGCCGTTGACCGGGAAGCGACTGTTCCCGGCAGTACCGCCACCTATCATGCCGATGGTCTGGTTCAGTTTTTCACGATCTCCGGAACAACCCTGATTCCCGCAGGTCAGGTTACGGTCGGTTCGCTGCCGGATTCCATTGCCTTCAATGAAGACGGTACGGTGCTTGTCACCGCAAACGAAGGGGAGCCGAACATGTTCTATACCCGGGCAGTTGATTCGATGGATCCTCTCGGCAGCATCTCGATTATCGAAGTCAATGCGGCAGCTCCCGGATCATCGGCAGTGACAACACTGACTTTCGAAGATTATAACGATCAGCTCGAACAGTTGCGCAACAAAGGCATCCGGATTTCGGGCGACGACGCGGCAGACGGCATTCAGGGTAACCTCGTGGCCCAGGATATGGAGCCGGAGTATGTTGCCATCAGCGGCGGCAAGGCCTACGTATCCCTGCAGGAGAACAATGCCATTGCAGTCGTCGATCTTGCAGCAAAAACAATAGAGGCGATCCATCCCGTCGGACTGAAGGACTGGAACAGACCGGATCTCGAGGTCGATACTTCCGACAAGGACGGCGGGATCGCTCCGGGGCCAAGGTCGTTCTTCGGCGTGCGGATGCCCGACGGTATCGATACCTACGAGTACAACGGCGAAACCTTCGTCGTGATGGCCAACGAAGGCGACGGCAGAATCCGTCCCGATGCGCTCAATTTCGTGGTACCGGAAGCGTACGATAAAAAGTACCTGAAGCTGACCGATACGCTTCCCGGCGGAGTGACGCCTGTCGATATTGTAACCGACCCATTGACGAATGAAACCATCTACGTGATCGAAACCGATAAAACGGATACCGATGCCGAAAAAGTAAAAAAAGGCGCCGAATATTTTCTGACCATGAAGTACGGTTGGGAGTCGGGTGACGAATTTTACAGTGACGAATCGCGTCTTTACAAGCTCGACGATAACTACAGCGAGAACGACGAGATCGGTCGCCTGAAAGTTGTCAACACCGAAACAGATGGCGATCCGATCATCGGCTTCGGCGGACGTTCGTTTTCCATCATGGACAGCAAGGGCAATATCGTCTACGACAGCGGCGATCTGACCGAACAGGCCGCGATTGCCGCCGGCGTGTACGACGACGGCCGCTCGGACGACAAGGGAACCGAGCCGGAGAATGTCACGCTTGCGAACGTCAACGGACGCATCTGCGCATACGTTGGTCTCGAACGGGCCAACAGCGTGGTTGTTTTCGACGTCACCAACCCGTACGAGGTGGAATTCGTCGAACTTCTCGATGTCGAGGGCGACACGGGATTCGTTTCGCCTGAAGGTCTGGTTACCGGCAGCGGATTGCTGATCGTTTCCAACGAAGTCGAGCCGGGTCTTGCGATCTACGCCTTTCCCGATACGCCGACTGTTGAGAGACCTCTTGAAGACGTTACAGTGCAGGAAGACTCGAAGCTGGAGCATATAGTGCTGGCCGATGCATTTGCCGACATCGAGGAAGGCGACAGTCTGACTTACACGGCGACGCTTGCCGATGGTTCTCCTCTGCCCGGGTGGCTGCAGTTCAGCGCATCGCATCACGATCTTGAGACGATGGAAGCGTACTTCCTGCCTGTGGGTGATCCCGATAAGGCAACCGGCGTCGGACCAGCCACGGACTCGGCATCCGCAGGTACGGCAATTGCAACCGGCGTGAAAACCGTCGATGGCAACATCGCCTGGGAAAGAACCGACAGCGCAGGCGGCGAGATCGAAACCATAGCCGAAACGCTCAGAAAAGAGATGGGCTATGCCATCGGTGTGGCCGGCACCGTGCCATTCTCGCACGCTACCCCGGCGGCGTTCGTGAGCCACGACGTCAGCCGCAACAACTACTGGGACATCGCGCACGAGATTCTGTTCGAAACGCAGCCTGAAGTGGTGATCGGCGGCGGGTATAACAATGGCAATTTTGCAAAAGCTACGAAAGATGCGGCCGGTGTTTATCATGATGCGAATGGAAACAACCTGAACGACGACTACGATGCCTTCAAAGCCGGAACGGACGGCACCAGCTATATGTTCGTCGAGCGCGAAACCGGTACAGACGGCGGCGATGCCCTTGCCGCAACAGCTGCCGGTGTAAGCCTCGCTGATGGCGAAAAGCTGTTCGGCCTGTTCGGCACATCGGGAGGCAACTTCGAATACTACGAAGTGTCCGATACGCCCGGCTCGCCTTCGATCACCCGCGGCATCGAAGACCCGACGCTTGCCGACGTGACCAACGCGTCGCTCTCGGTGCTGAATCAGGACGATGACGGATTCTTCATCATGATCGAACAGGGAGATATCGACTGGAGCAACCACGCAAACGACTATGAAAATATGGTAGGCGGGGTCTACGACCTCGATGAGGCAGTCAAGGCAGCCGAAACGTTCGTCGAAAGCGGCTCGAACGGCATCAGCTGGTCGAACACGCTCATCATCGTCACGAGCGACCACTCGAACAGCTACCTGCGTGCGCAGGAAGAGCTTGGTCTCGGCGACCTGCCTGCACAGAGCGGCAAGAGCTATCCCGACGGCGAAGTGACCTACGGAAGCGGCGGGCACACCAACGAGCTGGTGAGCGTCTATGCCCGCGGCGCGGGAGCCGATCTGTTCGAAGAGGCCGCCGGCGACATCTATGCCGGAACGGAGATCATCGACAACACGCAGATATACGACGTGATGATGCAGGCCGCCAAAGAAGCCGGAGCCGAGCATGTCATCCTCTTCATCGGTGACGGCATGAACATCGAGCACGAAATCGCCGGAAGCCGTTACCTCTACGGCGAGGATTTCGGTCTTGCTTGGCACGACTGGAGCGAGGAAGAGGACGGCTGGTCCGGTTACGTATCTACCTGGGATGTGACGGCATACAACAGCTATGCAACAGCGGCCAAAGCCGCTCAGTATGACGAGGCGACCTTCGATCCGCTTATCGGTTACGACCCGTCGAAGGGCGGCGAAACCCCCTATCCGGTAGCGATGACCTTCAGCGGCACCCCGGAGAAATCGGAAGCAGGAATATACGAGATCCTCGTTACCGCTGCCGATGAAAGCGGCGCATCGATAAGCGATGTCTTTACATTGACCGTAACGGACAGGGAGTATGGCGAAAGCGAGGGAGACGATACGCTGACAGGGGACAGGAACGATAATGTGATTTTCGGTTCCGCAGGTAACGACAGGCTTTCCGGTAACGACGGCAACGATATACTCGTCGGTGGAACCGGCGACGACCTCATGGTGGGCGGCAGGGGCAATGATACCTACTATGTGGACAGCGAAGGCGATGTCGTCCGGGAAAGCAATTCCGCTTTTGACGGCTTCTTCAGTTTCTTCGGAAACCGTTCAGGCGGAACCGATACCGTGAAATCCGAAGTCGACCGGGAGCTTGGCACGGGTATCGAAAACCTCGAACTGCTTGGATCGGCCGATCTCGACGGGACGGGCAACGTTCTTGACAACGAGTTGGTCGGCAACGAGGGCGACAACAGACTCGAAGGGCTCTCTGGCGACGACCGGCTCATCGGCAACGGCGGCGACGATATCCTCGATGGTGGCTGGGGCAATGACGTACTGATCGGCGGCGCAGGCGCTGACCGGCTCATCGGCGGCTCGGGTCGCGATATTTTCCGGTACGACAGCGAAACCGAAAGCGGGTTGACGGCCGAGACCATGGATGTCATCACGGACTTCAGGAGCCGTCAGGACAGACTCGACCTGTCCGGCATGGACGCCAATAATGCCATTGCGGGAGACCAGGCATTCAGCCGTATCATTCTCGGCAGCTCCGATGCCTTCAGCGGAGCCGGCCAGCTCAGGTTCGACAGCGCTTCCGGTATTCTTTACGGCAATACCGACAGTGATGCCGATGCGGAGTTCGCTATCCGTCTCTCAGGCGTGAACTCGCTGCGCTCTTCTGATATCGTGTTGTAAGCTGCTGTCCGGGTCCGGTCAACGGTTTATCCTTGTGTTCCGCCATGTATCCTTTTTTCCCTGAAGGTATACGGCGGAACGCTTTTTTTCCGGTTTGCCTCCGGATGGAAGATCTCTTTGGCGATAATTCCGTATACTCAGGAAAAGCGGAAGAGGATTCCGGTGGATCCTGAGCGGTGGTAGAGGGCCGAGCCGTTCTGCCGCAGAGAGATAAATCGGGTTCATGTCAACAGCCAGAGAGAGTTACAACTTCCAGAAAATCATCGCCGTTACCGGCGTAGTGCTGCTTGTCGTCAAGTTTGCGGCCTGTTACATGACCCGGTCGGTAGCAATTCTCACCGATGCGCTCGAAAGCATCGTCAACGTCACCAGCGGCTTCATTGGTCTGTACAGCCTTTACATTTCCGCAAAGCCGCGCGACAGCAGCCATCCTTACGGACACGGCAAGGTGGAGTTCATCTCGGCGGCTGTCGAAGGCACCCTTATCACTGTCGCGGGACTGCTTATCATCAACGAAGCGGTGGATAACCTGCTGCATCCTGCGGTCATCGGAAAGCTCGATCAGGGTATTGCGCTTGTGGCCATTACCGCGGCGGCGAACTGGCTGGTCGGTTCTCTTGCCGTCCGCAAGGGAAAGAAAAACAGTTCGCTTGCCCTTGTGGCAAGCGGCAGGCACCTGCAGACGGATACCCTTTCAACCATCGGCATTATCGCCGGACTTGTTCTTCTTGCCCTCACCGGTATGGTATGGCTCGACAGCGTCGTGGCTCTGGTGTTCGCGACCTTCATTCTTGTTACCGGTTATCGCATCCTGCGCAATTCGCTTGGCGGCATCATGGACGAAGCCGATACCGAACTGCTCGAAAAACTCGTTATTCTGCTGCAGCAGAGCCGCAGGGAAAACTGGATTGACCTGCACAATCTCAGGATCATCAAATACGGCAGCGTGCTTCATCTCGACTGCCACCTTACCCTCCCCTGGTATCTCAACGTCCGCGAATCCCAGAAAGAGATCAACAAACTGCAGCATCTCATCAGGCAGCAGTTCGGAGAGAGTGTTGAACTGTTCGTACATACCGACGCATGCCTCAGATTTTCCTGCTGTATCTGCACGAAACGAGATTGCCCTGTTCGCGAGGCACCTTTCGAGCGGGCCGTAGGGTGGACGGTCGATAATATATCGAGAGACTGCATGCATAAAATTGAGGAGAACAACGTTCTGTAACCAGCAAGTGGAGTTTTCTATGGCGGATGTACTCGTAACGGGAGCATCGGGATTTATCGGTTCGCACCTTGTCCGGCGCTCCATGCAGGAGGGCTGCAGGGTACGGGCTCTTATCCGGCAGGGCAATGTTCCGGAGTGGATGCGGCAGCAGGAAGTCGAGGTCGTGGAAGGTGATATCCGCGATGCCGCCGCCGTCGGGCGGGCGGTTGCGGGATGCGATCTGGTCTTTCATGCGGCAGCGCTGACATCCGACTGGGGAGACCCCCGGGAGTTCGTCGACATCAATATCGGAGGTACCCGGAACGTTGCGGAAGCCGCCCTGCGGAGCAGGGTGGAGCGGCTTGTCTATGTCAGCTCCTATGAAGTATTCGATCATGCGCACCTTGAACGGCTTGACGAGTCGATGCCCTTTTTTGTCCGTGGACAGCTCTATCCCGATACAAAAATCCGGGCTACCGAAACGGTGTGCGAATATGCGGCAAAAGGACTGCCGGCAGCCGTGGTCTATCCTGTATGGGTGTATGGCCCCAATGACCGTACCCTTTTTCCTCTGCTTGCCGACAGCCTCAGAAAACAGCAGATGTTCTACTGGGCCAGGCATGCCCGAATGAGCATGGTCTACATCGATAATCTCATCGATATGCTCCTGCTTGCAGCAACGCATCCGGCGGCATCGGGGGAAGCATTTCTCGTCTGTGACGGTTACAATCTTACGTTCGAGGGTTTCTGCGAAAGACTTGCCGAAGGGATCGGGGCTCAGCCGCCCGGTCTTTACCTTCCCTGCAGCGTAGCTTATCTTCTTGCTTCCGCGATGGAAGGGTACGCCTGCATTTCCGGCAGCCGGCAGCGCCCGATGCTGACCCGGCAGGCAGTTACCGTACTGTCCTCTCGTGCGCTCGTCGATACGTCGAAAGCCCGCAACCTGCTTGGCTGGAAACCGAAAGTTTCGCTCGATGAGGGTTTCCGGAGGACGCTCGACTGGCTTATGGCCATTGATCCGTCAGAATGGAAAGGGAAGTGATCACGCTCTTTATTTCCCCCAAACTGTTTATGGGCTTGTCCAGATCGCAGCGCCGATTTTGTTGGTGTACAGGTTCTGTTCCCACTGCAGGAATCCCGCTTCATAGGCAGCCAGTGTCCGGCCCCATTTCGTATTGATGCCGTTTTCTATATCGTTAATGCGAGCCCGGATATTTGTTTGCGCCAGGCTGAGTACGCTTGCCCGGACTCCTGTCGGCATACTGAGATTGTTGAGCAGTACCATCCATGGGATCGCGGAGGTATCCATGGATGAGATGACCCGCCCGGCCTGTTCGTATACCTTCCACCATTCGATCACATAGCTGCTGAATGCACCGGTTGCTCCGGTCATGAGCAGCTGACTCAGATACAGTTCATACTGTTTCTTTCCATAGGCCGTAGCGTCCGCCGAGGCAGAGGCGCTGTTATAGGGCGGCAGCCACCACTCCAGAAAATTTTTTGGCAGAAACATGTTTATCAGGTCAATATGCGGATCCCGGAGATGGGCTACATAGCTGCCTCCCGGAAGTGAGGGGTGATAGATGCCGAAACCCTGATAGAAGTGGTCGCTGTGGGGTACTGCAATGGTTTCCGGCTGCCCGATTGATACTTCGATACCTTTATGAAATGCTCCCGGATAGTTACCCGCGACAACATCCCCCATGAAACAGCTGTACTGACGTGCGGGAATGTTGATGCTTCTGAACAGCCAGTGCAGGAGTCCTCCTGTGGTCTGACAGCCGTTGTAGGTGCAGTGCTTCATGAACCCGATCCTTTGAGGAAACTGCGGGTTGCCCTGTGCATCGAGCTGTCCCATAGCCGGATCGGCAAAAACCCCTTTTGTGTCAACGAGTTGCGGCACCATTACACCTGCAGGCAGGCGAGGGGTGATGTAGGCGGAATTGAGTTTCTGACGGAATCCGTTGATGAAGGTTTGTTCCATACTGCCCAGAAACATGACCTCACTTGATGGATAAAGCTGATCAATCCATGAGCTCCCGGTAAAGACACCTCCACCCCAGTAATATGTTGTCGATCCATGAGAAAGATTGTCCTGGCACCACCGGGCAATTGCTGATACAGCATCTGATATTGTAGCCGACCTGCGGACACCCAGCTCATCTGAAAGTTTCGTGAACAGGAGTGCCGGATCACCCGGTAGTGCAGGGGTTGCGACCGAGTAGAAATTCCAGGGGTCAACCTCGGTCCTCATTTTTTCAACGTACCCGAAACAGTACTTGCCGGTTGCATCCGGCAAGGTTTTTCTGTCAATGTCAACGGCGCAATTGAATGCAAAATATTTTCCGTCGAGCAGCCAGCGCAACTGATGGTCGTCAAACGAGTCGAGTTTCCATGGTACGATGGAGAAGATGTCAAGATAAAGCGTGTGTGCCACGTAGGCGAGGTATACCTTGCGGATCTCATCGAAAGTGAACGTCGTTTTTGAAGGGTCAAGTGAAACGAGTCTTTTCCGTGGATCAAGCACATGGTCTGTAAATGTTTCCTTCAGTTCATTTTTCAGTGCCGCACTCCATAAACTGTAAGAACGCCAGTACTTTCTGTTATCGAGCAGTGACCGGACCTGCCATCCTCTTGCGCTGCTGCACCAGATGATGTTCTGCCGTATTGCGGGATTTTTGTCGATGTAGTTGACAAACAGTTTTCCGGCCGCAGCTCTTGTGAATTTCGGGGCCTTCGGTATGCTCTGCGGAGGGAGGACGGGTTTCGGGGTCTCAGGCATGCGGAGGTCTTTTTCGGCATGTTTGGCAAGAAATTTCTGCCATTCGGAAGGGAGTGTTACAGAGGCCATATCTTTTCCTTGGTATGGGATTGAACGAAGCCGGTACATAAGGGAACCTCCACAAAGTTGTTCCACACCCCGATTGCTTCGTTGGTCGGCGCTCGAAATCCTCATGTACTGTGGTGTACACTCCGGTTTCTCCGCTCCATCCGTGCTTGTATACTCGCGCTCCTTAAGGAGCTTGCATCTCCGGGCGCTCACGACACTTTTCGAAATCCCCTATAAAGGGTGAAGCGTTTCCAGATACAGGAAATTACGGCTTTTCCTGATTTTCTCTCCTTCTGAAATTCCCTTCAGCCTCACTTTTTCGTGGTACCTTATGTGCATACGCAACCATAAACTGCGTTCTTTCTTGTCTGGATGGTGTGTTTTGCTGTACTTTGGTAGTGATGGGTTCAATACATGACGTGCTTTTACTCATACCCTTTGATCGTAAATTCTTTTTCGACTACATCCGACATCATCTGTTTGACGGCAGACTGCGGCAGCGGCAGGTTGAGGGTATCAACCTGTTGCTTGCCTATTGGGAAATGCTGTTGCCGAAGGGCGACCTCCGCTGGCTTGCCTATGCGCTGACCACCGCGCACTACGAGGTTGACCGTACCATGCAGCCTATCCGGGAGCGGGGTTCCGATGCCTATTTTCGCGACATGTACGATATCGATGAGCGGTTCCCCGAAAAAGCGATCAGGCTGGGCAATCTGCACCCCGGCGATGGCGTGAAATTCTGCGGGCGCGGCTTCGTGCAGTTTACCGGGCGAAGGAATTACCAGGAGTGGTCGGAATGGCTCGGTATCGATCTCATCGGCAATCCCGATCTTGCGCTTGAGGGTGATATTGCCGCGATCATTCTTTTCGAAGGCATGCGCCTCGGCACCTTCACCGGCAAACGGTTCGCTGATTACCTCAATGCGGAAAAGAGCGACTGGGTCAATGCCCGCCGTATTGTCAACCGGCTCGACAAAGCCAGCCTCATCGCCGGTTTTTCCCGGCACTACCATATGGCGGTAAGTGCCGCATGAGCGTCAGGTCCGCACGGTGATGATCTCTTCCCATGCCGTGGTATAGCGCGGCGAAAGCATCGCCTGGTTCGGCCTCCACGCTTCAGCGTTTTCCGCCGCAAGCCGTACCGTTCCCTGACCGTAGCGGAGGTTCAGGCTGTCCATCGCCTCCATGAGCCGCAGCAGCCGTTCGCCTGCTGCATTATCCGGCGCGTCGAACAGGCTCAGGCAGGGTGCTGCGGAGGCCACCGGTTCCAGGCCGCTCACGATCACCCCCGCCTTCCTGTACCCGAACCCCTTCCGCCAGATCGCTCCGAATGCGCGTTCCGCAGCCCGTACCAGCGCGATGGTATCCTGCGAGGGTGACGGCAGGGCGACGGTTTGCGTTCCCCGGTACTTTTCAGCCGGTTTGTTGAACGGGCTCGTGCAGATGAATACCGTCAGCATCGAGGCAAGGGAACCCTCGCGGCGGAGTTTTCGTGAACAAGACCCCGCAAAGGTGCCCACGGCCTGCAGCAATTCGTCGGGGAGGGTGACCGTTCTGCCGAACGAGCGGGAGGTGCAGATGGTCTGCTTCGGCGGACGTACCTGTTCGAGCGGCAGGCATGAGCGGCCGTTCAGCTCAGCCTGTACCCGTGCGCCGGTGATGTGCAGATGTTTGCGCACCCAGGGTTCCGGAGCCATTGCGAAATCGAGCGCCGTCCGGATATTTCCGGCCTCCAGCAGCCGGCCCCATTGCCGCCCGATACCCCAGATATCCTCGACCTGCAGCATTGCAAGCGCTTCCCTGATCTTTTCCGGCGAGGAGAGCATGCAGACCCCCTCATACCGGGGATGCTTCTTTGCCAGCCGGTTCGCCGCCTTGGCCAGGGTTTTCGTCGGTCCGAGACCGATGCTCACCGGTATGCCGGTATGCCGCCGCACGGTAGCGCGGATGTGTGCCGCGTACCGCATGGTGTCGAATCTGCGAAATCCGCTGAAATCGAGGAACGCCTCGTCGATGGAGTAGACCTCGATCTCCGGGGCAAGCTCCCCGAGCGTGGCCATCACCCTCGACGACATGTCGCCATACAGGGTAAAATTCGCAGACAGCACCGAGACCCGGTGCTTTTGCAGCAACTCCCGGTATTTGAACGCCGGACCGCCCATCGGCAGGCCGAGAGCTTTCG
>Ga0194113_10003776_pt1 | contig 20104 bp, 14 predicted proteins | sample TA2MahC200mmetaG_FD_146193 | JGI IMG/M metagenome (GOLD analysis project Ga0194113, IMG submission 146193) | Freshwater microbial communities from Lake Tanganyika, Tanzania - TA2015017 Mahale Deep Cast 200m | ecosystem: Environmental > Aquatic > Freshwater > Lake | place: Tanzania: Lake... | reverse complement strand
AGGAGAGCGAGGAATGAGACCGAGCAAGATTTTCCTCGCTGGGGAAAATATTGCGTGTTTTTGAAATAATCATCCTTAACCATTAAAGTTTTATTTTAATTGTTATCACGAAAATGAGGATGCTAACGTGTAATAAAAAAAGTTTGAATAAAAAAGCAAAACTTTATAGAATTGTAAACTACAATAAAGCAAAAAGCATTATTTTGGTCACTGAAAAAAATAATCAACAAAAAATGGTTAGTCAAAGAACAACAAAATGGATAGTAAGTTATTTTAAAAACTGGAGGAATATTTTAACTTTTATATTTCTTGCAGTTCTTGTGGCGGCAGGATTTTTCCTGAGAATAAGAAACCTGGGGTATCTTTCTTTCTGGGGTGATGACGGTCATACAGTGATTGGCACTTTAAGTATAATAAAGCATGGATATCCACTTCTGCCTTCAGGGTTTGTTCTCTTTCACAGTATTTTACATTATTACTTAAATGTTATACCTGTTCTTATTTTTGGTGCAACCGAGTTTGCCTTCAGGTTAACAAGTGTTGTTTTCGGGTGCGGGACAATAGTCCTTGTGTATTTTGCGGGAAAAGATATTGCAAATAAATTCTGCGGTTTCCTTACAGCAGTTCTTGTAACTTTTTCCACATGGTATTTATATTTTTCAAGGGAAGCTAGGTATTTTTCCCAGCTTCAATTTTTCTTTTTACTGTCTTTTTATTTCTTTTACCTTGGATTTATAAAAGAGAAAAAGCCCTTCAGAATTTTAACCGTTATTTTCTTTGTACTTACACCACTTATTCATGGTAACGGATTTTTTTTAATAATTGCATTTTTTGCGCTTCTTTTTTATAAAGGCAGAAAGTTTTTCAAAAAGGAAATAGTAATCCCTTTTGCAATAATTCTTCTCTTATATGTTCTTCAGATAATAAATCAGGTTTTTTTCTGGAAGGTTGGAAGAAGTTTTTATGCAGAAGGGGGTGGTATGCGTGATATAGTTTCTGCATATTTTAAACTGCCTGACCCTTATTATTTTAAGGCTTTAAATATAATGTTTCCGCAGATGTTTTTTATATTTATAGCGGGATTTGCAGTTTTTATAGCACTTGCTGTTTTTTTATCAATAAAAAAATCCTTTAAGTTTGAAGAGCTTTACTTAAATGAAAATGAAATGATTGCAGGCAGGGCAAGATTTGGTTTTAATTTATTCTTTTTATATTTTGTATTTACGGTTGCCGTTGCAATTATTTCTTTTGGCCAGATGTATAACCAGCACAGATATATATACTTTCTAATGCCGCTTTTTGTACTGATTTTTTCCTACATCGTTTTTGCAATAAGTATAGTACTTTCAAAATTTATTGAGGTGTTTATAAAAAAAGTCTCGGGCAAAAAAATAATTCCTGCAGTTTCAGGCTCAATTCTAATTGTAATTTTTATTATAATTTCATTTTTTACAGTAAGCGGAATTGATGCAGGGCAGGCATATGCAATTGATAAAATTGAGCATGATGACTCTTTAAATACATGGTATTCAATTTCTACAGCGATGACATATCACTGGGATGCGGCATCAACAGGAAGGTATGTAGCTGAGAATATTGAAGAAGGTGATATTGTAATAACAACCGATGTTTATAATTCATATCCGTATACCCGGAAGATAGATTACTGGCTGTGGACAGGCAGTCTTGTTTCATGGCAGCCGTATCACCTAACAGATGATGGTGAGGTAAGGGATGATACGTATGGTGCTGTTGTAATAAGGGATATTTATAAGTTCATTGATATAATGAATAACAACCACAATAAGAATGTCTGGATAATATGTTCTTCATCGCTTATGCACCCCGAGCATGTAGACCCTTTATTCAGGCAATTTTTTGACAGCAGACCTGATAATTTAGTTTTACTGGGAAGAGACAATGTTTCAAGGCTTTATTACTTTCCAAAAACTGAAAGCATCTCAAGAATTTTCATTACCGACTTTATTTCTCCTGCTGATGAAAACACTTTAAAGCCTGATAAAGAAAATACAGTTTATCTTGATTTCAGGGATGAAAAGAGCAAGCCCTACCTTATCAGCGGCTGGAGCGGTGTTGAAAGGGGGCTGGGCACCTGGGCAACCGGAAATGTATCTGTACTTTTTGTTGATTTTGGCAAAAGCGGCTTTGATATAGACAAACAGAGCGAGTTGAGCATAACCGCAAAACCGCTGCCCCATCCTGATATGATTCAGGAGATTGTGTTAAAAATAAACTCCCGGCTGGTTGATAGCATCAGGCTGATAAAGAAGGAAGATTTCGGGCTGTATTCAGTGATTATAAATCCTGGTGTTTTTAAGGACGGCATTAACTCCATTGAGTTTGAATATGCTTACAGTTTTACCCCCATGGAGCTTGGTATTGGTAATGACGCAAGAAAACTATCTGTAATGTTCAGTGAGCTAACAATTAATTTTTAATTATAGGGTTAATTATTTTTTTGTTTTAAAGGTGAAAATTTGTCTATTAGCAGTAAAAAAGCAAGAAAAATTTTTTACATAATACTGATATCATTTTTTTCAGTCTTAATTATTGCTGCTGCAGTTTTTGGTGTTTTTACCTATATCGAGTATGAGAAAATGCTGGCATATCAGCAGCAGGTGATTGAAGCCAGTAAAGAATATGAAGCACCGAATTTTGACGACCCGAACCTGAATTATCTAAAAACGCCAGAAAAGGATAAAGTGAAACCTGGTGAGGAATTAAATTTTGAAGTATTCTATAAAAATGCGGGACTAGTGGATGCTGAAGATTTAAAAATTCTGGTTACAATTCCAGAAAATCTTGAAATTGTTGGGTCTTCAATAAAGGATTATTCATACAGGATAAAGTATGATTCAATAATTTTTTCAATTGGTAATCTTAAGGTGGGCAGCGGAGGAAGTATCAGATTTACTTTCAAAGTTTACTCCCCGCTTGATAATGGAACTTTAATTTCAGTGCCGGACTTAAAGTTTAATTTTTACAAAGAAGCACTGCTGATTGGTAAAAAGGGCAATTTCAATCATGACTACAGTCCGGGTGTTCAACTGTTCGTGGAAAGCAGTCCTGATTTTGCAAATTCAAAAATTATTATAGAAGGTAATGAAGGAAATGAACTAAATGTTATTACTTATGGTGATATGATAACCTACAGGCTTGTTATTAAAAATGATGGAGATATGGATGCAAAAGATGTCAGGATAACAATTAATAATCTTAACAGCCTCGTAATTGATGCTGAGGAAAATCCTGAATTTGAAGTTTCTGATGGTGATGTATTGCTTACAATTGCTGAAATAAAATCAGGGCAGCAAAAAACTTACAATCTTACTGCAAAACTTGATGATAATGCAGAAAACAATTCAAAAATCATACCCCTGATGGAAATAAATTATGAAGATAGAAAAGCAGAAATTAAAGCCCCTGAAAGTATTGTCAGGCTTTATCCGTCTTTTGAAAAGTCAGGTATTTCCATTTCTGCAAGAGGCGGTGGCGGTGTTTATTCAGGGGATATCCTGGATGTCCTAATAAATATTAAAAACAGCGGCAATATTGAAGCAAATAATGTTATTGTAGAACTGATTCTTTCAAACCTTCTGGTTCTTGACCAGGGTCAGAAAAGCTGGAAAATCGAAAAACTTGAGGTTGGCGGGACGGTGTCCTTTCAGACAAGTGTAAGAGTTGCAGATGGAATTACCAAAGATACAAATGCAAGCACTTATTTAGAGATAGAATCTGACGAAGTTGAAGCAATTCAGACAGGAAAGGCAAGCATTATGGTTTCAGGTGAGCGGCCTTTTACAAGAAATGTTATTCCAATAGTAGCCCTTCATGGAATTGAGCCAAATCCATCAGGACTTTATGAGTTGAGCACTACCCAGTTTGACTATCTCTGCGGTACCTTAAAAGCAATGGGCTATAAAACTATTACTTTTATGGATCTGCTTGCTTATCTTGACAGCGGTAAGAAACTGCCTGAAAAACCTGTAATTCTTACAAGTGATGACGGATACTACAGTATTTATGCTCATGCTTTTCCCATACTTCAAAAATATGGTTATAAGATGACCGTATTTCTTACAACAGGATTAATCGGAAGCTCAAATGCAGACAGGCGTTTAAATGAGTTTGATATTGGAAAGTCAGGCATTCCGGAAAGACCCATGCTTATCTGGCCTGAAGTTGCAGTAATGGCAAAATATGGTATTGAGTTTCAATCACACACAGTTTCACACAGGCAAATAGGAGATTTATCTCAGGATAAAGTAATATTTGAACTTTCTCAATCAAAAGCAGATATTGAAGGTCATTTAGGAAGACCCTGTATATTTATTGCCTGGCCATTTGATAATTACTCAAATTCATTTATTCCGCTTCTTCCCCAGTTAGGATACAGGGGAGCTATAAGGTATAGGGGTGGAATTGAAGATGTCAGGGGCATAAATATATATGCGATAAAGAGAATACCTTTTTATTCAAGTACTCCCACATCCTCATATGCTGCACTGATGGGATTGTATTGAGTTTTTTCCTTTTTATTCCAATGAAGCCTCTCTTATTTCATGTTTAAAAATAACTTATTTAGTTAAAGGATGGGTTATTGAAAAAACCTTTTGAAGGCTGAGCGGGCACGGTTCCTTCTCCGGAAGGAGAGCGAAGACTGAAACTGAGCAAGCTTTGACTAAGTTGGGACAAAGATTGCGTGTTTTTGAAATAATCCATCCTTTGAACCTTGCAGTCTTATTTTTATTGCTATCATGAAATTGGCTATCTTATTCCAATAATTCCTTTCATTATTGGAAATTCTGTGTTATATATTTTACATGAGAGTTTTTCTGATAATTTTTTCATTTATTAATGCGCTGCTTTATTTTTTGGTTTATGCCTATTATGAAAATATAATGGGTATATTGGGTAATGTAGATGTTGTAGCAGGTGCACTTGGCTTTTTAAAAATTTTAGTTCTTGTTATTTTCGGATTTTTAATTGGACTTATTGTATCACTTCTTATTAAAATTAAAATTGATAAAAGCTTCTTTGACTACAGGATTGCACTTATTGTTGGAATCTTTCCTTTTTTATTTCTTATTCTTTCACAGGGAAGCATCCTGAGTTTTATAACTACTAATATTTTCAATTCTAACAGGCAGATAAGTGAGCTGCTTTTTTATTTTTTATCCAGACAGATTGTGTGGGCATTAATGCTTGGTTTTGCTATAGGAGCATCGGTCAGAATAGCTTTTAAGAAAAAGCTGAAACATGAAATAAATTATGCAATTGATAAAGAAGCATAGCTTAAAGTTTTAATTTAATTGACATCATGAAAATGGAGATGCTAACTTTCTTTATTATTATTCTGCAGCCTGGTATAAAAAGACTGCTCCCCAATCATCACCAGGAAAATTTGTAAGCTGGGTTTTTCCCGAGCCGTCAATATTCATTATATAAACTTCATCGTTATTACCTGATCTTGAGTTGTAAACAATATATTTGTTGTCCGGTGAAAAGCTTGGCAGGCCTGCGCCTTCAGGAGAGTCTGTAAGCTGGACTATATTTTCACCATTGGCATCCATTATAAATACCTGATTTTTACCGTTGCCGTCAAATCCCTGGAAAGCTATTTTACTTCCATCAATTGATAATTTTGGCACTCTGTATCTTCTATCTGATTTGGTGATTTTTACCTGGTTCTGCCCGTTAATATCAATTATCCATATATCTTCATGTCCCGAAGGTCCTGATTCGTAAAGTGTCTTGTATTCAAATGTATGGGCACCCGGATGCCAGTCATTAACTCCAGGGTTAATTGTCAGCCTTTTTAAGTTTTTGCCGTCGGCATCCATGCGGTAGATTTCCCAGTTATCATCTATATATATTTCAAGGAATATATAATTGCCATCAAAAGACCATGAAGGAAACCCATATCTGTAAGGCCCGAAAGTTATCTGCTTTTTACCCGAGCCATCTGAATTCATGACCACTATTTGCCAGTCTGCGGCGTAAGCAATTTTTTTCCCGTCAGGGGATACTGCAGGGTACTGGTCACTCCCCGGACTTGTTGTAAGCTGTGTAAGTTCGCTGCCGTCAAGATTCATTATCCATATATCTTCATTCCCGCTTTTATTTGAAGTGAAAACAATTTTCTTTACAGAGTATTCAATATCGAGCGATCTTGGTACCCCGTATTCTATAAACTTCTTGTTTACTGCCCATCCGGTAATTTCTAACCCTGAACTATCGAATAATGCATCTGCAGAGATAAGTGTGTTTGTGTCTTTCGGTTCTCCCTCAATTAAAATATTTCTTGTCAGATACTGGTGTGTTCCTTTTGGTGAATAAGCGTAAACATAAATTCTATGAGAGGAGCCTGGTTCAAGGGCGCTTGCATCAAAGCTTAAGCTGTATCCGCTGTTATTATAGTTTGCGTTGCCATGTGCATCGCCAACATCAACTCTCTCAAGTCCATACTGTGCTTCCCCGAGAAATTTTCCAAAATTTCTCGGACCTTCAATATACACTTCAACTCTGTTTATTCCCGGGTTTTCTGCCACACTTAAATCTGCTGCCCACCCTGAAATTCTCAGGTCCTTCAGCTTATCAGCAGAAACAGGCTCATTATCAACAATGCTGTCAATTGACATCCTTATGCTTTCGGAAACTTCAGGTTCTCCCGGGACCATGACTTCTTTTTTTATATATTCCCAGCCATAAGCAGGTATATTTATATAAATATAGAGGTTATGAATTGAACCTGGTTCAAAGGTATGTTCTGGACTTGTAAATTTTAATTTGAATCCAAAATTTGAAAAGTCAGGTCCATATATAAGGGCTGCTTCACTGGATTCAAGGCCATATTCAGCCTCGCCCAGGTAGATTCCATTTTCCCTGTCCCCGTCAAGATAAATTTCGATATTTCTTATGCTTTCGTCGGTGCTTTCATATGTTATTTCAGAAGTTTCCGGGGTGGTTGTTTCAGCAGTTGTCTGGCTGGTATCGGTAGTGGATAATTCAGTTCCTGTTGTTTCTTCCACTCCTGTTGTTTTTGAAGTTCTATCCAGTGCAACTTTTTTTACTGCAACAACACCAAAAAAAATGGTGACTATTGCTAAAAGTGCTATAAGTATTATTGTTATTGTTTTCATTATCCTTGATAATTTACTTTATTGATTTTTATGGTTTGCTAACTATATAATAAAAAAAGCTCAATGGCAAACTAAAGAGGAAAGTAGAGGAAAACAGGAAAAAGCAGTAAAAATATAGATATAAATAAGATGGATATATAAATAAAGACTAAAGACAGCAGTATTTTAAATTTTAATAAAGCATAAGAATATAATTTAAAAATAAAAAAACTTATGGACTCAACTTACTTACAAACTATATACCAGAGTTATTTGTCAATTGAAACAATGCAGTATTCTATGTATTATGTATTGATGAGTTAAGTCAATGAGCAATAAATATATTTAAAAGGCTAAAAAAAAACGACTAAGGAAAAAGAAGTAGAAAATCACAGCAAAAAAATTTTCTTTATGGGCATGAGCCCGCTTCCATTTGAGAACGACAGAAAGGTTTATGGAACAGGTATTAGGACATGGCAGCTTCTCCAGCCGCTTTTAGAAAATGGTCATGAAATCCTTGTCTGCAATTATGCAATACCATCAGCATACGAGGAAAATTTCATAACACAGATTAAAAGTGATTTTAAAATAAGTTATAAGCAGGATAGTTCCCGCTATCGTTTTGATTATAATATTTTATCTAAAGAAGATTTTGAAAATACAGATGTATTAAGAAAGCTCTTTTTAAATTTCAAACCCCATTGTGTAGTAGGCTGCACTTTTTACCCTTCTTTTATGGCTTCAGTGTTCTTAAATGAGATTAGAAGTGATATTGATGTTGTTGAAACCCTTTCAGAAGTTCCTTTCTGGGCTGATCTTTTTGGACATGTCATGGCAGAAGCACAGGCAAGAGCTTTTGTTGATAATGATGACTCCTGTCTCTTTCATTACTGGAACAGTGAGTACAATATTATCACAACAGCTGATGTGTTTTCGTGTGTTTCTGAGAGACAGCAGCATGCCTTAATTGGTGAGCTTGGAGCGGTTGGAAGGCTTAACAGGCATACAGCAGGATATAATTTCTCCTTTAATATTCCATGCGGAATGCCTGATTATGAATTTAAGCATGATAAAAATACAGTAAGAGGCTTCAGCGGGATAAGTGATGATGATTTTATACTTTTATGGACAGGTGGATATAATACCTGGACAGATATTGACACACTTTTTGCCAGTCTTGAAAAAGCAATGGAAAAAAATCAGAAAATAAAATTTGTATCCACTGGTGGTGAAATTCCAGAGCAGGATTTAAAAACCTATCCGAGGTTTCTTTCCATAATTGATAAAAGTAAATTTAAAAATAATTTTATTATGAAAGGCTGGATAAAAGGGGAGGATGTACCAAATTATTATTTTGAAGCTGATGCGGGCATAAATATTGATAAAGATATTTTTGAGGTCAAATATGGCAGCAAGAACAGGATTCTTGACTGGATGAGAGCAGGTCTTTCTGTCCTTTCTTCAAATGTATGTGAGCTTACAGACATATTGGAAAAGAAAAAGGTCGGGTACACTTTTAAACCGCAAAACCCCGATGATTTGACCGAAAAAATACTTTACCTTACCTCACATAGAGATGAAGTAAAACAGATGGGTTTAAGAGGTAAAGAATTTGGAATGAAATACTTTAATTTTAATGTTACAACAGTACCACTTCAGAAATGGGTTGAAGCACCAGAATTTGCTCCCGACTTTAAAAAAGAGAAAAAGATGTTTTGCAACAGGGAAGAAGCTTTGAAAAATCTCCAGGCAATAGTTTCACAGCAGAAGAGGATGATTGATGAAAGGGATAAAAGGATAGAGGAGCTTGAAGGGATAGTTAAGAAAGGATTTTTCTATAAGATTTATAACTGCTTAAGAATTGCAAAAAGAAAAATTTTTAAAAATATCTGATGGATTTAAACAGCTTTATAACCTTTATAATTATTGTTACTTACAACAGCTCTGATTTCATTGAAAAATGCATGGATTCTTTAAATATAAATGGAAGCAAAAACTGTTTTTTTGCAGTTATAGATAATAATTCTGCCGATGATACTGAAGAAAAAATTAAAGGTTTTATTAAATCTTATAAAATAGGGGAAAATAATTTTAAGTTTATCAGGTTAAAAAGAAATATTGGTTTTGCTGCTGCTGTTAATTGTGCGGTATTTAATTTTTTAATTAAAGAAAAACCAGAGCTTTCGGAAAAAATAAAATACCTGGTACTTTTAAATCCTGATATTGTAATTGAAAGTAACTCCATTTCAAATCTAATAGGAACTTTTAAATTGAATAGTAGCAGTAATTTGATTAAACCAGGCAAAGCAGTTGGTGCTGCAGGTGGACTGATTTATGAATACAATAAGAGCAAAATCCAGCATGCCGGTGGAGCTTTCAAAGATAATTTAATAACCTATCATCTGCTAAGCACATTGGGTTCAATTTATCAGGTCAGCTATGTAACGGGAGCTTTATTTGCTACAGAATTTTCTTTATTCAGAAATCTGGGAGGTTTTGATAGTGGATACAGGCCTGCTTATTTTGAGGAACTTGATTACTGCATCAAGATAAAAAGAATTGGTTTTAGTATTATGGTAAACACAGAAGTGTTGGCAAAGCATTATGGTGCGGCATCGGTGAAAAAATTCAGCCCCAAATTTTTTAAATATTATCATAAAAACAGAATTCGATGCGCAATACTGCACTTAAGTCTGCCAGTTCTATTTAAAAAATTTTTGCCTGCAGAACTGAAATGGCTAAAAAATAAAGCAACCAAAGACCAGTATATTTCTCTTTTATATTCATATTTTTTAAATTTTTTATTTTTACCTTATAATCTAATAATCAGGTTAGAAAATTATTTAAAATTTTGTAAACTGAAATCCAAACTAAATTTTTAATAGGAGGGTAAATGGAAAAGGAATTAATTGAACCAAAGAAAAGCCATATAAAAATGCTTATAATAAGTTTTGATGTTATTGGCAGCCAGATGGCCGGGCCTGGTATAAGATTTTTTGAGTTTGCAAAAATCCTTTCAAATTATATAGATTTAACTCTTGCGGCTCCAACCAGGATAGACATTGATACAACAGGTTTTAAAACTATTACTTATGATTTCAGTAATTACAGGACCCTGAGAAGACATACAGAGCTTGCAGATATAATACTAATTCAGGGTCACATACTGCACTACTTTCCCTTCCTAAAAAATTTTAAAGGAAAAATTATAGTAGACTTATATAATCCATTCAACCTTGAAAGCCTTGAAATGTATAGAAATAATAATCTGGCAGAAAGATTAAGGATTGATAAAAATAATGTTGACCTTTTAAAATTTCAGCTCTCAATAGGGGACTTTTTTATCTGTGCAAGTGAGAAGCAGAGAAGTTTCTGGTTGGGTATGTTAAATGTTATGGGAAGAGTTAATCCTTATAATTATGACGATGACAGCACTTTAAAAAAACTGATTGAAGTAGTGCCTTTTGGTATACCCTCAACGCCGCCAAAACATACTGGTGAATCAATAAGAAAAATAATACCTGCATTAAGAGAAGATGATATGGTTGCTCTATGGGGAGGTGGTATATGGAACTGGCTTGACCCTATAAGTGTAATTAAGGCTGTATGGGAAATAACAAGGAACAGGAAAGATATAAAGCTTGTATTTGTGGGTATAAGGCACCCTGATCCGAAACTTCCTGAAATGAGAAAATGTATAGATGCCATAAATTTAAGCAAAGAACTTGACCTGTATGATAAGTTTGTTTTTTTCAACGAATGGGTTCCTTATGAAATGAGGCAGAATTTTCTCCTTGAGTCTGGTGCGGGACTTTCAGTTCATCAGGAGAAAATTGAAACGGAGTTTGCCTACAGGACAAGGGTTATGGATTATATCTGGGCAAAGCTCCCAATCATTACAACCGAAGGTGACTCAATAGCAAAAATGGTAAAAGATGAAAATATTGGTGAAGTTGTAAAATATGAAAGCACACATCAGCTTGCACGGGTAATTGAAAGTGTTCTTACAAATAAAAGTCTTAGGGATATATATAAAAGAAATATTGAAAAAATATTACCCAGATTTTACTGGGAGAATGTTACAAAACCTCTAATTAATTACTGCATTTCTCCTGATTATGCACCTGATAAAAAGAAGTTCATAGAACTTATAGAGCTGCAGAACAGCAAAATTGCAAATGTTATAAGAAACAATTTCAGCGGTGCAACAAATCTTTTAGTCATTACTTCGAATATTTACCAGGATAAAGAACTTTTCAAAGAAGAAGTACCAGGAAAACTGTTTTTCCTTGAATTTGGTGATGTTTTTGAATCAATAAAAAAAGATACAGGCTCAATAGATGAAGTAGGATTTTTAAAATCAAAGATTTTGAGCAGAACAAGGTTTGATGGAATAATAATAAATAATGCATTTAAAAGTATAACACCCAAGTTTTTTTATGATCTTCTAAATGTGCTTGGAATGAAATTAAAGGTGGATGGTCTTATATTTTTTTCCATTCCTGAAGATAGGGGAATACTTAAATCTTTCAGTGGTGAAAAACAGATAAGCAAAGTACAGGACAGGATTGATGAATTTACAATAGAGTATATTTTCAATACTACTGGTTATGAGATAGTAACGAAGGGAACATGGGATAAAATTGTGTTTCCTCAAAATAATGATGGTGATACAACAAGGGAACATACTGGGGCTGCTGAATTGTATGGGAAAAACGAGCTTCTGGATTTATTTGAAATAAAATTTTCCAGGGAAAATTTCAGAGAGTTAACTTTACTTAAAGGGCTCAATATTTTAGAATCTGATGAGTTTCTCAGAGATAAATCTTTAAAGGGAAAAATAAGAAAGTATATCTATGCAGTAACGAGCCTGTATCTTGAAAATTTAAGAAGAAGTTATAATGCTTCTGTTCAGGCAATTAGCAATAATATACAGCTTCAGATTAACAGAGAGATTAATGAACTTAACGCTAAAAACAGGGAGAGAATGATCTTTATTTACTATAATATATTCAAGCACCTGGAATATCAGGTTACAAATCTTGGGATAGATATAAAAAGATTAAGACAGTTAGTTGAAGAGGCATGTGGGAAAACAAGCAGGGAGCTTACAATGATGGATGAAAAATTGGAAGTGCTGCTTGGGGACCTTGAAAATATTGACAGAATTATGGGGCTTACATTATCAGATAAGTATTATATTGCTAAGAAACTTTAACGAAAATTTATTATTTTTTTATAGTTCTTAAGATTGTATTTAAGAAGGGTATAGAAAGTGCAAAATTCAATAAAAAAGGAGAGAGAAGGTTTGAGCTTAACAAAATCAATTTTACTTATTCTTTTGAGTATAGGAATTGCTGTTGGCGGGCAGATACTCTTAAAAATCGGGATGAATAAAATAGGTGTAATAAATATAAACAGCCTGGGTTCAATAGGGCATCTTTTTATAGAAGTTTTTAAAAGTCCGCTGGTGCTTATAGGGCTTTTCTGTTATGTTATTTCTGCTGCAATCTGGCTTGTTGTTCTGTCAGCAGTGGACTTAAGTTTTGCCTACCCGTTTATAGGGCTGACATATGTTTTAATTTTAATTGTTTCTAAATTTATTCTTAAAGAAGATGTTAATCCCATCCGCTGGGCAGGGGCGGCAATTATAACCATTGGAGTTGTTGTAATATCCCGGGGTTAAAAGTCTTATCATTTTTACCTTTTATATCTGGAGTTATTAATTGAATAATTACAATTATCACCCCATGATTTCAATAATCACTGTTAATTTTAATGGCGAGAGGTTTCTAAAAGATCTGTTTAATTCAATTGCAGATCTTGAATATCCTGAGGAAAAAATCCAGACAATAATGGTTGATAACGGCTCCAATGATAATTCATGCAATTTTGTCCAGCAGAATTTTCCCTGGGTTAATGTTTTAAAACTGGACAAAAACTATGGCTATTCAGGTGGAAATAATGAGGGTTTTAAAATAGCAGATGGTGAATTTATAGCTCTTATAAACAATGACTGTGTTGTTGAAAAAAAATGGCTTAAAGAGCTTGTAAATACAGCACTTGATAAGGGAGAAATTGATAAAAATAATTTGCAAAAATTCGGAGCTGTATGTTCAAAGGTTTTATTCTATTACAGCTGTATACTTCTTGAATTTTCTATAGAAAAAGCAGGTGCAAAAATTTCAAATGTAAAAATAACAGGTAATCTTGCAGGCGAAAAATGGGCTGCTGACAGCTTGAATGAAAATATAAAGTATCTTAAAGGTTTTTTACCGGGACCGAAGGATAAAATGGGTAATTGTTCTTACCTGATTTATGATAATGACTCGATAATAGCAGTTCCTGTTCTTGGCAAGCATGAAAACTTTACCTTAAGCTTTGAAATAGTTTCAGAGTTTATTCCTGCTAAACTTGAAATATTCATTATCAGTCCCGCCGGAATTGAAAATAAAAGGGCTAAGAAAGTCTATGAGTGTGTTATAAAGGCTGATTTGAACAATGTATGTGTTAATTTCAATGATAATTTAGAAGACTATACAAGGGATGTAATAAACAGCTGCGGTCTTGAAATAAACAGAAATTTTTATGCAAGAGACAGGGGATTTAATTCTTTTAATGATTCAGAATTTACAGATGTGGAAGAGATATTCTCTCCAAGCGGCAGCAGCGTGCTTATAAACAGAGCGCTTCTTGATGATGCTGGTTATTTTGACCTGGATTTTTTCACTTATTATGAAGATCTGGATCTTTTCTGGAGAGCAAGGCTTAAAGGCTGGAAAGTTTATTTTACACCCCATTCAATAGCAAGACATTATCACTGCGGGACAGGCAGGGAATGGTCCTATAGCTTTACATATCATGTTTTAAGAAACAGACTTATTGCCATATTTAAGAGTGGCTGGTGGTTTTTATTTTTTAAAAATTACATTTCCTTTTTTACATCAATTCTTGCAGCTATTTACCAGTACCTGTACAGTATTATAAGAGGAAAAAGACAGAGCAGGCCTGATATCCCTGTAAGACTAAGAATCTTTTTTGAACTTTTTTACTGGCTTTCAAAGAAGCTATTTTGCAGAATTATGAACAGAAGAGCAGCTGTTATAAAAGATGAACAAATAAAAAAATGGTTTAAAAATTTTTAAATGCTTGAATAAAAATGATAAAGATAGGCATTTATGACAGATATCTTGTTACTGCAGGTGGAGGCGAAAGGTACAGCTGTAAAATGGCTGAAATTCTTTCCAGGCAGAAGGATTATCAGGTTGATATTATAACTGATCTTTTTGCTGACCTTGAAAAAGTCTCATCCACATTAAATCTTAACCTTGGCAGTGTTAATTTAAAAGTTTTCCCATTTCTTTCTGAGGAATATGCAAAAAGGATAACAGAAAACTATGATATTTTTATAAATGCTACTTATTTAAGTGCACTGCCTGCCTGCGCTAATAGGAATTTATATCTATGTTATTTTCCTGCTCCATTTGATGCCGACTTTAAGTTTATACATAGATTTTTGCTTATTTTTTTCAGGCTGCCTGTTATATTGCTTTATAGATTTGCTGATAGGATTTCACATGGTTTTAAAGATATTGATATCATAGAGGGTATTTATGATGTTAAAAGATTTTTCCTCAGGCGGGGAGCATGGAGCAGTGGTAAGACGGTGATAATTTATAAGCACCCTGTTGAAGTTAATTCAGGTTCGGGTAAGAAGAAATCAGGTTTTTCTATAAGGCTCGGCCTTAAAAACCCACAGGTTTCGGGGCTTTTTTCAATAAACTGCAGGGTAAGAATTTATAATAAAGTCTGTGAAAAGATAATTTATGAGAAAAATTTTAAAGTATACAGGGGATGCAAAGAATTTTTGGAATTTGAGCCTGACCTTTGTAATCAACGGGGCAGAGGCTCCGTCACCAGCAGCGCCACCACCACAGGTAACTTAGATAGTGGCAGCACTGGTACCTCAGCCACAGGAAGCACTGGTAACACAGGCACCGGCAGCACAGGTGGCGAAAGCAACAGCAGCACTATCGCTACAGCTGAATATGTTCTTGAAATTGAATCTGATACGTTTTTTCCTGGAAGGCTGATTGGTGGTATTAAGGATACAAGAAAACTTGGTATTGTTTTATATGATGAAAGAAAAATAAACCTCATAAAGAAAATTATTTTAAAACTGGCTGGTTTTTTACCGCTCTTTCTGGTTACTTATCCGAGGGATTTAAAGTTTTTGGATACCTATCATAAAATTATTGCAATTTCAGAATATTCACAAAAATGGGTCAGGAGATTCTGGTCAAAGGAAAGTATTATACTTTATCCTCCTGTTGATGTTGAGAAATTCAAGACTGAAAAAAAGGAAAAAATAATACTATCTGTTGGCAGGTTTTTTTCAGGGCATCACAATAAAAAACAGCTTGAACTTGCGCAGAATTTTATAGAACTTTATGAAAATCACAGAGATATTATGAAGGATTTTAAACTGGTTCTTGCTGGAGGAGTTGAGGAAAAACCTGCCCACATGGAATATCTAAAAATCATTAAAAAAATAAGTATGGGTTATCCAATAAATGTTATGCCAAATATTGGGTGGAGAAATCTTGTTAAACTATTTTCCAGGGCTCTTATTTTCTGGCATGCTTCGGGGATGGAAGAAGACAAGGACAGACATCCCGAGAAATTCGAGCATTTTGGTATAACCACTGTTGAAGCAATGGCTTCAGGTTGCATTCCTGTTGTGATAAATATGGGTGGACAGACTGAAATAATTAAGGATGGTTTTAATGGTTTCTTATTTGGAAGCTGGGAGCAATTAAGGGTTCTAACGTTAAAAATCTGTAAAAATGAAATAGATTACAGCACTGTAAGCAGAAATGCAGTACTGGATGCAGAAAAATTTTCCAGCTTATGTTTTGAAAAAAAACTTTTAGAAATAATAAGAGAGGAAGTCACGAAATTTTAGATGCTTCCTTCGGGTGTTAATATGGATATAAATTTTTATAAATAACTTTATATTAAAATATACTTTTTGCGGTGTTTATGGCACTAAATTTAAGCATAATAATAATAAACTACAACAGTAAACTTTATATAAAAAAATGTATTGAAAGTATTTTTTTATTTTTCAACAGCAAAAAAAATGACGTTAAATTCGGGTGGGAAATTATAATTGTTGACAATGCATCAAATGATGGGAGTGTTGAATTTATTGAGAAAAAAATTTCTGAAGCAGAACTCTTTAACATCAGGCTTATAAAATTGTCAGACAATAGTGGATTTTCAAAAGCTTCAAATATAGGGGCAAAAAACTGCAGGGGTGAATTTCTGCTATTTTTAAATCCTGATACTGAAATTATTCAGGAGGGTCTGGAGAATATTTTGAAATTTTATAATGAAAAGTTAAAAACTGAAAAAATAGGAGTTATCGGTGTAAAAATATTAAATCCTGATGGTTCTTTACAGTATAGCTGCCGTTCTTTCCCGACACTTGCAAGGCAGTTTTATGAGAGTTTTTTTTTACAGAGGCTTTTTAAAAAATCAAGATTTTTCGGTTCTTATTTCATGACTTACTGGGACCATTATGATAATAAAAAAGTGGACTGGCTGACAGGAGCTTTTATGCTGATTTGCAGGGAAACGTTTTTTCAGGCAGGTTGTTTTGATGAGGATTATTTCATTTACAGTGAGGATACAGATCTGTGTTTAAGGCTTGTAAAGAATGGATTTATTAATTATTACTGCAGTGATTACAGCCTGCGACATACAGATGCAGGGATAGCTTCACAAAATCCTGCACTCAGGGAATATCAGATATGGAAGAGCAGAAAGCTTTATTTTAAAAAAAATTATTCAAATTTTCATGCTTTTATTTTGAATGTTCTTTATCTTGCCGGTGTTTTAAACAGGATTGCTGTTTTTGGAATACCTGCAATGCTGAAATCAAAAAATCCTGATTTTAAAACCAGGTTTCGTGTATATATAAATACTTTAAAATTATGGAGAAAACAAAAATATTAAAAGATGTAAGCTTCATAACCACTGTATTTAATGAGGAGAAATCTGTTTTATTATTTTTAGAAAGTCTGGTCAGTCAAACATTAATGCCGGAAGAAATTGTTGTCGTTGATGGTGGTTCAAGCGACAATACATTGAATTTAATTATTGAATATTTCAGTAAAACATCAAGCAGCAGTTCATTGAAAAATAAAACATCAATAAATGGTGAAGTATACTATGGGAAGGTTTCTTACAGGAAGGATAATTCATTTCATGGGGTATATAACCCGGATAAATCACATGCGGCATCATATGTTTCAGAAAAATTAGTCTTTGAGGCCTTTCTTGCCTGTGGAACTGGTGTAAAGATTTTTTATGCTCCCTGTACGAAAATATCACAGGGTAGAAATATTGCTGTAAAGAATTCCAGCGGTAAATTTATCTGTGTCAGTGACGGAGGCTGCAGGTTAAAACCCAACTGGCTTTACGAGATAACAAAATATTATTTTTCTAAGTTTATTAAAAAAACAGGTGAATATGATGTGGATGTTACCGGCGGTTATAACCTACCGTATATAAAAAAATTTCTTCATGCAGTTCTTTCAATGTGCATATTGCCCAAAAAGAGTGAGATAGATAAAAGAAAATTCATGCCTTCCAGCCGCAATATCAGTTTTAAAAGGCAGGTGTGGGAAACAGTGGGGGGGTTCCCCGAGTATATGGACTATGGTGAAGATATGAAATTTAATTTCAATATAAAAAAAAGCGGTTATAAAATAGAATTTAATCCTGATGCTGAGGTTTACTGGAATTTAAGGGATAACCTTCAGGCAGTATTTAAACAATTCTTCAGATATGCCAAGGGTGATGCAGTTGGAAGAATGTATTTATACAGGCATATTATAAGATTTCTTTCATTTTTTGTATTTTTAATTATAGTGGCTGTTTCAGCGGTATTAAGCCCCTGGTATTTACTGCTTCTTGTCCCACTTTTGATATTTTATTCTTACAGGCCATATTCAAGAATAAATTCAGTACTCAGTAATTCTAAAAATACAGAATTTATTAAAGATAGCAAAAGCCTTAAAATATTTAAAACTATCTTCATATCCATACTGTCAATTCCACTGTTTCTTCTTTACATAGATATTGCTAAATTGTCCGGTTATATTTACGGACTTGCTTTGAGAAAAAAATATTAAAGATTTTTATTTTTTTGTCGAAATAATATATATAACTAATCTTTAATATTTATTGAAAGGAAAATTTAATCCTAATTTATTCATTAAAAAAGAATTAAAAATGTATAATTTTTTTTTACTGGTTTAATTAGAAATTTAATTTCAATATTTTTGTAATAGATTTTTATAATTTTATATGATAAAATAATAATAAATTTAAAAAAATAGTAAAAAAACAAAGTAAATAATTTTTATAATTATTTATATTAGATATATTATGGATGCGAGGTGAATTAAATGGAAGACGATATTAAAAGAATAGATACTAATGACTTAAGGGTAAACCTTACAGAATACCTCACAAAGAACCTGGGAGATACAATATATATCACAAGGTATAATAGGCTTGTAGGAGAGCTGAGGGTTTATACTGAGGAAATTAGAAGAAAAACAGAGTTAAGAATTGCTAAAAAGATGATTGAAATTGCAGAGCGAGAAAAAAAGGTCTGAACCTATAAGCAAATCAATTGATTTTTCAATTTTAATCAATAATCAGGCATAAAAGAAATGGCAGCTCATACTATTTAGGGCTGCCGATTTTTTTATTTTTTTATTTAAAATTTTTAATGATATTTTTTAAAGCTGTGACAAATTCCAATGGTGAAAGTCCCGGAGATTGAATATTGTATTTTTTGTAGATTTTTTCTAATTTTAACTGAATAAGGTTAAAATCCATTTTTGAGCTTTTAATTTCATCCTGGATTAGATCCAGAGAATCAGAAGGTATCATTGTAAAGTCTCCTGAAATATCAATATCCATGACCCTTTCATTTTGTTTTGAAAGTGTGATTCTTATCAGCCCACCTTTACTTTTATAGCTTCCTTCATATATGCTGACATCCGAGGTTATTTTTATCTTCCTGTCTAAAAATTTTCCTTTTTTGAGCAGCCATGTCTTACCGGTCATTTTTTTTCTAATTTCTATTAATTTCTTAATTTCATGTAATTCAAGCTTGTCTTTAAATTCAAGTTCTGCATTAAAATAACTCCCAACTTCTTCGAGGAATATCTCTTTTACTCTTTCTTTAGATGGCGGCACTTTTTTTAATCCTGAAAATTCTTTTTTTATATTAGTTATATAATCCCTTACGTTCTGATAAATTTTATCCCTGAATTTTTCTGAGGGAACTTTTAAAATTTGAGCCATAAGTTCATAATTAAAATCGAACATAAAGCTGCCTACAACAACAGTGGAAAGTCCTATTTCTACTGCACCTGTTCCCCCTATTTTCCTGCCTTCTATTTGAAGGTCATTTATGGGTCTGTGGTAAACATCAAGGCCAAGACGTCTGTAGGTGTTAACAGGGGGAGTGAGAAACTGCCGGTATATTTCAAAAACATCTTTTGTAACTTTATTTTTATTAAATATAAATTGAAAAAATAGCTGGTCATTATCAAGAAGTACCGCTCCCCCGCCCACTTCTCTTCTTAAAATTGGTATATTGTTTTTTTTGCAGTAATCAATATCAACTTCTTTTTTGAGATCCTGGAAATAGCCAATACATGCATAAGTTTGAAGCGGACTTAAAAGAAGAAGAGTCTCAGTGCTGCTTTCTTCAAATGAATGTGCAACTGCATGATACATTGCCTGAGAATCAAGATAATCTATACTGCCAAAATCAAGAACCCTGATATTTTTTATTTTTGTGAAATTGTTTTTCATTATTAATTTAGCTTCATATATATTAAAGTATTTTTAATTTCGTGTTCTAAAACAAATTA
>Ga0194113_10003775_pt1 | contig 20106 bp, 18 predicted proteins | sample TA2MahC200mmetaG_FD_146193 | JGI IMG/M metagenome (GOLD analysis project Ga0194113, IMG submission 146193) | Freshwater microbial communities from Lake Tanganyika, Tanzania - TA2015017 Mahale Deep Cast 200m | ecosystem: Environmental > Aquatic > Freshwater > Lake | place: Tanzania: Lake... | reverse complement strand
CCCGCAAAGGCTATGAGGTAGAGTAAGGCCTCACCGCGGCATCTCGCTAATAAGGAGAAAAACGACCATGAGCCAACGTATCACGGATATCGGCCCGCCACACTATTCCAAATTCCTGCCGCCCATCATCAAGGAGAATTACGGCAAGTGGAAATATCATCTGATCCCCGAACCCGGCGTTTTGAAGCATGTATCCGAGAGCGGGGCGGAGCTTTACTCCGTCCGGGCCGGCGCCGCCCGCCTGATCAGCACTGATTTCCTGCGGGAAGTGTGCGATCTGGCCGACAAATTCTGCGACGGTTATTTCCGCTTCACCAGCCGCAACAATATCGAGTTCCTGATCACCGATAAGGCTAAAATCGAACCCCTGAAGCAGGAACTAAAGAAGCGGGGCATGCCCGTGGGCGGCACCGGCCATTCCGTCACCAGCATCATCCATACCCAGGGGTGGGTGCATTGCCATACCCCGGCCATCGACGCCTCCGGGCCGGTCAAAGCGGTGATGGACGACCTGTTCGAGTATTTCGGCACCCACAAGCTGCCGGCCCAGGTGCGCATCGCCCTGGCCTGCTGCATCAACATGTGCGGCGCAGTGCACTGCTCCGACATCGCCATGTGCGGCGTGCACCGTACGGTGCCCAAGATTGATCACGACAGGCTGCGGCACCTGTGTGAGATTCCCACCACCATCGCCTCCTGTCCCACCGGCGCCATCCGGCCCCACCCGGACAAGGCCCTGAAGAGCGTCACGGTGAACGAGCCCCGCTGCATGTACTGCGGCAACTGCTACACCATGTGCCCGGCCCTGCCCTGCTTTGATTCGGAAAAAGGCGGCATCGCCCTGCTGGTGGGCGGCAAGGTGTCCAACGCCAAGTCTCCCCCGGGTTTCTCCCGGCTGGCCATACCCTATATCCCCAACAACCCGCCCCGCTGGCCGGAGGTCGTGAGCGCCATCCGCAATATCCTCATCAAGTACGCCGAAGGCGCCAACAAGTGGGAGCGCTTGGGCGAGTGGATCAATCGCATCGGCTGGGAAAAGTTCTTCGAGGTGTGCGACATCCCATTCTCTTACCAGCATATTGACGACTATAAGTTTCAGGCGTATGATACTTACAGAACGTCAATGCATTTCAAATTTTAGGCAGGTGAAGTAAATGGCGATACCCAAAGAAGAACTTGTAGAACAAATCTACAAGATGGTGGAAGCGGCCCAGGGCAGAAGAAAGCTTAAAGCCTCGGATATCTGGAAGGCCATGATCAAAGACCACCCCGAGGTGGACAAAAAAATTGTCCAGGATGCCATCAAGACACTGATCGACGGTGGTCGCTGCGTTTACACCTATTTCGGCGGCAGCTTCGTGGAACTGCCCCGGGAAGAAGCGGCAGCCAAGAGAAGCTGATGCGGCGGTCCTGTCCCCGGTTGTTGCTGTCCGCGCTCCGGGGCGGGGCCGGCAAGACCACTTTGACCCTGGGGCTCCTGGCAGCCTGGCGGGAGCAGGGTCGGAGTCTTATCCCGTTCAAGAAGGGACCGGACTACATCGACCCTGCCTGGCACGCCCTGGCCGCCGGAGTCCCCAGTCATAATCTGGACCCCTTTCTCATGGAAGGGGACCAGATTATGGCCCTGGTGGCCCGCTATGCCGCACGGGCTGACGGCCTCCTCATCGAAGGCAACCGGGGGCTGTACGACGGCCTGGATGCCGAAGGCACTTACAGCACCGCGGAACTGGCAAAAACCCTGGGCGCCCCGGTGGTGCTGGTGGTGGACTGCACCATGCGCACCCGCACTACCGCGGCCCTGGTATTGGGCTGTCAGCACTTCGATCCCCAGGTGCCCCTTCGGGGCGTCATCCTCAACCAGATCGCCCGTCCCCGCCACGAAGCTTTGATCCGCAACACCATCGAGCGCTACTGCGGCGTTCCGGTGCTGGGGGCCATCCCGCGTCTCAAGTGCGATGTCTTCCCCGAACGCCACATGGGACTGGTGCCTCCCCAGGAGCACGGCACCGCCGTCAAGGCGGTGAACACCGCCCGGGAACTGGCCCTGAAATATCTGGACCTGGAAGGGCTTTGGCAGGTGGCCTGCCAGGCTCCTCCCCTGCCGATGGCGCCCTTTTCTTCGGCCCCCCGGACGGCCTCTGAACCGGTGAAAATCGGGGTCATTCGGGACTCGGCCTTCCAGTTTTATTATCCCGAAAACCTGGAGGCATTGGAGATAGAAGGCGCAGTCCTGATGGAACTCAACGCCCTGGAGGACCCGGCCTTGCCCCCGGACCTCTCAGCCCTTTACATCGGCGGCGGTTTTCCTGAAACCCATGCCCGCCTCCTGTCTCAAAACCTGGGGTTCCGCCATTCCGTCAAGGTGGCGGCCCAGGCGGGGATGCCCATGTACGCCGAGTGCGGCGGCCTCATGTACCTGGGGGAAGCCATCCAGATGCGGGATGAAAAGTTCCCCATGGTGGGCCTCTTCCCCTACGACTTCGTCATGCACCGGCGGCCTCAGGGCCACGGCTACACCGTGCTGGAAGTGGCCGGTGACAATCCCTATTTCCTCCCGGGGACCGTCCTCAAAGGCCATGAATTTCACTATTCGGAAATCGTCCCCGACCCGGAACCGGACCAGAACCTGGCCTTCCGGGTAACCCGGGGCACCGGCATCGGCGGCGGCCGGGAGGGCCTGGTGTACAAAAACGTCCTGGCCACTTACACTCATATCCACGCCCTGGGCGAACCCCAATGGGCCGCGGCCCTGGTGCGCCGGGCCCGGGAATTTCGGGATTTTTGCCTGGCGCTGCCGGAAGCCGGCCTCTCCGCCCCCTTATCCGCCCCCAAAGAAGCCCGCGTTTAAAGACAGTTTTTAGTTTTTAGTTTTTAGTTTTTAGTTTTGGATTAGTGCTTTAGTTCCACTAATTATAGGTTAACCTCGGCGAACCCGACCTTGACAGATTTTCAACCCCCTCTCTTTCCTCCCCTTGACGGGGAAAATTCCAAGGCATACAATTACCAGGGTTACCAAGATCAATCAGTTTCTGATTGCCCATATTTTTAAGGAGGTAAGCTTAATGGCGTGGCGGGTAGAAGTGGACCTGGATAAGTGCACCGGCGACGAAGAATGCGTTAATGTCTGTCCCACCGGCGTCTTCGAGATGCAGGAAGGCAAAGCCGTGGTGGTGATGGAAGATGAATGCCTGGGTTGTGAGTCCTGCATCGAAGTCTGTCCTTCGGCGGCCATCGCTGTAACCGAAACTTAACCACAGAGACACGGAGAACACCGAGAAAATCACAGAGAAATGTTATGGCCCTGGCGGCTTGACCGCCAAGGCCATAACGTTTTTTCCTCTGTGTAAATCTCTGTTACCTCTGTGCCTCTGGGTCTAATCTTTTATCTTTTCAACCTTCCCGGCAAGACTGGCACTGCTTCAGCGGTTCCAGTTCTTCCGGCGTCGCCGGCCGCACCTCCAGCACTTTCACCTCATAATACAAATCCTCCCCGGCCAGGGGATGGTTCAGGTCCAGCACCACCCGGTCCTCCATGACTTCCTTCACCCGGCCGGGGTACTCGGCGGGGAAAGGCAAATTAGCCGGCAACACCTGCATTCCCGGATAGGGCTTGACGTCCGGCGGAAAGACCTTGTGGCTCCATACCTGGACATTTTCCGGGTCCGGCAGGCCGAAGGCTTCTTCCGCGGGGATGATGAATTCCACCTGATCGTTTACCCTTAACCCCAAGAGACGGCGCTCCAGGCCCGGCAGCACCTCCCCCACCCCGGCGATGAAGCACATCTCCTCCGGGGCCTCGGCGCTCCCCCGGATCCATTCTCCAGATTCCAGGTGCAGGCGGTATTCCAGGCATACGTATTGATCTTGAGAAATTAACGACATGGTTTCAACTCTCCCTAGATAAATGTTATAATTTTATATGATAGGTTGGACTTCGCCAAGATGATTCGAAAAGCTCAGGTTCAGGAAGTTCCGGAAATCCGCCGGTTCCTGGGGGAATTCGCCCAGGACGGGGGCATCCTCCAGCGCACCCTGGCGGACCTCTACGCCCAGATGCGGGACTTCTTTGTTTACCGGGAGGACCGGGGACCCATTCTCGGCATCGCCGCGCTCCACGTATGTTGGGCCGGCCTGGCCGAAGTCCGCTCCGTGGCGGTGCTCCCGGAGTGCCGGAACCGGGGCATCGGCAGCCGCCTGGTGGAAGCCTGCCTTGACGAAGCCCGGACCCTGGGCCTCAGCGAGGTCTTCTGCCTGACGCTGCGCCCGGAGTTTTTTCAACGCTTCGGCTTTAAGGTGGTCTCCCGGGATGAGCTCCTTCCCATCGTCTGGGCCGACTGCGTCAACTGCGTCAAGTTCCCCGACTGCGACGAAGTCCCCATGATTCTCAACCTGGAAGGGGGCGGGACGGGGAATGATTGAAAATGGTTCACTACACCAAATTACTGAGGTGTCAAATATTATGCCGTCTGAAGTAATTATTGAATATACCGTACATATTTGGCAGGAAGGCAATCAGTTTATTGCCCACGCCATGCCCCTTGATATCATGAGTTCAGGTCTTACTCCGGACGCAGCCCGTAAAGCCCTAGATGAAGCAGTAAGGGTTTTTCTTCTCACCCTTGAAGATATGGGTACAACGGCGGAAATCCTTCAGGAATGCGGCTATCAGCTGATCCAGGGAAGCTGGAAAAGTCCTCCCTGGGTGTCCATTGAAAGGCATTCCGCCGTGGTCGGCATCTAAATATATGACCAGGATGGCGCCGGTCCATTGGAAGGTGCTGGAGAAGATATTCCTGGCTAAAGGATTCAAATTTGCCCGCCATGAGGGCAGTCATCGCTCATACGTGAAAACCGGCATTTCCAGGCCCATCGTAATCCCCACTTATGATGAAGTCCCAGTTTCCATTATTAAAAACAATCTCAAAACCGCGGGAATTTCAAGAGAAGAATTCCTGGCGTTATTAAAGGATGCTTTATAAATACTAAAACCTGCGGCCCCGGCATCAACTTGACAGTGCTTCGCTTTATAGTTAGTTTAAAAGATGGCAACCATGCCATGCCTTGCACCAAAAAGCTATGAATTCTTCTATCCGGTGAAGCCTGGCTTTATCGGGTTTTTTATTGATTAAATAAATGATCCAATATCTCATCAAAAAAATCTTCGGCAGCCAGAACGACCGGGAACTCCGGCGCCTGGCCCCCATCGTGGACCGGGTCAACGCCCTGGAGCCGGAATACCAGGCTCTGAGCGACGCCGACTTCAGGACTAAGACCGCCCAATTCAAGGAACGCCTGGATAACGGCGAGCCCCTGGACGACCTCCTCCCTGAAGCCTTTGCCGCGGCCCGGGAGGCCTCGGTGCGCACCGTGGGGATGCGCCCCTTTGACGTCCAGATCATCGGGGCCATCGTCCTCCACCAGGGCAAGATCGCCGAAATGAAAACCGGCGAAGGCAAGACCCTGGTGGCGGTCCTGCCGGCCTATCTCAACGCCCTGGGCGGCGAAGGGGTGCACATCGTCACGGTGAACGATTACCTGGCCCGCCGGGACACCCAATGGATGGGCCCCATTTACAACTTCCTGGGCCTCAGCGTGGGCACCATCCTCCACGGTCTGGACGACGCCCAGCGCCGGGAGGCGTACAATGCTGACATCACCTACGGCACCAACAACGAGTTCGGCTTCGACTACCTCCGGGACAACATGAAGTTCGCCCTGGAGGACATGGTGCAGCGGGAATTCAATTACGCCATCGTGGACGAAGTGGACTCCATCCTCATCGACGAGGCCCGGACGCCCCTGATCATCTCCGGACCCGCGGAGGAGTCCACCCAGCTTTACTACGTCCTCAACCAGATGTCCTTGCAGCTAAAGAAAGACGAGCACTTCACCGTGGACGAAAAGGGCCGCCGGGCCCTCATCACCGAAGATGGCGTGGCCCGGGCGGAGAAGCTTCTGAACATCAACAATCTTTACGATCCCCGGAACGTGGAGTTGGTCCACCACCTGAACCAGGCCCTGAAGGCCCAGAATCTCTTCAAGCGGGACGTGGATTACATCGTCAAGGACGGCCAGGTCATCATCGTGGACGAGTTCACCGGGCGCCTCATGCCGGGAAGGCGTTACTCCGACGGCCTCCACCAGGCCCTGGAGGCCAAGGAAGGGGTGCGCATCGAAAACGAGAACCAGACCCTGGCCACCATCACCTTTCAGAACTACTTCCGCATGTACAAGAAGCTGGCGGGCATGACCGGCACCGCGGACACCGAAGCCGAGGAATTCAAGAAGATCTACAACCTGGAAGTGATGGTCATCCCCACCAACAAAAACATGATCCGCACCGACAACCCGGACGTCATCTACAAGACCATGGACGAGAAATACGAGGCCGCGGTGGAGGAGATTAAAGACTGCCATGACCGGGGCCAGCCGGTGCTGGTGGGCACCACCTCCATTGAGAAGTCCGAGCGCCTGAGCAAGATGCTCAAACGGGAAGGCATCAAGCATGAGGTCTTGAACGCCAAGCACCACGAAAAAGAGGCGGAGATCGTGGCCAAGGCCGGGCAGTTGGGCATGGTGACCATCGCCACCAACATGGCCGGGCGGGGCACCGACATCGTTTTAGGTTCCGGAGTCGTGGAAACCGGGGGACTTCACATCCTGGGCACTGAGCGCCATGAATCCCGGCGCATCGACAACCAGCTCCGGGGCCGCTCCGGCCGCCAGGGCGACCCGGGCACCTCCCGCTTTTACCTGTCCCTGGAAGACGACCTGCTGCGCATCTTCGGCTCCGACCGGCTCAAAGGGATAATGGGCCGCCTGGGGATGGACGACGATCAGCCCATTGAGCACCGCATGGTGTCCAACGCCATCGAAAAGGCCCAGAAGCGGGTGGAGGGCCACAACTTCGACATCCGCAAGCACCTCCTGGAATATGACAACGTCATGAACAAGCAGCGGGAGGTCATCTACGCCCAGCGCCGCCAGATTCTCTCCGGCGAAGGTCTCCAGGACGACATCATGGAGATGAGCGCGGAGCTGGTGGAAGACCTGGTGACGGATTACACCAACGACAGCCCCCCCGAAGAGTGGGACCTCCAGGGCCTGAGCGACGCGTTCCGGCGTCAGTTCGGCTTCCGGGTGGCCTTCCCCGAGGAACTCAACGGTGACCTGGAAGAATTCCTGGCGGAGGAAGTTAACCGGAGGTTCCAGGCCAAGACCCGGGAAATCGGCCCCGATCTCTTCCCTCAACTCCAGCAGATGGTCATGCTCCAGATCGTGGACAACCACTGGAAGGACCACCTGCTGTCCATGGACCACCTTCGGGACGGCATCGGCCTCCGGGGCTACGCCCAGGTGGACCCCTTGCGGGAATACCAGCGGGAAGGCTACGACATGTTCATGGACCTGGTGCACCGCATCAAGGCGGACACCATCGGAGCCATCTTCCACCTCCAGATCAAACCTCACCAGGAACTGCCCGAGGAGGCCCAACGCCCCCGGCAGCAGCTGGCCTACAGCCACGGCAACGGCGGCGCCGCCGCGCCGGTGAAGAAGGACGCCAAAAAGGTGGGCCGCAACGACCCCTGCCCCTGCGGCAGCGGCAAAAAGTTCAAGAAATGCTGCGGGAAATGATTTTGAGGAGAGGGCCGGGGGACAGCAAGTCCCCCGCCCTCCCCTCAAACTCCCTTCCCAACCCCCTTTATATTTTTTCCAAAACTCGTTCCCAAACTCCCGCTTGGCATAAGGTCGCGCCATGAAAACTGATCTCAAGAAAACCTTCAAAGAACTCTACACCGCTTCCGCCAAGACCCCGGCCCTGGTGGAGGTCCCCCGCTTTCAGTTTCTCATGGTGGACGGCGCCGGCGACCCCAATGCCAACCCTTTCTTCCAGGAAGCGGCGGCCGCCCTGTTCAGCCTGTCCTACACCTTGAAATTCACCCTGAAAAAGGAACGGGGCTTGGACTATGCGGTCATGCCCCTGGAGGGCCTCTGGTATGCCGATGATATGGCGGCCTTCTCCATGGACCGCAAGGAAGACTGGAAATGGACCCTGATGATCCTCCAGCCGGATTTCATCACCTCGGAACTGGTAAGCCAGGCCGCCCAAATTAACCAGAAGCGCCCCATCCCCCACCTGGAAAAAGTCAGGCTCACCCCTTTTTACGAGGGCTTGGGCGCCCAGGCGCTCCACGTTGGACCGTACTGCGACGAAGGCCCCACCATTGCCCGCCTCCATCAATTCATCAAAGACCGGGGCTTTCAATTGGGCGGCCGCCACCATGAAATCTATCTCAGTGACCCCCGGCGCACCGCCCCGGAAAAGCTGAAGACCATCCTCCGTCAGCCCGTCACCCTGGAAGCCATGAAGTGATAGGACGGCCCGGGGGCCGCAGGCGCGGCCCTAGTCGCCATCCCTTTGTTATCCTTATAAAATCAGCCTTTTCCCCTCCCTGTTCCCAGGGTTTACTACCCAATTTCCCTCATAAAATTCGGGAATTGCAGCTTTAATAATCAGGCCAACCCCGATTCACCTTCCCCACTTCCTGCAACATAGTGTCTTCAATAAGTTGTCTCAGGTGGATAGGTCCGCCTCTATTCTCATCAGTTGGGATAAAAATAACGGAGAATACCATGTTCAAAAAAGCGCCGCCAAAGTCCCTCCTCTTTTTGGTCGTCTTTGTGATTCCCGCTTTGGTCTTTGGGCTCCATGTGGCTTCTTATGGATAATAAACCGCCGGAGCATGGGGAAATAAAAAATGCCATCGCCGCTCTAAAAGCCCGCCTGGCGCCTCGGTGAGACCTATGTATATCTAAACTATCGCCGGGAACTCGAAAGAATTTGGTGAAAACCCTTAAGCAGCTCCTCACCCCGGGAGCTACGCGGCGCCGCCCAACCCGGGTTCAGCCCAAAGACCCGGGAGCATGGCCATAACCGGCCAGACTTTAACGGTGAAGCAGTCAGGAGGGGGAATCGAGCGATAAATGAAAATCTGATTAATTGGCAAATGGGCAAGCCCCGGAACTCCGGGGCTTTTTCTTTTACGGGGATGCCGCCAATTCTTGTGAAATTCGATTATTGATTTTGCTCCGGAAAGGCAATTCAGGGAGGCATCTTAGAAAAAATCTCCCTATTTCGAGAGAGAAAACCAAACCAGAAAAATATTAGTGGCACCGGCCTCTGGCCTGTGGGCACTGTTTGTCCTGCCAAGAAACTTTCCCGCAGGTTGGAAGCCTGTGCCACTCATGTTATTGTATTTTGTTTTTCATTTCAGCAAGAAGCAGCCGATCTTCAGATACCCTTTCCGGAATTAAGGCAACAATCGTTTTGTGAAATTTGCGATTTGCCAAGGCTTGGCTTTTTCAGATTCTTCGTGTGATCTTCTTGTTCTTCATGGTAAATTATCTTTAATGATGGCAAGCGTCACCGGCCCGGACTCTCATCCGCCAGGGCCATGAGGGAAGGGAAAATGAAGGTACTGATACTAAACGGCAGCCCCCGCAAACAAGGGACCGTGGCCACCTTGCTCCGGGCCGTGAGCGAAGGGGCCGCAGAAAAACATGAAGTGGAATGGGTGGACGTGTGCGACTTGCAGATGCGCCCTTGCCTGGCCTGCATGAAGTGCCGGCCGGAGGGGGAGTGCGTCCAGCCCGAGGACGACGCCCACCGGGTGGGGCGCCAAATCAGAGAAGCCGGGGCCCTGGTGGTGGGAACTCCCACCTATTTCAGCAATATGAGCGCCCTGTTAAAGATGTTGTTTGAACGCATCGTGCCGGTATTCATCAACGAGAAACCCAGGTGGATTCCCATCCAGAATCAAAAAGGCAAATCCGCCATCGTGGTCACCGCTTGCACCACGCCCTGGCCCCTTAATTGGCTTCTCCCGGTGAGCCGGGGGGCGGTCCGGGCCGTCAGCCGGGTCTTAAAGGACGGCGGGTACAAAATATTGGGGAAAGTGGTCAAACCCGGTACCCGGTATCGCCCTCAAATCTCGGATAAGCTGTTGAACCGGGCCCGGGAATTGGGGAAAAAGCTTTAAGGATTAAGGGGGGGGACTCCATGATCATCCCCGGATTTCGTTTCGCCGCCGTGGCCGCGGGCATCAAAAAAGCCGGCGGCCTGGATTTGGCCCTCATGGTGGCCGACGCGCCCGCGACGGCCGCGGGAGTCTTTACCGCCAACCGGGTCAAAGCCGCGCCGGTGCTCCTTTCCCGGCAGCGGCTGCGGGGGGGCAAAGCCCAGGCCATTCTGGTAAACGCCGGCAACGCCAACGCCGCCACCGGTCCCCAGGGCCTCCAGGACGCCTGGGAAACAACCCGGCAGGTTGCGGCTTTGCTCAACATCCCCGAACGCCTGGTGCTCCCCGCGTCCACCGGGGTCATCGGCCAGCCCCTGGCGGTGGACAAATTCACCCGGGCCTTGCCGGACCTAACGGCCCGCCTCCATTCCGGGGGCTTTCCCGAAGCGGCCCAGGCCATCATGACCACCGACACCCGCCCCAAGACCTCAGTTTTAAAAGAAAAAATCGCCGGGCGGGAAATCACCCTGGCGGGCATGGCCAAAGGCGCGGGGATGATCCACCCCAACATGGCCACCATGCTCTCTTTTCTCTTCACCAACGCCGCGGTCCATCCCCGGATTTTGAAAAAACTCCTGGTGGCGGCGCTGCCGGTGAGCTTCAACCGCATTACCATTGACGGCGACACTTCCACCAACGACACGGTGTTGCTCCTGGCCTCCGGTAAGGCCGGGAATCCCTTGATTCACGAGCCGGGCCCGGCCATGCTGGAGCTGGGGGCAATGCTCAACGAAGTCATGGGCGACCTGGCCTCCCAGGTGGTGGCCGACGGCGAAGGCGCCCGGCACGTTTACCGCATTGAGGTTAACGGGGCCGCCAGCCCGGCGGAGGCGCTCAAGGCGGCGCAAACCGTGGCCCTCTCCCCTTTGGTGAAAACCGCCATGGCCGGGGCCGACGTCAACTGGGGGCGCATCATGGCGGCTCTGGGGCGCTCCGGGGCTCGCTTTGACCCGGAAATGGTGGACATCGCTTATGGGGACCACCTGGTGGCCCAAAAAGGCCAGGGCCGGGGGCCGGACGCGGAAGCCCTGGCCCAAAAGGTCATTAGAAGCGGCTCCTTCATCGTCCGCATCCACCTCCACGCCGGGGATTTCTCCGACTATTACGACACCTGCGACCTCACCGAGGACTACATCCGCATCAACGCCAGCTATAGAAGCTAACCACAGAGGCTTTTATTACTCGGAGCATTAAAGAAGTTCCTTCCTTTTGCCCCTCCCCCTTGAGGGGGGAGGGCTGGGTGGGGGTGAAGGTAATCCATTTTCCGCTCCGAGTAATACCTCCAAGCTGCGGTGCATGACCGGCACACAAAAAAAGGGAGGCCCCCTCGGGAGCCTCCCCATTGTAAGGAACCGGTTTAGATCAAGGCTGCTTGGTCAAGGTGACTTTGGGGTTGGCGCTTATAATCACGTCGCGATCGATGCCGCCGCCCATTTTTATGACCATGGAAATGGTTTCGGGCTTTTTGCTGGTGGCTGCCTTCCACGAGCCGCTAAAATCAATATAGACAATTCCCCATTTTTCGCCAGGAGCATTGGGATCGTAAAATTCGCCCACTCCCACGGCCAGGAATTTTCCGGTGGTGGCGTTTACTTCCATATCTATCAGGGCCAGTTGGGTGATGCCGAAGGCAACGTCTTGGTTATTTTGGTCCTTGCCGATGAATTTCATGTAATAGCCGTCAAGATTGGGGATGGGGGGGCCTTCTATTCCCGTGTATAATTCCAGTGTCCCAGTAACATTTTTGTTTTTTTTGTCGAATTTCTCTGTCAGTGGATTAAACTCGGTGGCTTTTACCTGAAACTTTAACGGTCCCGACCAGGTCTCAATTGGTTGGGCCGTCGCGCCCGGAGCGAAGCTTAAGATAATCCCCGCGGACAACACCAACAAAATGGTCAACCTCAGTTTATAGGACACATTCTTTTTCGAGAACATTAGGTCCCTCCAAGGGTTAGATAAATTTTTTTCACTATACTCCGATGGTTAGGGATAATCAAGAAATTTCATTTTTGCGGGTCAATTATTCGACAACGGCTTAAGATCAAGCAGGATGGCGGCGGGGAGGAAGTGTTCCTCCCGGCGCCTTTCTGACCTTAATCAAGTAGATATAAAACATTGACAACATAATAAATTTATGGTTTAAAAAAGATAGACAAATATAAAACAAAATTTCATTATTTCTGCTTGAGTAATCGCGGCAGCCAGATTGCCCTGGGAGTTTTACAACTTTTCTTTCCTCCCCCTGGGAAGTCCTGGGAACTTTTACCTTCAACCAGGTTTGGACTACCCCCAAAGACCTATCTATCAGAGGAGAAGCAACATGAAAAAGAGATTGGTTGTGGCACTACTGGCAATGTCTCTATTGGTCCCCACAGGGGCCCTGGCAGCCTCCTTTCCTCCCGCATCCCTTGCCTTTCAGTGGGGCGCCGCTCCTGAGTACACGGTCCTCACGATCAAGCTGGTTGGAAACATCAGAATGTATGATGGGCGGCTCAAATTTTACCAGCTCAACGGGATACATTATAATACACTTTTCCCCTACAATGCGGTCCCCTTGACCGGCAGCGGATATGTGGGCATAGATGGAATCTTCAATTTCGATCTTAACGGGAACTATAGTGACAATTTTTACAATATTCATGTAAGGTGGACAATGGGAGTGGGCGGAAGTGCTCTGCGTCGCCTCATCACTAATGGTGGGTGGGCGACTACAGTCGTATTCTCTCTTACTGAGGTTCCCGCGAATACGCTTCCGCGCCCCTGCTGATCGACTGGGAAACCGCGGAGGTTAAGTAAAGCCTAACTTTCCAGGTCGACAGGAAACAGCAGGGGCGACCCTCCGGGCCGCCCCTGTGAACGAATCCGGTTACCCAAACTTATTTTAACCACAACTATTTATCCAGCTTGAGTCCCCAATGACACGGGGAAATCATCCCAGCCCCTCCCTAGCCAGCCGCACCGCCTCCCGGATCATCTGGCTGGTGTAGCCCCATTCGTTGTCGTACCAGCTCATGACCTTCACTAGGTCGCCGTCCACCACCTGGGTCATCTCCAAATCCACGATGGAGGCCCGGGGGTCGCCGATAACGTCAGAGGAGACGATGGGGTCCTCGGCCACCCCCAGGATGCCCTGGTAGCGGGGGCTGGCCGCTTCTTCCCGGAAGATGTTTTGGACTTCTTCCACCGTGGTGGGCCGCTCAGTAAGAAAGACAATATCTGCCATGGAGCCCGACGGCACCGGGCCCCTAACCGCCACGCCGTCAAATTTCCCCTTGTATTGGGGGAGACAGTTGGTGGTGGCCACCGCGGCGCCGGTGGAGGTGGGCACGAAGTTGGCCGCGCCGGCCCGGCCCCGGCGGAACTTCTTGTTAGGCCCGTCCACAATGGCCTGGCTGGAGGTGTAGGCGTGAATGGTGGTCATGATGGCCTTTTTGATGCCGATGCGCCGGCCCATGACTTCCACCACCGGGGTGATGCAGTTGGTGGTGCAGGAGGCGCAGGACAAAATCCGCACCCCGCCCTCGGGCTGGGTGACCCCGTGGACGATGCAGCACACGGTTTCGTCTTTGGGCGGGGCCGAGAGGATAACGGTTTTGGCCCCGGCTTCGAGGTGTTTTTCCAAATCCGGGTTGCGAGTAAAGGCCCCGGTGCATTCAAATACGATATCCACTCCCAATTCCCCCCAGGGCAACTTGGCCGGGTCCCGTTCGCTGAAAAACTGGTATTCTTTGCCATCCACTGCCAGGACATTGCCCTGGCCTTCCACCTTTTTCTCATACCGGCCGTAAACCGTGTCGTAGCGGAGCAAATAAACCAGGTTGTCAATGGGCATCAGGTCGTTAACCGCTACCAATTGCAACTCCGGGGTGCCCAAAATGATTTTTAACGCCGCCCGTCCGATTCTGCCCATGCCGTTAATCGCCACCTTGGCTTTGGCCATGATTCATCCTCCTTTCCATGGTTCCCGGCTCAAAGAGAACCTTATCAGGTCAATGGTTTTAGCTGGATTGGGAAAATATTTTTTTAATCACCTTAATACTTGGTAAGCACTGATGCAATTCTAACTCTCACGCGTAGGATTTTTAAAGAGTAAAATTACCGCAGGCGCGATTTGGCGAAAAAGCAAGGGCGACCCCAGGGGCCGCCCCATATTTTCTTAAGGATTATTTCTTTAACTCCGGTAATCAGTTATCGAAATTGTAAAAAATTATTTTTCATGAGGGATTCGACCCCCGGTTTTTTTGAATGCATCCCCAGATTGCATTGATTTGACGCAGATTTAATATTTAATAATATGTGCCAATCGATGTAATCTGTAGATAACCCATGTCTCAAATCATCTATGGCCGGCATCCGGTGTTAGCCGCCCTGCGGCAGGCTGACTCCCCCCTGGAAGAAGTCCTGGTGGCCCAGGGGGTGAAAGGCGCCTGGGTTGGGGAAGTGCGCGCTCTCGCCCAGGCCGCGGGGGTGCGCTTTCGCATCCAGGAGCGGGCGGCGCTGGACCGTCTGGCGGGAACTACTCATCATCAAGGCGTATTGGCACGGCGGGCGGCCTACGTCTATCAGACGGAAGACGCGTTGCTGGATGCCCTCACCCAGCTCAGCGAACCCGCGCTCCTGGTGGCCGCGGACGGCCTCACCGACCCCATGAACCTGGGGAATCTTATCAGGAGCGCCCTGTCCGCCGGGGCTCATGGGATTATCATCCCCAAGGACCGGGCCGTGGGAGTGACCCCCGTAGTGGCCAAGGCCGCGGCGGGGGCCCTGGAATATCTGCCCGTTTACCGGGTCACCAATTTGGCCGACGCCTTGGGACGCTTGAAAGAGGTTGGCATCGCCATCATGGGGACTGACTCTCAGGCTCCCCAAACCATCTATGAGGCCGACCTGACCCTACCCCTGGTGCTGGTTATCGGCGCCGAAGACAAGGGTCTGCGCCCCCGGGTGCGAAAGACTTGCGACTTGCTCCTGTCCATCCCCCTGGCCCGGCCGGAAATCGGCTCCCTTAACGCCGCGGCCGCGGGCGCGGTGGCGCTGTTCGAAGTTAGGCGGCAGCGGTTGGAGAAGGGGAACACAATCTAAAACATAGCTCCGTGAGGGAGTAGCGCGAAACTCCGCCACGTCTCTCAACTCCGACCCTTTCGCTTAAACCACGCTGCGAGGTCATTTTGCCGGTTTCTCCGCGAGATTTATTCTATGACAGGAGGCGTGCCGCGGGTAAGGTTGCTACCGGGGCATTTCATGCTTACTCTCCCTCGAAGAGTAATGATATATTGTATAATACATAAGGAAGAACTTTGAAGATACTCCTCGTCCAACCCAAATCCACCGGATACATGGGGCAGGTTTCCAAAAGCGGCAAGGCCAGCTTAGCCAGGGTAACCTTGACGACCATCGCGGCGCTTACTCCCCCTCCTCACGAAGTTGTCATTCACGATGCCCGTCTGAGCGAACCTGACTATGACGAGGACTGGGATCTGGTGGGCTTTACCGGTATGACCTGTGAGATTCCCCACGCGTACCGGATGGCCGACGAATTCCGCAGGCGGGGCAAGACCGTGGTGATCGGAGGTTATCACGCCACCGCGCTGCCCGAAGAGGCCGCCCAACACGCCGACATTGTGGTCGTGGGCGAGGCCGAGGGACTTTGGCCGCGCATCCTCCTGGAGTTGGCCAACGGCGGGGCGCAACAGACCATTTACCAAAACGATAAACTTATCGAAATGCGGGATATGGCGATCCCGCGCCGGGAATTGCTCAATCCCGACATGTACACGGTCTTTAACACCATTCAGGCCACCCGGGGCTGTCCTTTCAACTGCGTGTATTGCGCGGTAACGAAATTTTTCGGCCGCGATTTCCGCTGTCGTCCGGTGGCGGAAGTGGTGGCCGAAATAAAAAGTCAGCCGGACAAGCGATGGATGTTTCTCGACGATAACCTCATCGGCCAGGAAAAATATGCCAAGGAGTTGTTTCGGGCTTTAATTCCTTTGGGAATCAATTGGGGAGCGCAGGTTTCCTTTGAGCTGGCCAAGAACGCGGAGCTCATGGACCTTTATGCGCAAGCGGGAGGGCAGTTTGCTTTTATCGGTTTCGAGAGCCTGTCGGCGCCGGCGCTTAAGTCGGTTCGCAAGGGGTTTAATCGTCCCGAAGAATACGCCCAAGGCATCCGTCAGTTACATCGACGAGGCATTACCATCATGGGAAGTTTCATGTTCGGCCTCGATGGAGATGATCTAGGCGTGTTCAAGCGCACCGTCGATTTTGTCAACGCCACCAAAATCGACCTGGTGCTTTACCATATCCTCACGCCCTTTCCGGGCACCAAGCTTTACGAGGAGATGGACCGCCAGGGACGCATCCATGATCGCGACTGGTCTCATTATGATACCGGCCACTCGGTCATCCATCCGCAAGGCATGACCTCCGAAGAACTTCAGAACGGCTGGTATTGGGCCGTGCGGGAAACCTATAAACTGCCCAACATCTTGCGGCGCATCGTACGGCCCGAACCCGGTTGGAAAGTCCGCCTGGTCAGCAATTATTCCCAATTTCGCAAAGTGTCCAGATATCCTCAGCCGCTCCATCCGGAGAAATATAGCAACCCGCCTCTTCCCTAAAGCCTGCGGCTTCAAAAAATATCTTTTGAATGCACCTTATTATCAAAGGTAATGGGGCGCGCCGTACATCCTGTGATCGGCCACCTGTTTCTTCTTCCCCCACGCCATACTCTGACAAATCCTTTGCCTGGGCGGTTAAGGCAGGGTATGATGAAATCATGGGCCGGGTCTGGCGATGGCGGGAGGAAGAGGCCAGGACTTTCTGGGAGGAGGCCGGGAAAGTGCTGGAGGCCGGCGGGGTGTTGGCCGTGCCCACGGAGACCTTTTACGCCCTGGCGGCGCACCCTTTTAAAGAAGAGGCCCTGACCCGCTTGTTTGCCTTAAAGGAGCGGCCGGAAGAAAAGCCGGTCCTGGTCCTGGTGTCCGGGCCGGAGATGCTCACCCAGGTGGCCCGGGAAATTCCGGAGGCGGCTAAGAATCTCATGGCCTGTTTCTGGCCCGGACCTTTGACCATCATTTTTCCGGCCAGGGACAATCTCCCTCAGCTTTTAACCGGCGGCACCGGTACCATTGCAGTGCGGCAACCCCGGCATGATGTGACCCTCAGGCTGCTGGCGGCGCTGGGCTTTCCGGTAACCGGCACCAGCGCCAATCGCTCCGGCCAGCCGCCCCTGGCCGCGGCGGAAGCAGTGGCGGCGGAATTCCGCGATAGAGTGGAACTGATCCTGGACGCGGGTCCTTGCCCCGGGGGGCTCCCCTCCACCATCGTGGACGCCAGCCGCACCCCGCCCCGGCTGGTGCGGCCCGGGGCCATTTCCACGACCCAATTGCAAGAGGTTATCGCAGACTTATTATTATGAATTAAATGGTTTTCTTAGCTTCTTAAAAAAATCGGTCGCCTTCGTCCAAATGAAAAACAAAAGACAATTTCCTAACCCGGACGAGCCGGAACCAAAAAGGATGAAACAAATTTTCTGCCAGAAAAAACACGAATCTTATATCTAAGGTACTAAGTGGCACAGGCTTCCAGCCTGTGGGCAGCCTTTGTAACCTGAGAGCCTTAACCACAGGCCAGAGGCCTGTGCCACCAGAACTTTCTAGTTGGCGGCCGAAGAATTATAAAAGGGCGTGGCTTCCCTCCAGATCCTATTTGTCGGAAATGGGCTAATTGGCCAATAAAGAGTGGGGGATCGGGTAAAAATGATGCATAAGACGCACCCTATATTTAATCGGTGGTTTAATGGCTAAAGAACCGGTGGTGGTGGGCATCGATCTGGGGGGCACCAACGTCCGGTGGGCCTTGGTGAACCGGGACGGCCAGATCCTGGGCCGGTGGGAGACCGCCACGGCCACCATGCCGGACCAGGACTCCATGGTGAAGGGTCTGGCCGCGGACCTGGCCGCCTGCGGCCATGAAGCCCATTCCCGGCGCCTGGACATCCAAGCTGTAGGTCTGGGGGTGGCCGGCCGGGTTTTGCGGCAGGAAGGCCGGGTGGCCTTCTCTCCCAACATCCCGGCCTTGAACGACTGCCCCCTGGTTCCCAGCCTTACCCCCCTGACGCCCTGGCCCATATTTTTGGAGAATGACGCTAACCTTTTCATCCTGGGGGAACACTGGCTGGGGGCCGGCCGGGGCCACGACCGGATTTTGGGCATCACCCTAGGCACCGGCGTGGGCGGCGGCCTTATTCTGAATGGCCGGGTGTGGTCTGGAACCCAGGGCACCTCGGGGGAAATCGGCCACATTACCCTGGACCCCGACGGCCGCCGGTGCCACTGCGGCAACCGGGGCTGCCTGGAAACCCTGGCCTCGGGCTTTTGGGCCGTAACCTGGGTCAAGGAACAACTGGCCCAGGGCGCGTCTTCCTGGCTGGAGGAACTCTACCACCGGGACCCGGACGCCCTGGGGGGCGAAGCCCTGGTGGTGGCTGCCCGGCAGGGCGACCCTCTGGCTCTCAAAGCCTTCGAGCGGGTGGGCAAGGCCCTGGGCCAGGCCATCGCCACCGTGGTCCATCTCCTGGGAATCCCCCGGGTGGTCATCGGCGGCCGCTTCGCCCGGGCCTGGGAAGTCTTTAACCTGTTCATGCTGGAAGAGCTGCACCGCCGCCTTACCCTGTTTCCATTTGAGGCTGTGAGCATCGTGCCGGCCCAATTGGGCGACGACGCCGGCCTCCTGGGCGGCGCCCGGGTGGCGTGGGATGAGGTGGGGGGAGAGTAGAGAATTTGAGGGGAGGGCCGGGGGACATAGCGGTTTGGCGGTTTGGCAGTTAGCAGTTAGTTTGTTTGCTGAACATTTATGGAATAAGGCATAGTCTAATAGCTGACCCGCTGACCCGCTAAACCGCTAAACCGCTAAACCGCCGCCCTTAGGTTCCTCCCCCGCACAACATTAGCAAGGAGAGACGCATGAAACAAATCCCGGTGGCCCGGCCTACCCTGGGAGAAGAAGAAGCCGTCGCGGCCCGGCGGGCCATCCTTTCCGGCTGGGTGATTCAGGGTCCGGAGGTGGAGGCCTTTGAAAGGGAGTTCGCGGCCTTGGTGGGCGCGCCCCATGCGGTGGCCTGCTCCAGCGGCACTGCGGCCCTGCACCTGGCTTTAAAAGCCCTGGATCTGGGCATTGGCGATGAAGTCATCACCGTGAGCCACTCCTTTATCGCCACGGCCAACGCGGTGCGCTACGTAGGGGCCACCCCGGTTTTTGTGGATGTAGAGTACTCAACCGGCAATATGGACCCCGGCCTCCTCGCCCCGGCCATCACCCCGAAAACCCGGGCCATCCTGGCGGTGCACCAATTGGGGATGCCCTGCGATTTAGGGCGGATTATCCCCTTAGCCCGGGACCACGGCCTTTGGGTAGTAGAGGACGCGGCCTGCGCCACCGGGTCGGAAATCAGCCTGGAGTCGGGGGGGTGGGAAATTATCGGTAAACCCCGGGGCGACCTGGCCACCTTTTCTTTTCACCCCCGCAAGGTTCTGACCACCGGCGACGGCGGCATGGTCACCGGCCGGGATTCGGAAGTCATGGCCCGGATGGCGCGCCTCCGCACCCACGCCATGAGTCTGTCCACCGCGGAGCGCCACCAGACCCGAGGGGTAGTTTTCGAGGCGTACCCCGAGGTGGGTTTCAACTACCGCCTGAGCGACATCCAGGGCGCGGTGGGCCGGGAGCAGCTCAAGCGCTTGCCCGGCCTTATTGAGGCCCGGCGCCGCCTGGCGGCCCGCTACCTGGAGGCCCTGGCCAGCCACCCCTATCTCGACCTCCCCCAGGAGCCTTCCTATGGCCGGAGCAATTGGCAGTCCTTCTGGATCATTCTTAAAGAGAATAGCCCCAAGGACCAGGTGGGATTGATGGAGGCCCTTCAGGCCCGGGGCATCCAGACCCGGCGAGGGGTGATGTGCGCCCACCGGGAGCCGGCCTACAAGGATTTTCCCTTGCACCATCCCCTAATGGTAAGCGAAGGCCTTCA
>Ga0194113_10003773_pt1 | contig 20112 bp, 16 predicted proteins | sample TA2MahC200mmetaG_FD_146193 | JGI IMG/M metagenome (GOLD analysis project Ga0194113, IMG submission 146193) | Freshwater microbial communities from Lake Tanganyika, Tanzania - TA2015017 Mahale Deep Cast 200m | ecosystem: Environmental > Aquatic > Freshwater > Lake | place: Tanzania: Lake... | reverse complement strand
CACCGACCTGGTGGGTTCGGCCCACCACGCCTTCGCCGCCGCCGGGGTGCGGCCGCCGTCGGCGGTCACCCCTCTGGGACCGGTCAGTTGAAGACCAGACGCCGGACTCCAATAGCATGTAGTGCCAACCCTTTTTTGCCATGGCTTAACTTACTGATAATCCAAAACTATTTTTTTACAACTGTCGAAGATGAGTATAAATTGTCTTGTTGGACACGTGCAAGTGTTGATTTTTTAACTGTCCAATTGGAACCGCTCAATTTAGGGAAAAATCTAAATGGGGGATAGCCGGCCTCGCGGTCAATCCCCCAGCCCGTCGCAGGCGAGGGCGCCCAGAGCACCTTTTGCTTTCTCAGACCAGCCCAAGGGATTTTATTTGTAGAGATTGTAGTTGACAATTTCAATAATCTCTTGTATTATCCATATATTATAGCCTCACCATGGCTCCCCCCCCACAAGAGGAGGCCCGGAGATGAGAAACATCTCCCTTCGCCGCCACCGCAGGGCATCGGCAATCAACCCCGGCAGGCCCGCATTTTCTCTGAAAGAGCCATCCCCTGAAACGGGGCAACCGAGGCGCTGGCGGCCCAGTCTGGCCTGGGCCGCGGCCCTCTTTACCCTGGCCCTGGCCGGCCTGGCGGCCCCGGCGTCCGCGGCCACCCTTGCCGGCGGTTATTATCACAGTTTAGTTTTGAAGGCCAACGGCAGCGTGGCCGCCGGGGGGGATAATACCTACGGCCAGCGCAACGTCCCTGGCGAACTGGGCGCCGTGGTGGCCGTGGCCGCGGGCTACTACCACAGCCTGGCCTTGAAGGCGGACGGCAGCGTGCACTTCTGGGGAGATAACAGCAAAGGGCAGCTCAACGTCCCGCCGGGGCGTTTTTGGGGGGCTACGCCCACAGCCTGGGCCTGATATACGCCAACGGAATCGTGCGCGCCTGGGGATATAATAATTACGGCCAGAGCACTGTCCCCATGGAAATTTGTGCTATCGTGTTTCTGTGAGACAATTCGGCTACAAAAGAGGAAATTTGTCGGAGTTAAATTCGGGAGAGAGGTCCCCAAAAACCATTTTGTGACCGCAATGGTCAAGACTGCGGCATAATCTCGGATAATAGCTTAACTCAACTCAAACAGGAGGAAGCAATGAAAAGAAGATTTGTCTGTGGGTTGCTGGCGGCATTATTTTTATTAACCGCGGTTGCCGTTTGTGCGGAGACCAACAAGGACATCCAAGATCATAAAAACTGTAAGTACTGTGGCATGGACCGGGAAAAATTTGCTCACAGTCGAATGCTGATTGAGTATGGGGATGGGTCCAGCTTCGGCTCCTGCAGCATCCATTGCGTGGCCCTCGATCTGGCCCAATCCTTCGATAAGCAGCCCAAAGCCATCTTGGCGGCGGATTATAACCAGAAAAATTTGATTGATGCCGAAAAAGCCTTCTGGGTCATCGGCGGAAACAAACCCGGCGTCATGACCAAAACGGCTAAATGGGCCTTTGCCGAGAAGAAAGACGCCGAGGCCTTTATTAAAGCAGAAGGTGGAAAGCTGGCGAACTTTGAAGACGCCATGAAAGCCACCTATGAGGATATGTACAACGACACCAAGATGATCCGGGAAAAGCGGACCAAAATGAAGCAGATGAAGCAAGAGCAAAAGCAGTAACCAAGTAAGGCATGGGCCAGTGGGAAACTTTGATTTAAGGTGAAATTTTCCACTGGCCCGTTCTCTGTATGGGGCGGGGTGGACGCCTAAGGAGACCTGATGAAATCTGTTCGGAACCTTATCCTCTTTATTTGCCTATTGCTCTTTACCGCCGGTTCGCTCTGGGGCGCGGCAGAGATAATGCCCGGCAAGCTCACCCCGACGGATAAGTGCCCGATATGCGGCATGTTTGTGGCAAAATATCCTGATTTTGTAGCGCAAATTGGCTTTAAGGATGGCACCTGTGCCTTTTTTGATGGCGTTAAAGACCTGATGAAATATTATTTCGATCTGGCAAAATATAATCCTGGGAAAAGCACCACGGATATTGCTCACATCCTGGTAACGGATTACTATAGTACAAAATTAGTGGATGGATTCCAGGCCTTTTATGTAATCGGCAGCGATGTCTATGGACCCATGGGCAAAGAACTCGTGCCTTGCCAAGATGAAGCTGCCGCCAAAGAATTTAAAGTCGATCATAAGGGCGCCGCAATCCTCTTGTTTAAGAATATCACGCCTGAACTGATTAAAACCCTGGACCAATAAGACTGTCTTTGGTGGGTGGCCTCAGTAAACCGGTTGGGGTGCAGGCAGTCGGCCCCCTGAGAGGATCGAGATAAGGCCGTGCGAAAATCCGACGGTTTTTTGCTCTTTATCGGGGGCGGCATACTACTCCTGGCGGCGATTTTCATCCAGGCGCATTTCGTGACGCGAGCCAACCTGCCCTTGTTCCAGCAAAAGGCCGAGGTGGTCAAGAGTCTGGGCCTCACCGACCTGTGCCTTTCCACCGAGGCCCGCTATACCCGGCACCTCTCCCAATCCGACTGGCACGCCGCCTTCCAAAGCCATCCCCTGGCCCTGGATCATTTTCCCATAGGATCGATCATCGGTCCTCCCGAAACCTTGACGAAGCCACATGATCAAATCCATTGAAAAGCAGAGAAATATTATCGATTTTACCCTGTCCTCTTTGTGGCGGCGGAAAGGGAAAAATCTCGCCCTGCTAGTGGTGTACACCCTGGTGGTTTTTAGCCTGGGTTCCGTCATGTTCTTTACCCAGGCGCTAAAAAACGAAGCCGCAATCATTTTACGAGGCGCCCCCGAGATCATCGTCCAGAAATTAGTAGCCGGGAGACATGAGCTGATCCCAATGGCCTCTGCCCAAACAATCAGGGCGATCCGTGGGGTTGAGGCTGTCAAGGACCGTCTCTGGGGTTACTATTATGATCCAATCGGTCGGGCTAATTACACCCTCATGGTTCCCGAAGGCATGGATCTCAAAGAGAATGAGATCATCGTGGGCGCCGGCATTTCCAGGGTTCGGCAGGTCTTCCGAGGCAACGCCCTGTTGTTACGAACCTATGACGGGAGGCCCATCAGTCTTTTCATTAAGGGTATCCTCAGCCCGGAATCGGAGTTGCTGTCCTCTGACTTGATATTGATTTCCGCCACGGGATTCAGACGCTTATTCGGCGTATCCGGGGATGATGCCACTGATTTAACGGTAACTGTTTTGAATAAAAAAGAAATTTCCACCATTGCCGCCAAAATCGTGGACAAACTCCCTGATGCCCGGGCCATCACCCGGGACGAAATCTTGAGGACTTATGATGCGGTCTTCGATTGGCGCGCCGGTATCATGATCGCCATTCTGGCCGGCGCGGTCCTGGCTTTTCTGATCTTTGCCTGGGATAAAGCCGCGGGATTGAGCGGCGAAGAAAGACGGGAGATCGGCATCTTGAAGGCCATCGGTTGGGAAACCGCCGATATCCTGCAGATGAAATTTTGGGAAGGGACAATTGTCTCCCTGTCATCCTTTTTCCTCGGGGTCATCTTAGCGTATTTCCACATCTTTTACGCCTCGGCCACCCTCTTTGAACCGGTACTCAAAGGCTGGTCCATTCTCTATCCGGAGTTCAGATTGACCCCCTTTATCAGTGGCTATCAAATCGCCATCCTGTTCTTTTTTACGGTTATTCCCTATACGGTGGCCACCATCATACCCGCCTGGAGGGCCGCGACGATTGATCCCGATGTGATCATGAGAACCTGAGGCGTTGATGATCGAACTGCAGAACATCCGTAAGGTTTTCAATGAGGGCCTGTCCAGTGAATATATCGCCCTTCACGACCTGACCCTCGCCATCGCGGCGCACCAGGTAACGGTGCTGAAAGGCCCCAGCGGCTCGGGTAAAACCACCTTGCTGAGCATCCTGGGATGCATGGCTCGGCCCACGGCCGGCCGTATCGTGCTCGCGGGCCGCGAGATCACCAGTCTGCCCGAGCGCTTTCTCACTGACATCCGGCGCCAGACCTTTGGCTTCATCTTCCAGCACTACAATCTCCTGAAAGGCATCAGCGTCATCGAGAACGTCATGCTCCCGGCCTACCCCCAGGGCGAGCCGTTTTCCCTCTTGAAGAAACAGGCGGCGGATCTGCTGAAGTTGTTCAACCTGACCCATAAAGCCGCCGCCAAAGTTGAGTGGCTCTCCGGGGGAGAAGCCCAGAGAACGGCCATCGCCAGGGCCTTGGTTAACCAACCCGAGGTGATCATCGCCGATGAACCCACCGCCCACCTCGATACCAGGCTATCCCGGGAATTCATGGACATTATGCGCGATTTTAAAGCCCAGGGAAAAACCATCCTGATTGCGAGCCATGACCCCATCGTGCACGAATCCGAGGTCGTCGACCGGGTAGTCCAGATGCGAGACGGCCGGATAATCGATGCCGGAGTAATCTGAGTGTTTTTTAACCCGGGGATTATCGCCCTCTTTATCAGTTCTCTCCTGATAAGCGGCATGGTGCTGTACGCCTCGTTCTATGGCGCGCTGATTCTCAGATATTGGGATATCAAAAGCGGCAGCGAAACCCAACTTAATCTGGAGAGAAGAACTTACCTCATATCGACGATCATCAGCTATGCCTGTGTTTTCCAACTGTGCTCTTTTTTCCTGTTTATTTATACCGCCGATACCCTGCACCCATTTTTCACCGGCGCCATGTGCGCCGTCGGTTCGCTCAACGTCAATAAATGGGGCTTTCCCACAGTAATTCTCAAAACCATCACCTTTCTCCTGGCGGGCCTCTGGCTCATCATCAATTTTACCGATAACCGGGGGTTCGATTATCCACTCATCAAAGTGAAATACCTGCTCCTACTCATCATTACGCCGTTGATTCTGGCGGAGACCATAATGCAAAGCAATTACTTCCTGGGGCTTAACCCGGAGGTCATCACCTCTTGCTGCGGGTCTCTGTTTACCGCGGATACCAAGGGGGTGGCTTCAGAAATTGTCTCGTTGCCGCGCTCGGTCATGGAGATCGCCTTTTATGGCACCATGATGGGTGCCCTGGTTTTGGGGGCGGTGTTCTATCGCACCGGTAAAATGGGTTACGGGTTCTCGGCGGCGATTTCAGTGACATTTCTGATATCCATTGCGTCCTTTATCTCTTTTATCTCCATTTATTTTTATGAACTGCCGACCCATCATTGCCCCTTCTGTATTTTGCAGAAGGAATACGGCTACATAGGCTATTTCCTCTATCTGCTGCTGTTGGCGGGAGGTTTGACCGGCATGGGGGTAGGCCTCCTGATGCCCTTCCGCCAGATGCCGAGCCTCAAAGAAACTTTGCCGGCCATCCAGAAACATCTCACCCTTATCTCGGTCATCTGTTACCTGTCTTTTACCGCCATCGCCACCTTCCAGATAATCTTTTCAAATCTGAAAATGTAGCTTTTCCGAAAAGTTTTTTCGTAGGGTGCGTCTTACGCACCTTGAGCTTATAGCAACGGCGGGCCCGGAGGCCCGCCCCACTGAGCTTTTCATGCTCTACGGGTGGACCGAAGGCCAATAAATGACTGGACCGCAAGGTCCGGGTTGAGCGCGCCCCGTTCTCACCCTGAAAAAAAAAGAGGCGCCTCCTTTCGGAGGACGCCTCGAAACCTTTACGGATACATTGTCTCAGATGGCAGTCAAAGGGTGGCACAGGCTTTTCAGCCTGTGCAGGCGCAGGCTAAACAGTCATGGCCGAAGAATTGCCACCCCCAAAAGATGAAAGCTCCTGTAGCGGGTTTTAAACCCGCCCCTACGTCTGGACTTTCACGGTAAAGCCTGCGGCTATCGCGCATAGCCTTTTGAGCGCAACTTCGTATTAAATTTCTTTTTTCACCTCGAAATTCCATTTCCAGATTTCGTAGATGGCGGGGTAAACCATCAACTCCAGGAGGAACGATGTGAAGATGCCCCCGATCATGGGGGCGGCGATGCGTTTCATGACGTCGGCGCCGGTCCCCGAGGCCCACATGATGGGAATCAACCCCAACATCAGCGTGGCCGCGGTCATGAACTTGGGCCGGATACGCTTGGCCGCGCCGTCAATAATGGCGCTGTGCAACTGATCGCGGCTCTTAAGCCGCCCTTCGGTTTTCGCCTGGGCGTAAGCCAGGTCCAGGTACAGCAGCATGAAGATGCCCGTTTCCGCATCTATCCCCAGCAAGGCGATCAAACCGACCCAGACCGCGATGCTCATGTTGTAGCCCAGTAGATACAGGAACCAGATGGCGCCCACCGCCGAGAACGGCACGGCCAGGATGATGAGCATGGTCTTGGGAATGGACCGGGTGTTCATGTAGAGGAGCAGGAAGATCAGGAACAGGGTGAGGGGAACCACCACCAGCAGGCGCTGCTTCACCCGCTGGGCCGCCTCGTACTGGCCGCTCCAGGAGATGGCGTACCCCGGCGGCAGTTTCACCTTGTCCGTGAGCAGGCGGGCCGCTTCCTCCACGTAACCGTTCGCATCCCGATCGGTGATGTCGATGTACACATAGCCCGTCAGCAGGCCGTCTTCATCCCGGATCATGGCCGGCCCACTGGCCGTCTTGATGCTGGCCAGCCGCCCCAGGGGGATTTGCCGCTTGCCGTCGGCGGCCGGCACCAGAACGCGTTCCAGGGCGCTGAAATCGGAGCGGAAATCCCGCTGATAGCGCACGTTGACTCCGTAGCGTTCCCGCCCTTCCACGGTAGTGGTCACATTGTCCCCGCCGATGGCATTGGCGATCACCTCCTGTACGTCGGCGATGCTCAAACCGTAGCGGGCCAGTTCCTGCCGATGCCATTCGAAATCGAGAAAATAGCCGCTCCCGGTCCGCTCGGCGAAGACGCTGCGGGTACCTTTGACCGCGGGCAGGACGGATTCAATCTGCATCCCGATCTGCTCGATGGTCTTGAGATCAGCCCCGGAGATCTTGATGCCGATGGGGGTTCGAAGCCCGGTGCTCAACATCTCGATGCGGCCCTTGATGGGCATGGTCCAGGCGTTGGCCAGACCCGGCAGTTTCAGCGCCTCATTCATCTCATCGATGAGTTTTTCCTGGGTCAGATTTGGCCGCCAGGCCGATTTGGGCTTCAGGGTGATCACCGTTTCCAGCATGGATACCGGGGCCGGATCGGTGGAGGTCTCGGCCCGGCCCGCTTTGCCCAGGACCCGGTCTACCTCGGGAAACTGCTTGATGATGCGGTTGGTGACCTGAAGCAGTTTCTGCGCCTCGGTGATGGAAATTCCGGGCATGGTGGAAGGCATGTAGAGAATGGAGCCTTCCTCCAACGGCGGCATAAATTCCGAGCCTAACTGCGAATAGACCGGAAGCGTGATGAGCACCAGGGCCAGGGCCCCCCCGATCACCCACCATTTCCGGCGCAGCGACCAGGTGACTAACGGTTCATAAAACCGGATCAAGCGGCGGCTGATGGGGTGCTTTTCTTCGGGATAAATGGTGCCCACGGCCACGGCGTTGGTTATCCGGCACAACCACGGAGGCCGGAAGTTGAAATTCTGCATGTGGGTAAACAGGAGCCGCAGGGCCGGGTCCAGGGTGATGGCCAGGACCGCGGCCACGATCATGGACAGATTCTTAGTGTAGGCCAGGGGCTTGAACATCCGGCCTTCCACCGACTCCAGGCTGAGCACCGGCAGAAATGACACCGCAATCACCAGCAAGGCAAAAAAGCTGGGCCCCGCCACCTCCTTGACCGCCTTGACCACCACCTCCTGGTAGTCTTCCAGGCGGCCCGTCTGGTGCCATTTCTCCAGTTTTTTGTGGACCTGCTCCACCATGACGATGGCCGCGTCCACCAGGGTCCCCACCGCGATGATGATGCCCCCCAGGGACATGATGTTGGCCGTGACCCCCATCAGCCGGAAGGGAATAAAGGAAATCAGCACCACCACCGGGATGGTGATCACCGGAATGATGGCGCTGGGAAAGTGCCACAGGAAGATCAGGATCACCAGGGAGACGGTGATCAAGACCTCCACCAGGGTGGATTTCATGTTGCCGATGGCCCGCTGGATCAAGTCGGAACGGTCATAAATGGGCACAACCTGGACGCCGCTGGGGAGCCCCGGTTCGATGGCCTTGATCTTGGCCTTGACCGCTTCAATCACGTCCAGGGCATTTTGGCCCTGCCGCATCACCACAATCCCGGACACCACTTCCCCGGTCCCATCCAGGTCGGTGACCCCCCGCCGGTAATCCGGCCCTGTGACCACTTGACCGATATCCTTGACCCGAATCGGCGTGCCGTCCGGGCTGGCCGTCAGGACGATATTCTCGAAGTCTTTAAGGGAACGGGCGTAGCCCCGGCCCCGCACCATGTATTCGGTGCCGCCGAATTCGATCAGCCTCCCGCCCACTTCCTGGTTGCCGCCGGCCACGGCCTTCACCACCTGACTGATAGACAGGTTGTAGGCTTGCAGCCGGTTGGGGGCGACGTTGACCTGGTATTGCCGGACGAATCCTCCCACCGGCGCCACCTCCGCCACCCCGGGTACGGCTTTGAGATAAGAGCGCAGATACCAGTCCTGATAAGAACGCAGCTCCTCCAGGCTATGCTTGCCGCTCGGGTCCACCAGGACGTACTGGAAGATCCAGCCCAGGCCGGTAGCGTCCGGCCCCAATTCGGTCTTGACCCCGGCGGGCAGGCGCGGCAGCACCCCGGACAGGTATTCCAGGGTCCGGGACCGGGCCCAATAGATGTCGGTGCCGTCTTCGAAAATGACGTAAACGTAGGAGTAACCGAAATCCGAGAAGCCGCGCACGGATTTCACCCGGGGGCCCCCTACCATGGCGGTGACAATGGGGTAGGTCACCTGGTCTTCCATGATGTCCGGGCTGCGGTCCCACCGGGAGTAGATGATCACCTGGGTGTCGGTGAGGTCCGGGATGGCGTCCAGGGTCAGATGCTGCATGGACCACCACCCCATCAGGCAGGCTGCGGCCACGATGATAAAGACGATGACCTTGTTGTGCACCGAAAAATCGATGATGCGGTTAATCATGGGTTGGCATCCCCCCATGCGATGCGGACGGAAGCGCCTTCTGTTGCTTCTGGGCACCCTTTCCGGCCGCTTGGCCCACATATCTCGCCGGCTCTTTACCGAACTGCCGATTACATTGGTAGGAGTCAAAATAGTAGGTCTTGCCCTGATATTCACTTACCCAGCCGGCGGCTTTGGCCTTGCTCTCGTCCACGTCCATGCCGCAGACCGGGTCCTTGGACATGGCCGGGGGCGCCGCCGCTTTCTGGTTGCCTGCCGGGGAAACCGCCTCTTTCGGGGTTCCAGCCTTCTTGCTCAAATAGCGTTCCGGCTCTTCGTCAAAGTTATTCTTGAAATAGATGTTGAAAAAATAGTAGGTCTTGCCCTGATATTCGCTCACCAGGCCGACGGCTTTGGCCTTGCTCTCGTCCACGTTGAAGCCGCTGACCGGATCCTTGGCTAAGCCCGGCGGCAGCGTCTTTTCACCGCTCACCGGAGGCTTCTTTTTGGTTCCAGCACCCTTGCCCACATAGAGTTCCGGCTTTTTGTCGAAGTTCTGTTTGCATTGAATGGAGTCAAAAAAGTAAGCTGTCCCCCGATATTCGCTCACCAAGCCGAAATCCCTGGCCGTGCCCTCGATCACGGGGGTGCCGCAGACCGGGTCCTGGAGCACCCCCAAGCTAAGCCCCTGGGTCCTTTGTCCCGCCAGGCGGAGTGCCTCCTTTGGGACAACAGCCGCCTTGACACTATAGCGTTCCGGCTCTTTGTCGAAGTTCTGTTTGCACTGCTCGGAATCAAAAAAGTAAGTCTGCCCTTGATATTGGCTCATCTTGCCGGTTGCCTTGGCCGGGACCTCATTTACGACCTTGCCGCAGACGGGGTCCTTTACCATCCCCGGGGGCACCGGTTGCTCTTTAGTGTCTGGGGGAAAGCCCGTCACTTTTTTGGTTTCGGCGTCCTTCCCGGCATATTTCGCCATGTTATTATCAAAAACTAACTTACAAATATCGAAATCAAAAAAGTAGGTCTGCCCCTGATATTCGCTCATCCTGCCGGCGGTCCTGGCTTTACCCCCGTCCACCTCCATGCCGCAGACGGGGTCCTTGGACATGGCAACGGACACCGCCTGTCCCTTGCCGTCTCCCGTGACGCCTTGCGCCTTTGGTGGTTCAGCCCCCTTGCCCGCATAGCTCTGCGGCTCTTTATCAAAGTTCTGTTTGCAAATGTCGGAATCAAAAAAGTAGGTCTGCCCCTGATATTCGCTCATCCTGCCGGCGGCCCTGGCTTTACCCCCGTCCACCTCCATGCCGCAGACGGGGTCCTTGGACATGGCAACGGACACCGCCTGTCCTTCGCCATCTCCCGGAGTGCCTTGCGCTTTGGGTGGTTCGGTCCCCTTACTCACATAGCGCTCGGGATTTTTATCAAAATGCTGTTTGCACCCCTCTGAGCAGAAATAATAGGCCTGGTTATTAAAAATGCTTTGGAAACCTAAAGACTTGGCTTTGCTCTCATCCACATTAAGGCCGCAAACGTGGTCCTTGGTAACCTCGCCGAACATCCCTGCGGCCGCCAGCCTCATGCGGCTTTCGGAATCTATGAGGAAGTTGCCGGAGATGACGATCCGCTCCCCGGGCTTGAGCCCCTGAACAATCTCCACCTGCTCGCCGAAGCGTCGGCCGGTTTCCACTCTCCTGGGTTCGAAAAAGCCATTGCCGCGATCCACAAACACGGTCTTCTTGAGTCCAGAATCGAGAACCGCGTCCGCCGGAACTGTGATGGCGGGAGGAAGATTAATAGGAAACTCCACATCGACGAACATATCGGGCCTGAGGGCGTATCCAGGATTATCCGCCTCCAGACGCACCTTAAAGCTGCGGGTGGTAGGGTCGACTTGCGGCAGCACATCGCTCACCGTGGCCTGGAAAGCTTGCTGCTGATCAGGCAGAGACACCGTTGCCTTTTCTTTGGGCCGAACATACTGGGCCTCGTTTCCGAACAGGTCGGCGGTAATCCAGACCCGGGTCAAATCCGCCAACTTATATAACTCGAAACCACGGTCAAACTTCAGTCCGGGAGAGACATTCCGGGCCAGGATAAAACTGGTGGCCGGCGCCCGCAAGGTGATTTCTAGGGTAGGTTTACGAGTGCGGATGAGTTCCTCAATCTGGGCCTTTCCCATGCCCAGGCCCTCCAGATTTTTTAAAACCGTCTCCATCGCTTGGGTGTTAGCAGCAGTCTGGAGCGGGGAAAGTGATACCCTATCTCTTTGATCCAATAAACTAAGGGAACCTATAAACCGGGCCTGCTCAGGGAGGATTTCAGGATTATAATAGGTAACCAGGGGGGCGTCCTTCATGACCAGGCTGCCGGTGGAATTGGGGTAAACTTGCCGGATAAAGCCGTTGCTGGCCGAATTCAAGCGGTAGATCCGGGTCTCATCCACCTCAACTCTTCCCAAGGCCCGAAGAGTAAAGCTCCAGGGAGTTTTTGCCACCTGGCCCAGCCGTACCCCGATAATCTGCTGTTTTTCAGGGGTGATCTTAACGGACCCCGGCGGCATGGTCGAGGCGGCAACCCGGTCTCCGTCATCGGCGTAGACCGGCTCCATCTTCATGCCGCAGGGCGCCAACCCCGGCTCGGGAGACGTGTGAGCCGGATTCATGGGATCTACATAGTACAAAATGCGGCGGCTCCCGGCCACCTTTTGGTCAGCGGCTTTGCTTTGCCCGTACCAGGACCCCGCCAGAAATAATAGTGCCAATATAAGCAGGAGTGTGGGCACGTACCAATATTGCTTGATGACTGCTGGCAGTTGTTGCAACCCAATGCCGGAGTTCGGTTTTTCCATTTCACTCCCCGATTCGGCCTCTGGGGCCAAAGAATTAAATTAGGCCTAAATTGTTTGTGAGATTATGCCCCAGCGTGAGCTTGGTCAGTCCCAGATGAATGCCTGGGACTCCCCAGCCCGAGGTTAAACCCCAAAAACGCCCCCTTACCCGAAGGCAACTCTTTCCTAAATATTTATTACTCAGGCCATAAAATTGTTCCCATAATCAGAACCAGAGACTACGAAAATTAATTGTGTGATCCGATGGAATGGGAACTATTAAGTGGCCTGAGTAATATGATAGCACAAATTAGTTGTGCTTTCTATTGTGCGCTAAATTAGCGGCATCCATAGTCGAGTGTGCCTCTAATCGGTGACAAAATCGATGCGTGAAACAATCCTATGGTACCACAATGTCTTAGGAGAAGGGTTACCTTCAAAGAGTTCCATCGGTTAAATTTTGCGACAATGGTTTCAAAGTGTGACCTGCCTAGAGAAAGATTGAGCGTAACCCCTTAAGCGGTTTTTCATGGGTAAGTTTCGTTGACCTGGCAGAATGAGGCATTATATTTTTTGAAATAGGCGACTCAATTCATACTCGCCTTAACGGGGGTTGGCTATTGATAAAGGGGTAATCAAAATCTCCCGCGTCATGGCAACACTCAATCTCACTAGGAGGTACCGATAATGAAAAGATTTGGGATCTTGCTCATCGTGGCACTGTTTGGTTTGGTGATGGCCTGCGGCAGTCAGGAAGAGAAGAAAGCCCCTGCCAAAACGGCGGCCCCGCCGGCCAAGGCCGAGAAAGTAGTGCCTCCGGCCCCACCGGCAACGCCTCCTCCCGCGGCCCCGGAGCAACCGAAGCCGGAGCACCCCAAGCCGGAGCACCCGAAGTAAGGTCCGTGCTCTTGATTGCGGCCTATTGGCCCACGTAAGGAACTTCTATGAGCTGGTGCACAATAATATCAGCGGGGGTAGTAGTCTGCCTTGTGTTTGCGGGTGGCGGGCGGCGAGAGGGGCAAGACTCGCAGGCCGCGTCTGCCCCGCCCGGCCCCAACTTGGTAACAACCGATATCCAGGCAGGCATCGAGAGGCACATCGAGGCGCAGGTCCGCCGGGGAGTGAGGATATTTCAAGCTTCCTTTCCGTGACCAGGAACTCCGTCTCAAGCTGGTCCGCGTCCACACCGAATACCTGTCGAAACTTGGTCCTAACCGCTATTTCGCCTGTGTGGACTTGGCGGACATCAGCGAGGGCGACAAGTATACGAGTCTGGCCACCTACTACTTTGGCCACCATCCGGCCAACCGCATCGAATTCAGCCGCGGTCGCGACCTTGTAGTTGAACCGGGGCCCTATTCAGGCCCGATAAATTTCCTGGCCTATCCCGTGCTGGAAATAGGCGGCAAGCCGGTAAAGGCAGCGGTCGAGTTCTCCTTCAAAAGAAGCAGCCACCGCCGGTAGTCTTTACCCTGCCGGATTGATCGATTTAATCGAAGCCAATGACAACCGATTAAAGGGGGTGGCTTGAAACGGTGCCGCCTTAATGCGGTTTATCAGAGGAAAATAGTCTTTTCAGAGGCTTTTGTGCTATCATGATTTCTAGGAGAATGTATTGCCTCCCAGCCCGAAGGAAAGAGGTGAACTGAGAAATGGCGAAGCTTGGGAGCAAAAAGCGTCCCGCGGTAGTCAAGGTTCATACTGAGGAAAAGGCTCAGGAGATTTTGGACCTTTGTAACGAACATGGCTGGCAGGTTATCGTGGGGATAGAAAATGATAAGCCGGAGGACATCACGGATGTAGAAAGGCTTCTCAACCCCGGGGAAAAACCACTGACCCAGCCCCAAATCACTTTTCCACCTAAAATAGGGCGCAATGCTCCTTGTATGTGCGGGAGCGGCTTAAAATATAAGAAATGCTGTGGTAAAGGGGGATAATAGAGATAATTGCCACGCATAAACTGCGCTGACCAGAAACTTATCAACCGGCTGAAAATTCCACCTATTCATCCCATAGTGAAACTTTTCGGCCTAAAATTTTCCTGCCATTCCCGCCGGTAACCTGGCGTTCCCCTATCACCGCCACCTGAAATCTGCCTCCCCACAAGTGCCTGTGCAAGATAACGAAACGAAAGCACGTCTTTGAATTCGCTTCGCTACAATTAATGTTTCCCCAGTTCTAGTGCACCCAGTCATCCAACCTGCACCTGAGAGAAGCCAAAGAAACGACAAAAATGAAATGGGCCGTTTGGGAGTCTACGGCATACCATTGTATTTTACCACGCTTTCGGGCCTGCCGGAAAAAACAAAGCTACTGTTCATGTGGTTTCGCTCATCAAGCCCAATCCGCCTTAACACATCTGCCCAATTCTGAAAGTCTTCGTATTCATTCACTATTGGATTATTGACCGGTTGCTCCTCCAATTCCGGGTGCTCTGCCACGAACTGTGCATAAACATGTTCGGCATGGTCCTCGAACTCTGCATTAAAAAGGTACGCCCGGCGTGGGACGAACAGTGCCAGTGTTTTTGAGAGCAAAACATAAGAAAGGACCATCATAGAAGGAATAGGCCAGTAGAGATACCACGGATCTTTAACGCCATCCTCTTTCATTTTTTCATTGAGGACGAGCAAGTGCCAGTATTCGTTATCCTGCGCTTCCCGGCTCCATTTCACCACGTCGTGGGCGTTTCGAACCAGTTCTTGGTTTCGATAGTGCCGCGTCATGCGTGCATACTGACGGTTTTCCCAGGCTCGATAAGGAATGCTGGCGAGTGTTTCAATGAGCTTGGCTTTGCCAAGAGTAACCTGCTTTCCGGTAATTACGTCCATCATACGAAAAAAGAATCGAGCTAACCATGAATACTGGTATCGAGGGCGATCCATTGACTCTTGTTGTGCCTTTTTTAGATCGATTTTAGCCTCTTGCATGTAACTGCCTCCAAATTTAAACTAATTGATAATGTAATCACTTCAGGATGCAGGTCAAGTGACCTACCCCCAGAAAACTGATCCACATGTTAAGTTAGAGTGGTGGATCAAAGGGAGGCAGGGAGATGAGCAGGAAGCTTTATACGCCGGAGCAGATCATTGGGAAGCTACGGGAAGCAGAAGTGGCGTTATCTGGCGCAATCCCCATAGCCCAAAACCGGACTGATTCCTCCACAACCCAGGCTTAGTTCATGATGACGATTATGAGAATGTGCTCCGCAATTCTCACAACCGCCTACTGCATCTGAAATCTTCCTCCCCACAAGTGCCCGTGCCAGATAACGAAACGAAAGCTGGCATTTCCCCGGGTAATATGATAATTGTTGAAGCTGGCAAAGCCAGTGCACATCGACCTCCACCCTAATTTAAAATTTGGTACAATTACCAGGGGCGACTCACTGAACCTATCTTGGCCTGCGAGTGCCTGCAAATCTGCGCCATGACCCTAACGGTCATCATCCTGGTGGAGATCCATAACTGAATATTGGGTACACGGCTTGCGCCCGAGACGACCTGGTATCTGAAAGAGTAAGACGGTTTTACAGGGAGGGGAGGGATGAACAAACGGCTTAATATAGCGATTTTTCTCAGTTTCGCCTTTATCCTGTCGCCCATCTGGAACAGCGCCTCGGGTGCGTCTATTAAGGATACGGAATCTGCCACCCATGGGGACGAAGCTGCCTCCTATCAAATTGTCAATACTTACCAGTATCCGGGCTACCGCCTGGTGCAATTCAACCTGGGGGTGTTGTCCCATTATTCCTATATGCTCATCAGCGGCGGCCAGGCCCTGGTGGTGGATCCGGGCCGGGATGTTTCGGTCTACCTTGATCTGGCCAAAAAGGAGAACTTAAAGATCAAAGGGGTCTTCCTGACCCACAATCACGCCGATTTCGTGGCCGGGCATCTAGAACTGGCCAAGGCAACCGGCTGTCCTATTTATGCCAGCGCCAAGAGCGGCGACCAGTTCCCCCACCAATCCCTCAAAGAAGGCTCCAAAATCGAAGTGGGGGACGCCGTGGTTAAAATCCTGGAGACCCCGGGGCACACCCCCGACGGCCTCTGCGGCGTCGTGGCCCCGAAAAAGCAACCGGATAAGCCGAATCTCATCCTCACCGGCGATGTGCTGTTTATCGGCAGCGTTGGCCGTCCCGATCTCATGGGAGGAACGGCCTCTGCCGCCTCCCTGGCTTCCCAGAGCTACGACACCTGGACCCAGAAACTCAGCAAGCTTCCGGATAATCTCAATATCTTCCCGGCCCACGGCGCCGGCTCCCTCTGCGGCGCCCACCTGAGCGACGAGCCCACCTCCACCCTTGGGGCCCAGAAAATCGCCAACCCGTATGTAAAACACAAAACCCGGGGGGAATACATCGCCGCGGTCCTGGAGGGGCTGCCGGAAGCGCCCCAATATTTCAAGCACAACGCCACCCTGAACCAGAAGGGACCGGAGCTTATAAACTGGCAGGAAAAGCCGGTTGAAAAAAAGCCTGGAAAGGATCTGACCGATCCGAGAGCATTTTATGTGGTGGACATTCGGAACGCCAAGGAATACGCCGCAGGCCACATCCCGAATTCGGTGAATATCGCAGTGCGCGGGAGGTTGGAGACCTGGGTGGGGATAATGGTCCCCTGGGGCAGCAACCTGGTGTTCTGCGGCAACCCCAAGGACCTCAAGGAAGCGGTCCATCGCATGCATCGGGTGGGCTACCGGGCTGAAGTCATCACCCCGGAGGCCTGGAAAAAGGCCGGGTTGCCCCTGGCCAAAAACGACCTGATCAGCCCCCGGGAGCTTTATGCCCAGATGCAGACCCCGGATAGCCCGGTGGTAGTGGATGTGCGTCTGCCCACCGAGTGGATGGGCCTGCGCATCGGCACGGTGGTAAACCTGCCCCTCACTCACCTGGCCGAACTGGCCCCAGCCAAATTGGACCAGGAACAGCGGGTGGTGACGGTGTGCAATTCCGCTTTTCGTTCCAGCCTGGCGGTGGGGATTCTGGAGCGGCTGAATTTTAGAAAGGTGGCCAGTCTGGACGGCGGCAGCGAGGCTTGGATTGCCGCAGGTCTTCCCACCTTTGGGCCCGAGGCCCGGCAGGCGGCGGCAACCGCACCCGCGGCGAGCCCGGCCCCGGTTCCCAAGCGGGACCTTAAACTGCCGGAACGCCTCTCGCCCGCGGCCCTCAACCGCCTGATGCTCGACTTACCCAATACCTTTGAACTGGTGGACATCCGGCCGCCCGATGCCTTCAACGACTATCATTTGCCGGGTTCCCGCAACGCCGACATTGATGATGTTATGAAAAACCCGGCCTATCTTGCCGGTTCCGTGCCTCTGATCCTGCTGGACCGGGACGGGTCTCTGGCCATGGCCGTGGGTGGCATCCTCTCCCAAAAGACCCCCCGGCCCATCAAGGTCCTGCATGGCGGTTTAGACGCCTACTGGACGGAATTGGAACTCAAGGGGGCCGTGCGGGAGACCCCGATTCCCGGAGCTGGTCCCACCGGGGTGCAGCAACCGCCTGCGGCGGCGCCTCCCGGCGGCCCGCCGGCGACTCCCCCTCCGGCTCCGGCCCCACCCAAGAAGAAATCGGCGGGGTGCTGAGATGAACTCCAACAACTACATGAATCCCTACCTGGCTGGCATATTTCTCGGACTGGTGCTGCTGGCTTCTTTTCTCATCTTAGGGGCCGGCCTGGGGGCTTCGGGGGGGCTCGCCCGGCTGGGCGCGGCCCTGGAGGCGGCTTTGGCCCCGCAGCACACCCAGGCAAGCGCCTACTTCGGGCCCTGGGGCCCGAACTACCTGAGTTACTACCTGGTGTTCATGTTACTGGGAGCCTTCCTGGGAGGCCTCGTTTCGGCAGTAATTTCTAAACGCCTCCACCTTACCGTGGAACGGGGTCAAACCTGCAGCGTCAAGCAACGGGTGATTTACGCCTTGACCGGTGGCATCTTGGTGGGCTTTGCCAGCCGCCTGGCCCAGGGCTGCACCTCGGGCCAGGCCCTGACCGGCGGGGCCATGCTCTTGAGCGGCAGCCTGGCCTTTATGGTGTGCCTGTTTGCCAGCGGTTATGCCGCGGCCAAATTTTTCCGGGGGCAGTGGCATGATTAAGACCTTTTTTGGCGCCGGCACGTTGGAGACCTCGGGGGCGTTTCTGGCAACATTGATCATCGGAGTTCTCTTCGGGGTCGCCCTGGAGCAGGCCGGATTCGGCAGCTCCCGGAAGCTGACCGGGGTGTTCTATTTTGAGGACATGGCCGTGATCAAGGTCATGTTCAGCGCCCTCATTACGGCCATGCTGGGTCTGGCTTACTTTCAGGCTGCGGGGCTCATCGGCCCGTACGAACTGTATTTTATGCCCACAGTTTATGGGGCCCAGATCATAGGTGGCCTGATCTTCGGCGTCGGCTTTGTCATGGGTGGCTGGTGCCCCGGCACCGCCGCAGTGGGCCTGGCCTCCGGCAAGCTGGACGCCCTGGTCTTCTTCGGCGGGGCAGTGCTGGGCAGCATCGGCTTCAATGAACTCTTCCCGGTGATCCAGCCGCTTTACACCTGGGGGAGCCAGGGCGTGGTGTTCATTTACCAGACCCTGAACCTGAGCCTGGGAAGCTTCGCCCTGATCTTCACCCTGGTCGCCGTGGCCTGCTTCTGGGGAGTGGAGTTCCTGGAGCGGCGCAGGGGCAAAGTGGCCGCGGAGGGGCGCAGCAAGTTTCTCACCTCTTTCAGTGTGGGGTTGGTGGTTCTGGCCCTGGGACTCACGCTCTTCTCCGGCACGCCGGCGCCGTCAGCCGGCCGGCCGGCCGGGGAGGCGGAACTAATCGCCCAGGTGGAAGGCGGACGCGACCACATGGACCCGGAAGAATTGGCCGATCGCCTGATGCGAGGCGAGCCGAACCTCCTGGTGGTAGATATCCGGCCGGCCAACGAATATCAGGTTTTTCATATCCGTGGGGCGCGCAATATCCCTTTGAGTCAGCTGGCCGGGGAACTGGCCCCCCACAAGAACCGGGGGTTGATCGTTCTCTACTCCAACGGCATGACCCATCCGGCCCAGGCCCGGGATTCCTTGTCCCGGCAGGGTTACGGCAACGTCTATCTCCTGACCGACGGGCTCCAGGGCTTTATGGAGCGGTGCTTGAAGCCGGTGTCGCTGCGGTCCGAACCCTTAACCCCGGAGGCCGCGGCCCGGGTCAGGGCCTGGCGGGCCTATTTCAGCCCGGCAGCGGCCACGCCGGCTAACGCCGCCGGTGCCGTGGCCACTCCCCGACCCGACGAACTGCCCCAATCCCTTCCGGGGTTGGTGGAGCCCGACTGGTTGCCCCGTCACCTGGGCCAACCCTGGCTCAAGGTCATCGACCTCAGGGGCCAGCCGGAATATAACTCCGGCCATATCCCCGGAGCCGTCTTGATGAGCGTCGAAGGCTTTCGGGGTCTGGTGCGCGGGGTGCCCTCGATGTTGCTCCCCGCCCCAATGCTGGCCAGCCAGTTTTCCCTGTTGGGCATTCACCCCACCGATCTAGTGGTGTTCGTCACCGGAGAAAAGTTATATGACGGCACTTTGGTGGGCATGGCCTGCGAGCGCCTGGGCCACAGTCGCTATGCCGTGCTCCAGGGGGGAATGGCTGGATGGCTGTGGGGAAAGCGGCCTGTAGACACGCTCTTGCCCGCCGTGACCCCCAGCCGGTATCCGGAAAGCTCCGCGGATAACTTCACGGTGGACTACCGGCGCGTCTTGAACGCCATGCAGGACAAAAAGACGGTGATTATCGATGTCAGACCGGCCGACTACCACACCGGGAAAAAATCCGATGAAGCCCGGGCCGGTCATATCCCCGGGACGGTCAACCGGCCTTTTTCCGAAGATGTGGTGAAGACTGACCAGGAGGTGCGCTTTAAACCGGTGAGCGAGTTGGCCGGGGCTTACGAAAAGATTATCCCAACTCGGGAAACCCCGGTCATCGTCCACTGCCGCACCGGCCACCAGGCCAGTCAGACCTTTTTTGTGCTGAAACGGTTGCTGGGCTATAAAAACGTCTATTATTACGACGCCGGCTGGACTGAGTGGGCCGCCCGGCCAGAACTGCCGGTGGCCCCGATGGTGAACAAGTAGTTTATGCTTATGGCTTGAAAATGGGGTCGAGGGCCTCCTTTAAGACTCAAAACCGACGGGTAAAATTTAGATATCCAGATATCAAGCGGCTTTCTTCCATTTATTTATCTCCAGTCTGATGGAATGTTGAAATTGTTTCTGGATCAGGTCCAT